>JAALOO010000038.1_pt1 | contig 99590 bp, 83 predicted proteins | sample 7257641 | NCBI WGS metagenome assembly JAALOO01 (sample SAMN14085613, study PRJNA598686) | mite metagenome | biome: ENVO:01001000; feature: ENVO:01001002; material: ENVO:01001226; isolation source: single female mite from University of Michigan culture on fish food culture... ...
GATGGTGGGGCGCGGTCGACGCTTAACTCACAACAACGGGCTCTTGTTCCAGCTCCACGCCGAAACGCTCTCGAACAGAGCCCCGAATCGCCTGGGCCAGGCGCTCAATATCATGTGCAGTCCCGCCGCCATGATTCACCAATACCAAAGCCTGACGGTCATGCACCCCCACCGTTCCATCCCGCTTGCCTTTCCAGCCACACTGGTCAATCAACCAGCCTGCCGCTAATTTGCACTGCCCTTGCCCAACTTCATAAGAAACCAGATTGGGCCATTGCTGCTTCAAGACATCACGCTGCTCGGTCTGCACAAGGGGATTTTTGAAGAAACTACCCGCATTACCCAAGACATGAGGGTCAGGCAATTTTTGACGGCGAATCTCGCAGACTGCATCAAAAATGCGTTGCGGGTCTGGCTCGCCCGCCAGATGAGCCTGCTTATTAAGATCGGGATATTCCAGCACCGGCGTCCACTGACGCGGCAATGCAAAACGCACCGCCAGAATCAACCAGCTACCCGCCGGATCGTGCTTGAAGCGGCTGTCTCTATAGGCAAAGCCACACTCGGCCGCAGACAGCTCCACCTCTTTGCCTTCTTTAAAGCTCCAGGCCAGCACGCTGTGCACCCGCTGCTCCAGCTCCAGGCCATAAGCGCCAATATTTTGTACAGGCGCAGCACCTACCGTACCGGGAATCAAAGCCAGGTTTTCCAGGCCGGGCCAGCCCTGATTCAAGCAATGCTGCACAAAGTCATGCCAGCACTCGCCCGCCTGCGCCTCCACAATATAGGCATCGTCCCGCTCTTGCAGTAAACAGATCCCTTTGCTTTCCACCTTGATCACCAGGGCATCCACTTGCTCGGCCAGTACCACATTGCTGCCACCACCCAGCACAAAGATACGCTCCCCCTGCTCCACCAACGCTTGCAAGGCAGGCAGCTGGGTAACATTGTCATACACCAGCAGGTCACGCGCGCGGCTGCCCAAACCCAAGGTATTACACGAGCTCAAATCCACATTACGCTGCCTGTCCACGGCCTTGTCCCACGATCAAAGAAAGCAGTAAGCATAGCTCGGACAGCCTGTTTTCCGGAAAAATTTACAGAATCTATTGACAAGCTTAATTCCTGCAGTCTATAGTTACGTTCTTGCTTAGCGCAGCGTCAGTTTCGCAGCAAAAAGCAGTTTGAAGCAGGCTGGTTTGTTAGGCAGTATTGATAAAAAGCTTAAGCAAAATATCAAAAACACTTGACAAACAAAGATAGCCACTCTAAACTAGCTTTCTTTACTTAATAAGCAATAGCTAATAAGTAAAGCGCTGAAAACAGATTCAATCTGCACAGCAAAATGCGGGAGTAGCTCAGTTGGTAGAGCGCAACCTTGCCAAGGTTGAGGTCGCGAGTTCGAGACTCGTCTCCCGCTCCAGATTCCTAAGGGAAGCCTAGGCTTCCCTTTTTAATCGACCACGGCGCAATGGCAGAGTGGTTATGCAGCGGATTGCAAATCCGTCTAGGTCGGTTCGATTCCGGCTTGCGCCTCCAGTAATTCTGGTCACAAGTCGGTAGTGTAGTAAAAAATGCGGGAGTAGCTCAGTTGGTAGAGCGCAACCTTGCCAAGGTTGAGGTCGCGAGTTCGAGACTCGTCTCCCGCTCCAAATTCAAAAAGCCCAAACTTCGGTTTGGGCTTTTTTCTTTTCTTGCTCTCTCAACAACACATTCCCTCTCTCCCTAATATCTGGGCACATCCTCAAGCATTCTTGGTAGGATCAGCATTGCTAATGCTGACTCTTAAATTGGGGCGGCCTACTCTTTCTGTGAGGCGCCAAACTGAAAGCATAAGCTAATTTAAGGGGGGCACATGATAGTGGCAGATCACAGCAATTCCATCTTCATTTCATATGCTTGGGGAGCTTGCTTCGAAAAAAAAGAATGGCTACGTGAAAGCATCATTACCAGCCTTAACTGGAAATACGATGTCTTCTGGGATCGCGACACAATCGCTTTAGGCGAGCTCCTTGAACACAGCATTCGCAACGCCCTAAAAAAACGCCCCCTTCTCGTCTTGTGCCTGTGTGACCAAGATTACCTAGCCGCGGCTCAAAAAGACGGCTCAGGCTTGTATACAGAACTGCGCCTATTAGCAGAAATCGCTCATGAGCCAGGGGTTAGGATCATCCCACTCATTTTAGAGTCGGGCTGTGCAGAACATCTACCTGCCCCGCTTTCAGGTCGTCTTTATGTAGATCTGCAAGCGCTGCACTGCCAAAGCCTTCCTCTTGGCTTAACCGTTTTAGGGGTCGCCGAGGGCTTGAGTCAGGCACAGCTGCAAAACGAGATTAATGACCAAATAACCTTCTTTCGTTTAAGACAGAGAGCTATTCGTTTTATGGAACGACATCCCATACTAATTTGGGGTAATGGCTTGAATCACGAGGTCATGGTGCATCCAGACAATTCCGCACCCTATTTACTCAAGCCACCGCAATGGATGCAGAAAAGTAAACGTTGGGACTATATGCTTGGTGACGAAGGCCCGACATCCAATCCCATGCAGGGACGCTGGCACTGGGAATACATAGCAATCTCGACGGAGTTACGTCCCTTGGCTACCGCCGTCGTGTCAACTTTCTTCCCTATGCTGACGGGAGAAAACGAAGAGAGCTTGTTAAATTCCGCCGGCACGCAAATAGCTACAAAGTTTTTCAGAATGATTTATATCCATGAACCATTCACTTTTAATGCCAATGACCTGATCGATAACTTACTAGCGAGTCCGAGTGGTGCTGATGTTCTGGAGCAACTCCTTAATGCAGCAGAGTCCTGCAGCGAGTCAAAGGCAAACAATCCTTGAAATCATGCTTTATCGTCGCGTGCACCATCCGATGATGGTAAATTTTTACCAGTCTGTATCGTGGTAACAGATCTCCTAATCGGCTCAGTACAGGCAAGCGCCCTTCTGCTCTGGACCATGATGGCTTCATTAATTTCCTCTTTGACAGGCCAATCCCCCATAGGGTTGTCCCTTGCCATTTTCACCTACGTAAAAAAACTTAGGGCACATATTCGTCTGCCAGGAAGCCACCACGCCCGAGCCATTGCCCTATTCTCTCTAGCCCTGACCGGCTGCGCTGGCGTCAAAATCGCCACCGTCAGCACCGAGGATTACATTGCCCAGCGCCGTGGCGATATTCTGACTACCAACAAGCTCAGCGCCTCTGCACGCGATACGCTGACCAGTCTGGCTATCGCACCCGAGCAATGCGCTAAAGACATTCCCCACTGCTCCTCCAGGCTGACCGAGCTATGGAACCTGGACACCGAGCAGCGCATGGCCACCCTGGCCGAGATCTGGACGCAAGAGGCCTTGCGCTTGCAGGGGCGTCGCAATGCCCGGCCGGACTTCTCGGTCGAACTGTTCGATGCCTATCTGCAAAGCGCCCGCTATGCCTACGCCTACCTGTTCTTCACGGATCGCAGGCCTGGAGACCGGGCCTTCGAGGATCGCCAGACCCAGGTGCGCGACTATTACAACTACGCGGTACAACAGGCAACCATGTTGCTGTTCGCCAAGTACCACGACACCAGCTACGCCTTCCAGAAAACCATAGCGATTGGCCAATGGCGTATTCGTGGCGATCTGTCCCAGGTACGCGATGCCACCGCTCCTCAGCCCCATGAGCTGATTCCGGCCTCTCAATTAACATTCCGCGGGGTGCGTAGCATTTATCGGCGCGACGGTTTTGGAGCCGAGATGGTGGTCGTGAACGAGTCAAAGGATGTCACGCCAAACAGCTTTCAGAGCACCTATAGCGAACCGCCCTTCCAGGCAGTGACGGGGATTATTACTTTCCCCGGCGAAACCCTGTCCCAGGTTCTGCAAACCCGCGACGCCACAATTATTGGCTACGATCCGTACCAGCAAACCAGCGTCAAGCTGAAAGACGTGCAAGTGCCCTTGGCGGCCAATTACACCTCTGCCTACGGTCTATGGCTGGCACGCTCGGACTTCTCGACCCAGGCTTTGCGCACCGTCCTGGGACGGGACGGTGGTATTGAATCCCCGCATGTGTTCCTGCTGCAACCCTATGACCCCAATCGCCGCGTCATCATCATGCTGCACGGCCTGGCCAGCAGTCCGGAGGCCTGGATTAACGTCGCCAATGAGGTGCTGGGCGATGAGGAATTACGGGATCGCTATCAGATCTGGCAGGTCTACTATCCAACCAATCTGCCCCTGCCCTACAACAATGCCGAGATTCGCAAAGCCCTGACAGAAACCTTCCGGCATTTTGACCCGGACAGGAAGGCCATCGCCTCGAACAATATTGTGGTGATCGGTCATAGCATGGGCGGTGTACTGGGACGTTTGCTGGTGTCCTCGTCCGATAATCTGCTGGAAGACGCGGCCCGCGACCGTTATCAAATGGATGATGTCAGCATTGCCAAAATGAATCAGGAGTTTGGCAATGTGGTGCACTTCTCTCCCCTGCCCGGCGTGACGACAGCCATCTTTATTGCTGCGCCTCACAAGGGCACGCCGTTTGCAGGAAATCGTATTTCACGCCTAGCAGCGGCACTGATTACCTTGCCAGTTACGGTGGTGACGCAGCTCAACAAGCTTAGCCAGGTGGCTGTTGGCAATACGCCCGCCAAAGATGAGATGCTGATCCTGCCCAATGGCGTGGAAAGCCTGCGCGACAGCGATCCATTCATGCAGATCACCTCCAAAATGCCGATCTCCACGCAAGTGCGGTATCACAGCATTATTGCCAATGACACGCCCAAGAAAGACCTCTTGTACTCGGACGACGGGCTGGTGCCGTATCAAAGCTCTCATCTGCCTGGGGCAACGTCCGAACTGGTGATTCCGTTCTCCCACAGCGTGCAGGAGACGCCCGAGGCGATTCTGGAAATTCGGCGGATTTTGCGGGAACAGTAGCAAAGAGCAGGAAGGAAGGCGGAGTTGTTCCTTGCTGTTGCTGCTGATACCGCAGGCCGAGGTTCAGGTCTCTGGCATCATCCCAAGAACACACGTACCCCACCTGACGGAGCCCCTCTACCGTCCCGTTCAAGTTACTCCCGCTTCATCACCTTTTCATAATCCCAACCACCGCCCAGCGCCTTGTACAGATCCACCATATTCTGCAACTGGCTTTCCCGTACGGCGATGACCTGGTTTTCTGCCTCGTACAGATTACGCTGCGCATCCAGCTGTTCAAGATAAGAGGCATAACCAGCTTCATAGCGATTGCGAGCGTGTTCCAAGGAACGCTTCAAGACATCCCGACGCGCCGTTACGTGGCTTAATTCTTCCGCAAAGCGACCTTGACCTGCCAAGGCATTTTCTACTTCCGAAAAAGCCGTCAACACGACGCCGCGATACGCAAAAGCCGCCTCATCACGCTGGGCAGTGGCAGAGTCAAACTGCGCCTTCAAACGGCCACGATCAAAAATAGGGGCCAGAATGCTGCCACCCAGACTCCAGATCTTGGTCGGGTCATAACTCAAGGCACTGACATATAAAGCCCCGGCCCGCGCCGACAAGGAAACCTGCGGTAGAAAGGCGGCTCGACTGGCTTCCAAGGACGCGTCCCTGGAAGCCAAACCCAGCTCAGCTCGCGCAATATCAGGGCGGCGGCGCAGCAATTCGGAAGGCAAGCCAGCACCGGGGGCAGGCAGTACCAACGCCGACAGGGTTGAAGGGGCGTTCTGCTCATAAGCGGCAGGCAACTCCCCGGACAAAAGGCGCAAGGCGTTGTGATGACGGCTAATCGCCAGTTCCAGCTGCGGAATATGCTGCTCTACCGCTTCCAGCTCGGACTGGGCCTGAGTCAATTCCAGCTGAGAGATATAGCCCGCCTCAAACTTTTCCTGCGCCAGGCGCAAGGCTTCCGTCCGGGATGTAGAAGTGGCCTTGGCTTGTTGCAACTGCGCGTTCAAACCCAACAAGGCAATATAGGTACGGGCTGTCTCGGAGGCCACACTCAAGGCAATCGCGTCGTAATCCGCCTGCGTGGCAGACAGTTTGAGCTCAGCCGCTTTCGCCTGCGAACTCAAACGCCCCCATAAATCCAACTCCCAATTCAATTGCACGGCAGGCTGCACGGCACGGCTGATTGCCATACCGCTTGGCCCCAGCGCCCGCTCAGCATGTGCGCCTGTGTCAAAAGACAAGGAGGGCCCCAAGGACGAATCCGCCAGCTGCACGGCTGCCCTGGCCTGCTCGATACGAGTCGCGGCACTCAAGATATCGTTATTACGTGCCAGGGCGGCTTCCACAACTGCACTCAAGCCGGGATCGTTGAAGGCTGTCCACCAGGCCGAATCAACAACGGTACCTTCAGAGGAAGTGCCAATCCACCCGGATGGCGTGGTGATCTGCGCCTGCTCGGGTGCGGCTCGGTAGGCAGGCATGCAGCCAGACAACAGCACTGCCCCACTTAATAAAGCCATGCCATACGTTCTTGCTGACAGGATCATTATTCATGCTCCTGGTTTTGCGGATCAGACTTGTCTGACGTGTCCACCTTGGCAATCACGGACATGCCAGGACGCAAACGCTCCATATCCGGCTGATCCGCATCGATAGCTATCCGCACGGGAAGGCGCTGAACAACCTTGGTGAAGTTGCCGCTGGCATTGTCCGCACGCAGCACGGAAAACTCGGAGCCCGTGGCCGGGGCAATGCGCTCTACGTGGCCCTGAAACTCTGCGCCGTCCAGACCATCCACGGTAAATCGTGCCAGCTGGCCCACATGAATACCCGCCGTCTGCGTTTCCTTGAAATTTGCCACCACCCACCGAGTTTCCGGCACCAGAAACAGCAGCTGTGAACCTGCCGTCACATACTGCCCCTGACGCACGGATGCTTCGCTGACCTGACCGGCTGCAGGCGCGGTCACCACGGTGTTATCCATATCGATGCGAGCCAAACCCAAGGCAGCTTCAGCGGATTTCACCTTGGCCTGCAAGGTCGCCCAAGCCACCTCGGTGGACTTGATGGTTTCTTCGGCAATCGCAATGTTCGCCTTGGCTTGCAACATATTGCCGCGCCCCAGCTCGGCGGTCGCCACCGCCTGATCTCGCTCCCGTACCGAAATCGAACCCTTGTTTGCCAATTCCCTGGCCCGGTTTCGATCTGCCTCGGAACGTCGGGCTTCGGCTTGAGCGGACACCAGAGCCGCCTTGCGAGCATCCAGACTGGCGCGGTTTTGTGCCTGGGCTTGATCCAGATTCGCCAGTTCCGCCAAAGCCGCATCCAGTTGGGCCTGCGCCTGGTTCAGTTTTTCTTTATAGATGCGGTCGTCGATACGCACCAAAGGCTGGCCTGCCTGGACTCGTTCAAAGTCCTGTACCAGGACTTCGGACACATAACCGCTTACCTGTGGCGCCAGCACCGTCATTTGCCCTCGCACATAAGCGTTGTCAGTGGTGACGCGAGTGGTGTTGAAGGGCCCCAGATTCCATGCCCACAAGATCAACAGCGCACCAGCCAGCAACACAAACGCCATCGCAATCACACTGCGTTTGCTGGGCTTGATGACCTTGGGAGGTGAAGAGGGAGCATTGCTTGGACCCAGCTTGCCATCGTTATCCGAGTCTGTCGGCGCGGCAAGCTCACTATTGCGATCCTGATTTTCAGATGAAGTGTCTTGACTCATAAATACGGACTAGGTTTAAGAATTCGAAGAAGTACCAGCAGCGGCTTGCGCTCGTCTGGACTGAATAGCGGGGCCAGCGGCCAGCAACACGGGCCACAACAGAAAGCCCGTCGCCAGAATGCCAATCAACAGAAAAACATCGTTGTAAGCCCGGACGCTGGCCTCGCGGCGAGCAATCTGCGCCAGCTGGGCCGTGCCCGTCGCCGCCCTCAACATCGGATCGGTCACCGTTGACCCTACAGCCTGTTGCTGCTGTTTCAGGCGATTGGCCACCAAAGGCTCAGCCACATTCACATGGCTGACAATGGCCGCGTAATGATGCTGCTGGCGCTGCTGCTGAAACGTGCTCAACGTGGCAGTGCCCATCAAGCCGCCCAGAGTCTGAGTGACATTGAGCAGCACAATAAAAGTCACGATATGGTCGGGGCCATACTTGAAGGCTTGTTTGAAGCCAATCATCACCAAGGGCCCCATGAACATGCCCGCGCCAACGGACAGCACAAACTGGCTATAGAAAAAATCCTGCGGGCGGTCCAGACTGGTACGCCCAAAATCCATGAAGCTGGAGACGCCAATCAGCAAAATCGCGGCAAACACCTGTACCAGGATCGTCTTGGGCCCAAAGGTCACGGCACTGAGCACAATACCGCACACAATGCCCACGAACACCACCCAGAACAAAGGCTGCATCTGCTCCGAGCCCATGCCCAAAGAGCGCAACATATTGACCATGCCGTAATTCTGCTCGGTTGTGATGAAGCGCAGAATCATGGCGCCAACGGCAAAGTAAATGGTCGAGCCCTGCGCCAACCACCGCACTTTCAGCAAAGGATTGACGCGGTGATACTCCAGAAACGAGCAGACGGTGAACAGGAACAAGGACGCCATCACCATCCAGGCCAGGCTTGTGTCGTTGAACCACCAGCGGATGTAGCCTTGCGTCAAAAACGCAATCAACAAACCGGCAGCCGGCGCGAACAAGGCGAAGGCCAGAAAGTCCAGTTTTTCAAACGCCTTGATCTGATAGCCGGGGGGCAACTTCAGCAGCACCACGGCCGCAAAGGAACACAAGGCCATGCCCGCTTCAAAGCTGTACAGGCCGTGCCAATTCCCCAGCTCTATCAAGGACGGCGACAGCACCCAGGCCAAGGGCGTAGCCATTTGCGTAATACTTACCCCCAGCACCAAAGCCTTGCCTAACAGGCGTCTGGGGAAAGCTTGCAGCATGTACAAGACGCCCAAGGTGCTGGCCGCCGCGCCAGAAAACCCACTGGCACCACGCAGAAAAATCAGTGATTCAGCACTATTAATGGATAAATGAAGCAAGGCCAGAACGGCATACAAACCCAGACCGATCTCGGCAAACAGGCGCATGCCATATTGCTGCCTGAACTTGAACACCAGCAGATTGGCGGTGATATTGACCATGGCATAGGCAGCAGGTAACCAGGCGGCCTCGGAAGGCGTCAATCCCAGCTCCCCTTGCAGGGTCGGTAAATTCACCGATACCAGGGCATTGCCCAAACCACCTGTCAAACCAACCAGAATCGCGACCAGACCATAGGCCACGCGTATATGCGATTCGTGGTGAGGGGCCGATGGCGAGCCCGGCATGAAGGGCTTTTCATGGTCTTCCCAATGTGGATGCGGCTTGATGTACTGACTCATTCAGGCTCCCAATCAGGAGCATTACGGTCGACCTGCAACAACACGCCTTCACACAAGAACTTCAACGAGCGTTTTACAAACAGCAGCCTTTCCTTGTCCGTGCGCCCCCGCAAGCTGGCGGCCAGCATGCCAATCAACAAGGGAATATCGGTGGGCTGCAACGCCGGGTTGCACTGCCCGGCGGCCTGCCCCATTGCCAAGGGTTCGCGCGCCAGATCAACCAACCGTGCGCGTACCCCCACAATGGTGGGGTGATTGGGGTCAATCGCCTTCCAGTAATCCGACATGGGGGCCGACTCCAGCGCGAACCCTGCCAGTACCTGCATCAAGACCTTGAAGTCCTGGGGATTGCCTTTGCGCTTGCTTAAGAAGCGCTCTTCAATCCGGTCTGCTGCCCGTATCAGCAACGCCTCCATCAAGGCAGCCCGATCGGGGAAGTTGCGATACAGCGTTGCCCGCCCCACCCCCGCCTGCGACACGACCTGATCCAAAGGAGCCGTGACACCACACTTGCTAAAGACCGTATTGGCCGCATCCAGCAACAGTTCCCGGCGTTCCAAGGCATCAGAACGATTAGGTAAATTCCGGTTTTTCATTCCGAAATTATACGGACAGTTTTGTCCGCTTAAAAAGGCATCAAACTAAAAAAGCTGTAAGAAACGATATTCCATATATGAAATAAAGGCGGCAATCAGTGCGATGAAACTCGTTTTTAAGGCATATCTGGAACTAACAAAACTGGGTATCCCCCTCTGAACATACAAAACGTTACCTGCTCAAGTTAGTTAGTCACCCAACAGCCAAGGCGCCGGACGTTACCATGAGGATTCATTTGCCCGCTTCAAAAAGACTTTATGAATGCGAGAAAACACGCATAAACACGCTCAAAGCCATGGCATGTTCAAGTATCAGAGAACAAAAATCATCAGCTACGTCCTGCTATCCTGCGCATTTTTCATCGGCTTTTTCAATCGCTTTTCCCCCGCCACGTTTTCTTCCCACATAGCCGACAGTCTGGAACTAGGTCTGGCAGTTGTGGGGAGCATTGCGGCCCTGCATTTCTGGGTCTACACCCTGATGCAAGTCCCCGCAGGCATGGTGGTTGATCGTTATGGAATCCGGATTCCCGCCGTGGTCGGAACCTTGCTGTCCGGGCTGGGAACCATCATTTTGGGCAGCGCCCAGAACTATGGAATGGCACTTTTGGGGCCCGGTCTTGTAGGACTGGGAATGTCCTTAGTCTTTGTGGCCATCATGAAGAACAATGCCATCTGGTTCCATGGCAGCAAGTTCGGGTTGATCACCGGACTGACAATGTTGATTGGCACCTTGGGGGCTGTGTTCTCTGAGGCTCCCTCTTTACTCATCCTGGGCTATGTCAGTTGGCGGCAGGCCTTTATTGGCGTCGGTGCGGTCACTCTTGTTCTCGCTGTTCTGATTTTTTGCTTATGGCGTGCTCCAAACGCTGGGGCTACCGAGATACCTAAAACCAGCAAAACAGTTCATCAGCCCCCTGCCGGCACTTGGCCCTCTATTGTCTCCAACAAGCAACTGGCCCTGATCATGCTGGCCATCTCTGGCACAAATGGCACGTTTTATGCCTTTTCAGGACTATGGGGCACGCATTTATTTACTCGTGCGATGAGCATCTCCGTCCTGGATGCGTCCATGATCATCACGGTTGCTTTACTGATCTACGGTTTCTCGTCTCTTTTTTTTGGAAAGATTTCCGATCAGCTTCAAACCAGAAAGCTGTTTATCTGGGTATCCGCCTTTCTCAACACACTAGCCTGGCTGTGCTTGATGCTTATCCCCAGCCCCGGCTTGTACACCGCGTATCTGTGCTTTGCTCTGGTAGGCCTGTCCAGCGGTGTACAGGTGGTCGTCTGTTTTGCTGCGGTCAAAGAAAGTGTGCCGGCCAATATCACGGGATCCGCAATTGCTTATGTGAACATGGGGGTATTTTTAGTCACAGCCATTATTCAATCCTTGTATGGATGGCTGGTTTCACATCTTCTATCCCTTTCTCTGTCCACTGACGCAGCTTACATAGGCGGCTTGTCTTTGGCTGTCATCATCAGCCTGCTGGGCTTGCTCAGTTCTTTGGGCGTACGTGAAACCTATCCGAGAACGTAAAAAACGGAAGTCGTTCTGCAAACCGTTTACTCTATGTTGTACGACTGCATAAGATGCTGGTGATACGTATCCCCAGCACTTTTCACAAGCTCATCACGCTGCCTGGACGATCTTTCCATGACACCCCAAACCGCCACCCGCATGGCCTCGTACAACAGCCAGATGAACCAACGTCTTTACGATGCAGCTGCGAGTCTTTCCGCACAGGACTTGCATCAGGAACGTGGGGCCTTCTTTGGTTCGCTGTTCAAGACCATGATGCACATTGCGGTTGGGGACACCGTCTGGCTACATCGCTTTGCCCAGCATCCTGATGCCCACGCCTTGCGCAAAGAAATCGGGGTGTTTGCCAAGCCACATGCACTGGAACAGCAGCTATTCGGCACCTTGGCGGAACTGGGTCAGTACCGCCGCAAGCTGGACCAGATCATTATTGATTGGGCAGCCACACTGACAGTGGAACAGCTGGGCCAAACGCTACGCTATAGCAATATGGCGGGCCAGGACATGGAGAAGGATTTTGCGCTTCTGGTGACGCACTTTTTTAATCACCAGACTCACTATCGTGGTCAGGCCAGCACCTTGTTGTATCAGGCGGGTGTCGATATTGGGGTGACTGATTTATTGGCTTTGGTGTCCTGAACACTGATCACGCATCGTCAAACTGACAAAATCCGCCGGATCAGTATCAGGCAAATAAGCCAGTACGTACTCATCACGCTCCCGATACAGCTGGGCTACGGCTCTGCCACATACCTGCACATCCAGTTTCATCAGATCTCACCGTCCCTTTGCTCTGCCAAAATATCCTCTACCGTTCGAGAGAATCCTTTTTTTACTGGTTTTATGCCATAACCAGCCGCTTCCAACAAACGCAATAGGACAGAAACGCTCATATCTCCTTTGGCCAGCGTTTCCATACGGGCAACCGTTGTACGTGAAACACCGGCTCGTTGTGCCAAGGCCTCTTGGCTCAAACCAGCTTCTCGGCGCACGCTGCGCAACAAATCAGCAACATCCGCTAATGTAGTCACTGTATCCCCCAGGCCTCAATTTTTTGATATCAAGCTAAAAATGTATCCCAAGGGACACAAGATGACAATAACCCACATCTGAGGACTACAGAGACAGACTAAAAAATGTAGCCCCAGAGCCTCAGAATATAGAATCAAACACTATTTTGAGGCCCTGGAGCTACAAAACAGAGGGTGAAAGCGTATTTTGGTTTACGTCAGCCCGTGCTTATCTCAGGCACTACAGCCTTCCCCTCTTAATACTGCGCCCGCAAGGACAGCATCACGTTCTGGGGCGCCCCATACCAGCCCTGGTTATAAAACCCGATCTGCGAGTAGTACTTCTTGTCGAACAGGTTGTTCACATTCAGCGTGGCGGACATGCGCTTGTTGAAGTCATAGCGCGCCATCAGGTTGACGATGGCATAGCTGCCCTGCTCTACCTTGACCACTTTACGGCCCGGTGCGGTCGCATCCTGGTACATGCGGTTTTGCCAGTCGATGCCGCCACCCACGGTCAGCCCTTGCCAATCGCCCTGCAAGCGATAGGTGGTGTAGAGCTTGAACAAGGTCCGTGGCTTGCTGGTGTTGATGGGCTTGCCCTGTGCATCCTTGGCTGTGAAGGTCGTCAAGCTGCTGGCCAGATTCCAGCCAGGCATCAACTCCCCGCCCAGTTCCAGCTCGATACCTTCTACCTTCGCTCCCGACACGGGTCGATAGGCGGGGGTATTGGGTGGCGCGCCGATCACGTTATTGCCCGTGGCTTCGGCCAGATTGTCCTGGCGGGTCTGGAACACGGAGACCGCCCCATTCAAGCGGCCATCCAGCCAGGCAGCCTTCAAGCCCAGTTCGTAGCTTTTACCCGTGATGGGAGCCAGAAGATCACCCTGTTCGTTGCGGGCGTTCTGCGGTTTGAAGATTTCCGTATAGCTGGCGTAAGCCGTGTAGGTATCGTCAAAGTCGTAGATCAGGCCAGCATAAGGGATGAACTCATTGCGGTTGCGATACTGGCGTTTGGCTCCAAAGTAGGTCTGGTCAGTCTCCCAGTTACTCAAGCGCCCACCTATCATCAAGCGCAGATTATCCATCAAGGCAAAACGCCCCACGGCATAGGCACCGGACTGTCTGTTGTTCATATCATCCGCCTGGGAGGGCTCGCCTGACCACACGGGTTCGGGCACGCGACCCGGCTGATAAAAACTGCCCGCATCCGGCAACGGTGCCAGGGCGCGATACTGCGGGAAGGAGACGCGGTCCTGGGACATCATCCAGCCCAAAGAGAACTCATGCTCTTTACCGAACAGCTCGAAGGGGCCGGACAAGGAGGCGTTGAATGCTTTGCGACGTACATCCCCTTTGTAATAGGAATAGGAGTTGGCAGTACCCAAGCCGGTTTCCCGATCCGGGTAGCCGCCCCGGAAAATCTGCTTCATGGACGCATCGGTGTGTGACTGGTTATAAGTCAGACGCAGCTTCAAGTCATTGGCAAACTGATGGCTTAAATCCAGAAAGCCTGTGGTGGTGTCATTCTCGATGCGCGACCAGTCCGTATTGTTGGAAACAGAGCGCTTGAAGTCTGTACGCGAACCATCGCTATAGAACAGCGGAAAACCACTGCCAAAACCATTGTTCGAGCTGGACTGATAGGCCACTCCACCGGTCAACTCCATGCCGGGCATCAGGTCAGCCGTAATCACGCCATACAAGGTGCGCGTCTTCGTGTCCTGCAAACTGGTGTAGCTATTGGCCTTGCCATAAGCCCCCACAATACGTCCGCGAATACGTCCATCTTCGGTAATGGGCGTGGAAACATCAGCATAGCCACGGGCAAAGTCCCAGCTACCTACGTCCACGCCCCCCGATACCGCAAAATCACGCAAGGGACGCTTGCGTACATAGTTGACCGAAGCCGATGGGCTACCCGCCCCCGTCATCAAACCTGTCGCACCGCGTACCACTTCAACCCGATCAAACACCACCAGGTCCAGATTGCTTTCACCAAAGGCCCAGGGCGAGAGCACCGGCTGGGTCCAGCCATCAAACTGATAGTTATCGATACCAAAACCACGCGAAGAAAAGGAATAACGGTTGGTATCGCTGCGCGTCACAGAAATACCCGGTGCGCTTTGCAGGGCATCGGCCGTTGTCTGCATACCGCGATCTTCCATCATCTGGCGGGTCACCACGCTGACCGATTGCGGTGTTTCACGAATGGACAGTGACAAACCCGTGGCCGTGCTCATTGCCTTGGTGGTGTAGGACTGGCTGGTTTCGGTCACTCCCGGATCTCGATTGCCTTTGACCGTAATCGTGGAAAGCTCCACAGGGGATTGATCAGGAGCCTTGTCCTGCGCCCAGACCGGGCTGCCCGTCGCCGCCAGCAACATGGCGGAACGAGTAAGAGGTGTCAGCAAACGCACTCGCAGGCGAGCAGAGCTGGAAGAAACGGCAGACATGAAGGTGGATCTCAGCAAAGGTTTAGATGCGAATAATTATCATCTTCATGCTTCGTAGCGATGTATTCATAAACGCAAAAACGCTATGCCAAACATCAGTCCTGCCTATGAAACGGCCCGATCTGCACGCTTTTGCAGCCAAAGCCAGGCTGCAAGGCTGGCAAATACGGCCAACAGCATCGCGGCCGCCATACGCACAGGCTGCCCGTAGACCCAAGGCACGCACCATCCACTGACCAGGGAAAAGGTAGCCATCTGACAAAACCCCAGCAAGGAAGCCGCCAGCCCCGAGCGTGCGGGAACCTGCGCCAAGACCTGCATGGTCATCACGGGAAACAACATGGCCAGCCCGGCGGCAAACAATGCCGGCAACCCGACCGCCCACGGCAATACCGGCTCCGCAACACGAGCCAGGTAGGCCACATAGGCCAGACAACTCCCCAGCATCAAGCCATAGGCACAAGTAATCATCTTGCGCGCTTCCCAACGGCTGGCGAGCTGGGCTGAGGCCAAGGCTCCCGCGCTGGCCCCAATCACCAAGGGCACGAACAAGGCGGCAAACGCCGTCTCAGGCAGCTTCAGGGTATGGGTGATGAAATCAGGCGCGGCACCAATCAGAAATGCCTGGGCACCGATCAACAAGCTCAAAGCCAGGCTCATCCCCATAAAAGGGATGTTGCGCAACAAAATCCATAGCTCGACCCGCAACTGCGCCCAGACAAGAGGCTGCCGTCTGGACGTCGGCAGGGTCTCTGGCAGGCGCAGGGCGCACAGGCAAGCAGCCAGCGCGGCCAATACGGCCAGCATCCAGAACACGGAGCGCCAGCCCAGATGGGCGATCAACTGCCCGCCCACAATCGGTGCCAGCGCAGGCGAGACATTGAACACCAGCACGATATAAGAAAATGTGCGCTGCGCCTGCTGCCCCTCATAGCAGTCACGCACCATGGCCTGCCCGATCACCAGACCCGCTCCGGCAGACAAGCCTTGCAGGACACGGCCCGCCAACAAGAAGGAGAAACTGGGTGCCACGGCGGCCATCACTGAACCTGCCACATAAACCAGCAGTGAGGCCAACACCACCGGCTTGCGGCCCCAGGCATCTGACAAGGTACCGTGTAATAACAACATGGCCGCATAGGCAGACATGTACACGCCCAGAGTCTGCTGCACGCTTTGTGGCGGCACACTGAACTCCTGTTCCAGAGCGCTAAATGCAGGTAAATAGGCATCAATGGTGGCCGGTGCCACGCAGGCGAGCAGGCCCAACATCAAAACCATCAAGGGATACGGCGGAAGCAGGAAAGGCGGCACAGTCACATACAAAAAGAAGCGGCCCCCAAGGGGCAGGGTCTTTCAGCATGACCGACGTAATCGTCGTCAGGGAATGCGCAATGCCTGAAGAGCTTTGGGCAATGACGGGACAGCCTAGTTCAACTCGCTGGGTGAGATACCGTAGCGCTCACGAAATGCCGTGGCGAAGTTGGTGGCATGGCGATAGCCTACATAATGTGCCGCCTGCTGTACGCTCCAGCCTTGCGCCAGATACTCTCGGGCCAGTTCCAGCCTGCGCTCACGCAGCCAAGCAAATACCGAGCATTGATAGACCGCCTGAAACTTCACCCGTAAGGTGCTGGGACTCATGCAGGCCAGTTTGGCCAGATCTGCCAAGGTGTGATCCTCGCCGGGCGAATGGTAGAGGCGCTCTCTGACACGTTCCAGCAATTGCCGGTCGCGTGCGGAGACGGGAGAATCGCTTTCTGTTTCTCGGGCCAGGCCATCCAGCGCATGCGCCAGCACTTGCAAGCTGACTCCCTCCAGCAACAGATTGTGCAAGGTGCCCTGCCAAGGACTGTCTATCAACTGATCGATCGCAGTCAACAAATGCGGGGGCACCGCCCAGCGTTGCAATCGTATCCGCGAAGAACCCATGACGTTGGCCAGCATCTCCCCCAACGGCGAGTCAGCCAAGCTGTCAGGCGTATGTACAGTGATGTTTAAGCCACGCAGACGCTGCCCAGCAGGATGAGTTCCTGTCATGGCCACCGCGTCGGCATGTGCAATGGTGGCCCCAGTTTGGGCCATCATGCCGACCGTATTCTGGCTGGCGAGCTGAGTCTGCGCCCGTCCCTGCAATATGACAATGGCCGAGAACTGCGGCGCGGCCAAAGAGGTCGCCTCGTATTGGTGGTGAGTGATGATGTCTGAAAGCACCATCTTCATGCCGGGCCGGACCTCGTATTCCTGCACCCGCCCTTCGGCAATACAAACCTGCTCCATGTCCTGCTTGGGACCGTTGTAATCCGGCAAGCAATAGCGAAAACCCGTCGGACTACCGAGTCGGTCAAAATCCGATACCGTAAATCTGATCATAGGAGTGTGGGAGCAAGCAGCCCGAGCCAAGTCCGCAAATAATTCTTTAATGGCGCGGATGGCAGGGAGGGTGAAATAGGCCACATGAGAATAGCACACATTCTCAATTATATGGCGGCTTCCACCTTCCCCTTTATGCCCCAACTATTGCCTTTTCAAGAACCTATATGCCCATAGCCGGGCACCTTACAAGCATGCTGCTATAATCCGGCCCGACAATTAGTGATCCTTTTGCCACCACCTTTTTTGCAAGAAGAATCCTTCATGAATAACACCGTGCCAAGTTTTGGTCGGCGTCAATTTCTCAAAATTCTTGGTGCTGGGGCAGCTGCGCTGTCGGCTACCGCGATGGGACTTTCGACAGCCGCCGCTCAAGTTCCTGCAGCCGTCCGGCCCTACAAACTGCTGCGCGCCAAAGAAACTCGCAACAACTGTACGTACTGTTCAGTCGGTTGCGGCATCCTCATGTACTCCATGGGCGATGGCTCCAAGAATGCGAAACCCCGTATCTTTCACATTGAAGGCGACCCGGATCACCCGGTCAGCCGTGGCTCGCTTTGCCCGAAAGGCGCAGGCCTGCTGGACATGATTCATTCCAAAAACCGGCTGCTGCACCCCGAATACCGCGCGCCCGGCTCCAAGGAATGGGTCAAGATCAGCTGGAGCGAAGCCACCAAGCGCATCGCCCGTTTGCTGAAAGACGACCGCGACGCCAACTTCATTGCCAAGAACGAGAAAGGCCAGGTTGTGAACCGCTGGCTATCTTCGGGCTTTCTGGCTTCCTCGGCCGCGTCCAACGAAACCGGCCTGCTGGACTTCAAATTTACCCGTGCCTTGGGGATGCTGGGCATCGACTGTCAGGCGCGGCTCTGTCACGCCCCGACCGTGTCGGCCCTGGCCCCCAGCTTTGGGCGCGGTGCCATGACCAACCACTGGGTGGACATCAAGAACGCCAACGTGGTGATTGTGATGGGCGGCAACCCTGCCGAAGCCCATCCGGTCGGTTTCAAATGGGTGATCGAGGCCAAGATCAAGAACAAGGCCAAGGTCATTGTGGTGGACCCGCGCTTTAACCGCACGGCGGCCGTGGCGGACATCTTCTCGCCCATCCGCGCTGGCTCGGACACCGCCTTTTTGATGGGCATGGTGCGCTGGCTGCTGGAGAACGACAAGATTCAGCACGAGTACGTGCGCTCTTACACCAACGCCTCCCTGATCGTGCGCGACGACTTCACCTTTGACGAAGGGGTGTTCTCGGGCTTCAACCCGCAAACCAAGGTGTACGACAAGTCCTCCTGGACCTATGCGGTGGACGAGAACGGCGAAGTGATGCGCGACATGAGCATGACGCATCCACGCTCCGTGCTGCAGCTGTTGAAAGCCCACGTGGACCGCTACACGCCCGAAGTCGTGGAGAACATTACCGGCGTCAAACAGGCCGATTTCCTGCAGATTGCCGAAATCATTGGTTCCTGTTCGGCCAAGAACAAAACCCTGACCTGGCTGTATGCGCTGGGCTGGACGCACCACACGGGTGGCGCGCAGATTATTCGTGGCGCCGCCATGATTCAGCTCTTGCTGGGCAATATCGGCATGGCCGGTGGCGGCGTGAACGCCTTGCGTGGTCACTCCAATATCCAGGGCTATACCGACCTGGGCCTGCTGTCCTTGCGTGTGCCAGGTTATATGAACCTGCCCTCGGACAATCAGCAGACGCTGGCGCAGTATCTGGAAGAAACCACGCCCAAGGATGTGTTGCCCGGTCAGGTGAACTACTGGAAAAACACACCCAAGTTCTTCATCTCCTTGCTAAAGAACCTGTACGGCAAGCACGCCACGTCAGCCAACGATTTTGCCTTTGACCTGCTACCCAAGTGGGATCGCAGCTACGACATGCTGGCCTACTTCGACATGATGTATGAAGGCAAGGTCAACGGTTACTTTGCGCAGGGCTTTAATCCGCTGGCCGCGATGCCGGACAAGAACAAGACGTCCAAGGCCCTGTCCAAGTTGAAGTTCCTGGTTATTGTGGACCCGCTGGTCACCGAGACCTCGAACTTCTGGCGCAATGAAGGCCAGTTCAACGACATCAAGACAGAAGAAGTGATGACGGAGGTGTTCCGCCTGCCATCGAACTGTTTTGCTGAAGAGGACGGTTCCATCGTGAACTCGGGCCGCTGGTTACAGTGGCACTATGCCGGTCAGCAACCTCCGGGGCTGGCCCGTCATGACCCCAATATTCTGGGCGAAATCATGATGGAGCTGCGTCGTCTGTACGAAGAAGAAGGCGGTGCCTGTCCCGAGCAAGTCCTGAGCATGACCTGGGACGCCGACACCTATCACGACCCGTATTTCCCGCATCCGGAAGAAGTGGCCAAAGAGGCCAATGGCTATGCGCTGGCTGACGTTTTCGACGAGAACGGCAAGCAGATTCTGCGCAAGGGCCAGTTGCTGGACAGCTTCGCGCAATTGCGCGACGACGGCACCACTCAAAGCTATTGCTGGGTGTTTGCCGGTTCCTGGACAGAGAAAGGCAACCAGATGGCCAATCGGGACAATACCGATACGGGCCTGGGCAACACTCCCGGCTGGGCATGGGCCTGGCCTGCCAACCGGCGCATTCTGTACAACCGTGCGTCCATGGATGAAATGGGCAATCCCTGGGATGAGCATCGCCAGATTCTGCATTGGGACGGCAAGCAATGGACCGGGGCGGATATTCCGGATTTCCCGGCCAATCTGCCTCCCGGCAGCCCGGCGGCGCCTTTCATCATGCTGCCCGAAGGTCTGGGCCGCCTGTTCTCGGAAAAAGGCATTAATGACGGCCCCTTCCCGGAACACTACGAGCCGGTGGAAAGCCCGATTGCGAAGAACCCGCTGCACGAAAAAGTGACGCATAACCCGACAGCCCGGATTCTTTCCAACGATGCCGAGCGCATGGGAAATCGTCACGACTATCCGTATGTGGCCACCACCTATTCCATTACCGAACTGTTCCGCCACTGGACCAAGCATTCCTATCTGAATGCCATGTTGCAGCCTGAACAGTTTGTGGAAATTGGCGAGCAACTGGCCGCTGAAAAAGACATCCGCCACGGCGACACCGTCAAAGTCACGACCAAGCGCGGCTACATCACCGCCAAGGCGGTGGTGACCAAGCGCATGCGCACACTGACCGTTGCCGGCCAGGAAGTGCAGCAAATTGGTATCCCCTGCCACTGGGGTTTTGAAGGTGAAACCCGCAAAGGCTTCCTGGCCAATACGCTGTCCCCCGGCGTAGGCGATGCCAATACGCAAACACCGGAGTTCAAAGCCTTTCTGGTCAATGTCGAGAAAATGAAGGGAGCCACGGCATGAATTCGCAAAACATAGTGCGCCGTTCGGCCACCAACTCGGTCACGCCTGCCCCGCAGGTGCGGGACCACCAGATGGAAGTCGCCAAGCTGATTGACGTGTCCATCTGCATCGGCTGCAAGGCTTGTCAGGTTGCCTGCAATGAATGGAACGACTTGCGTGGCCAGGTTGAGGAAAACGTCGGTGTGTACGACAACCCCAGCGACCTGAGCCCCGATAGCTGGACCTTGATGCGCTTTACCGAGCATGAGGACGAAGCAGGCAAGCTGGAATGGCTGATACGCAAGGACGGCTGCATGCACTGCGAAGACCCTGGCTGTCTGAAAGCCTGCCCGGTTCCCGGTGCGATTGTTCAGTATGCCAATGGCATTGTGGATTTCCAGTCCGACCTGTGTGTGGGCTGCGGTTACTGCGTAGCAGGCTGTCCGTTCGACGTGCCGCGCATTTCCAAGAAAGACAATAAGGCCTACAAGTGCACCTTGTGTTCGGACCGCGTTTCCGTAGGTCAGGCCCCAGCTTGCGCAAAAACCTGCCCGACCGGTGCCATTGCATTTGGCTCGAAACAGGAAATGCAGGATCTGGCCCTTAGCCGTATCGAGGATCTGAACGAGCGTGGCTATGAAAACGCCGGTCTGTACGATCCTCAAGGTGTAGGCGGTACCCACGTCATGTACGTGCTGCAACACGCGCACGATCCACAGCGCTATGCCGGTCTGCCCAAAGACCCGCATATCAGCTCGGTGGTGGGTGGCTGGAAAGACGTGCTCAAACCTGCCGCTGCAGTGGCAGGGGCTGTGGCTGTAGCTGGTATGGCGGCCCACTTCATTGGCGTGGGCCCTAACAGTATTGACGAAGACGAAGAGCACGCGGACAACACGGAAACGGAAGGAGGCGATCATGTCCAGGAGAGATAATCTTGTTCTGCGCACCAAGTTCCCCGAGCGGCTGTGCCACTGGGCCGTCGTGCTGTGCTTTTTCCTGGCAGCAACGTCGGGGCTGTCCTGGTTCTTCCCCTCTTTTTCCTGGTTAAGTTCCTTTCTGGGCACCCCGCAACTGGCACGCGTTCTGCATCCCTTTTTAGGGATCGCCGTTTTCGTTGGCCTTTGCTATATGTTCGTTCGCTTTGTGAAGTACAACCTGCCAGCCAAAACAGACCTGATCTGGTTCCGTAACGTCAAAGGCGTGATCCTGAACAACGCCAAGCAGCCTTTGAAAATCGGCAAATACAATGCCGGTCAGAAAGTGCTGTTCTGGCTGATCATGCTATCCATCCTCACGCTGCTGGTATCGGGCCTGATCATGTGGCGCGCCTACTTTGCCGAGTTCTTCTCCATTCCCGTGCTGCGTCTGGCCATCCTGATCCACTCCGTAGCCGGGATCGGGCTGATCCTGCTGATTCTGGGCCATATTTATCTAGCGATCTGGGTGCGTGGCTCCATCACCGGCATGGTGACAGGCTATGTCTCCAAAGCCTGGATACGTCATCACCACGATCGCTGGCATGACGAGCTGCAAGCGGCAAAAAAAGACGTGAAGGAAGGCAAGGCATGAACGAAGTCCCTGTCCGCCGCTCGGTTCCATCAGAGGAATCGACCCGGCATTTCGACCCCATCCTGCGGCCTGAACTGCATGAACTATACACCGCCCGCGCATCCCGTTTGCGCGAGCTGGCTCAAGGGCATGAACTGGAAGCCTACCTGCGTCTGGCTGCCGATGTGGCACAGGCTCAGGCCACGGTATCCCAGCAAAGCCAGTGCGATGCCAGCGCTGTGAGTCCGGCAGAAATTGCGCGCCAAGGTGCCTGGACGGCCCATCTGGATGCGCTGCTGGAGCAACTGGCACCGCAAGCCTCGCCCGCTATTGCCCCGCATCTGGATGCCCTGCGTACCATGAGCGCCCAGGCTCGTCTGGAGGCAGGTCTGGCCCTGGCCCAAAACCAATTCGACGCCGTCTCCCAGGCGCTGGCTCCCTTCTTGTGGGCAGCCTTGTCTCTGGAAGTAGCGTTGGCCGCACGGGCAGTGCCTTTGCCCATGGCCAGCAATGAAGAGTCCGCCAGTTGTCCAGTCTGCGGCGGTGCTCCAGTTGCCAGCCTGATCTACAAAGGCACCCGCCAAGGTCTGCGCTATCTGCACTGTTCCTTGTGCGAGTGCGAATGGCATATGGTTCGTGCCAAATGCACCAACTGCGCCGATGCAGGCGATCTGGACTACCTGAGCTTTGATACCACTGACGCCGTGGTCCGCGCAGAAAGCTGTGGTCACTGTCATAGCTATCTGAAAGTGATCTCGCAGGAACGCGAGCCAGACGCTGAAACCGTTGCCGATGATCTGGCCAGCCTGGTGCTGGATGATGCGGCAAGCGAAGAGGGCTATGGCCGCACCGGCCTGAACCCCTTTGCATTGCCTGATCAGGCTCTGTAAAGAAAAGCCCGGACTGGCTACATGCTGATCCGGGTTTTTTTCATCTGTTTAACTAGCAGCATCAAACTCTGTACCAAGCGCACTCTGTGCACTCCCCTCCTCACTGCACGGCCAACAGCAGGTAACAAATCACCATGACTGCCTCACACGCTGCCGGTAGCCAACAATGGGCAATGGACAGCAGACTATTAGCGCCCTCATCATATAGATACGATTTATTGTCCGGTAAGTGTTTTCTGCCTGCCAGCACGCCCTATAATCAAGAATGATTCCCGTTTAGCTTTCTGCAATCTGACCTTGATGAAGACTCTCCTGCCCCGCTTTCTGCTCAGTGCCGCCACACTCTGTCTGGCCTGCACGCTTCCTGCCCAAGCCCAACAAAACACACGTCCCTGGAACGAATCGGTGGGGCCCACCATCGTGGACCAGCAACAAAGCCTGTACCGCTTCGAGACACTGCTCATGTCCTCGGAAGACGGCAAGCGACACTACAAAGTACAGATAGGCACCCCAAACCGCCCCGCCCCCGCAGGCGGTCATCCGGTGATTTATATGGTGGATGGCAATGCCGCCATGGCCAGTATTGATGTGGACGACCTGAAAGCCATCAGCGCCCTGTCTGCGCCAGTACTGGTTGCCATTGGCTACGACACCGAAGCGCGTCACGATGTGATTGCCCGCTCCTTCGACTACACGCCTCCGGTCACGGAAAACGGCGTCAGCAAGCCGGTGGAAGTACGGGGTCGTTCAGGGGGCGGTGCGGATATTTTTCTGGACTATATAGAAACGCACATCAAGCCAGCCGTGGAAGAACGCGAGCCTATTGATCGCTCCCGCCAGACCCTGTGGGGCCACTCTTATGGCGGCCTGTTCACCTTGCATACGCTGTTCACCCACCCGGATCTGTACCAGCGTTACGTAGCCGGTGACCCTTCCCTGTGGTGGTACGACGGGATTCTGGTCAAGACGGCTCAGGCGTTTGATACGACGCGGGCCAAGGACAAGCAGATCGCCATCATGGTCGGCGGACAGCGCCGCAGTACATCCATGAGTAATGCCGCGGCACAATGGTCCACACAGGATATGGCCAAGCATTTGCAAGAGGCCGGGCTGAACGTCAGCTACGAGAACTTCAGCGAGCTGAACCACGGGCAGATGCTGGCCGCCTCCTTGAAACCCGCCCTGCGAATTGCGGCCCAGCCGTGATGCCTTCGAACCGAAAGCATCACCTCTGAACACCACCTCAGCGCCCTGCCATCAAGGGCGCTGAGCCGCCCCCACAAAGCCGCCATCGGGCAAGGTCAATACATTGAAAGGAGCGGGTTCAATCACCGCTCCCTTGGCATGAATGCCATCAATAACGTCGCCCATATTGTCCAGAGACAAGCCCGGCGTAAAACCTGTCGCCTTCTCCCAGCCCCCTTCTGCTGTCTGCACAAACACAGCACCCATATTCATGGGATTGTTGACCGACAGAACAATTGCTTCGTCTCCAGTTTCGCCCGGCAACAAATCCACAAATACCAGCAAGCAACCGGCATGGTCACCCGGCGTTCGAGTCTCGCAAGCCTTGGCCAGATAAGCAATATCCCAGCCTGGATAGGTTTCGATAAAAGACTGACGCAAAGGATGATCAGCCGGAGAGCTGGGCAAGGAGCTCAAGAGCATCTGCCGCGCTTTGTCCTCACCTATGTTCCAGACTTCCAGCTCCTGATCCGGCACAGCTTCTTCAGACCCTTCCTCGGACCTGCCAAGCAACAGGTTTTTCTCGACCACATAGTCCATGGCCCTCTGCCCTGGCAGCCCCCAATACATTCTCATTTCCGTATCCGGGAAGTCATCCGCGCTTAAGGTACCGGCCTCCAGCCGAGCCACTTGCGAAGCCGCCGAAATCGCTTCGGGAGAGCCAATGCGCAGCAGCCAGATAATGGCCAGCACAATCAGAACCAACGCCATCCCCACATTGGAGCGACGTACTCGCGCCATCCAGTTTTGAGGGTGGCAGGAAGCCCAGAAGTAGCTCAAACCATAGCCCGCCGCCACCAGCGCTGCCGTCGTTACCAGAACACGAATTGGGGTCCAACCATATTGAGCAACTCGCTCCCCTATCGCCCACAAGGCAACGCCTGCCAGCACGGGCATGACAAAGCCCAGCAAACGGGCCGAAGCGCGCAACAACGGTGTGGCGCTGGCATTCGTGTCCTCGTCCGCAACAACAGAAGACACCAGAGTCGAGGCCCCCAGAACGGCCGCCACACACAAGGCGGCCAGTGGCAGACCTTCACCCGTGCGCCAGGGCAAGGCCACGATGAACACCACCATCACCACCAGCAAAACCGGGGTCAGCAAACGCAGCAGCTTCAGCAAGAGAATCGGAGACAGATAGCCGCCATCCGAGTCCGAAGCAAGCGCCAGACCTGCTCCTACCAAAGCACCTGACACCACAGCCGCAACCGTAGGCTCCAGCAGCACATCCCCCAAAAAGGGAATGCCGACAAAGCTGAGCAGCATATGGCACGCCATCAGCACGCCCCAAGCCAGGCCGCAGAAGAACAAGGCCACCGCCCAGGAACACACCATGGACCAGCTAAGCTCGAACAAGCGACGGTAATCAGCCCAGTCCCGTGGGTGCTCTACCAGAATGGCAAGAAACGGCAGAGTAACGGTCGCCAGCAGCCCCATTGCCACCCACATCTGCGGGGCTCGCCAAAAAAGGGCGACCTCTGCATATCCCCCTTGCGCCTGCAAGATCAGCGCTGCACTAGCCACCCCCAAACCCAGGGACACCAGCAAGGCCTTGCGCACAGAAATGTGCATCAGCAAGGTGAAAGAGGCCACACCAAAGATTCCCACCGCCAACAGCAAAGACACCCAGATATGCTCACGCGGCGCGGGCGCCATCATCAGATTGCTGAAGGCCACCCATTCAAGCAGGCCCAGCACTGCACCGGCCAGACATAAAGTCAGCGTCCGCCGGTTTTGTAAGGAAGAAAGTGAGATCGCGGTCATGGAGAGTAAAAAGCAATCGATTCAACAATGACAGCAGATGGAAGAACACCATTGCTGACGGCGTCAGGACATAGGGTGATAAGCCATGTCATGCCCTGCGAAGCCCGGCTAGTTTAGTACGCTGAAGGGCCCACTCTCTGTCCCGGACAGAACTGCTCTTGTAAGCAGACGTTAGGTCTGAAATATGGGCGGCTTACCCGCGACCTGGAACGATCAGCACCCCGATCCGTTCAGCCAGATCCAGCACGGCATCGTAGCTGGCCGGGTCTTCGCTCAAGCTGTGGGATGGGCCTTGAGGCTTCAAGGCGCTTTTGGCAATGCGGTCCCCAAAGAGCATCACGGCCCGTGCCGAATCATCCTGCCGGGACACCCAGCACAAGCCTTGGGCCTGCGGACATTGCCGATAAATCGCAGCAGCCCACAAACGGGTTGCCGGATACTGATCTTTTTCGGTGTCGATCAGTTGCTTGCGTGTCACACCCAGTTTCCTTAGCGGGACACTGGCCAGATCGACAAGAACCAAAGGCGCATTCAGCAGCACGGTGGAATGCACCTGCCCCAGCAGCTTTTTCTTGTCATAACTTTTAAAGCCAGCGGCGTGCGGAACGTCATGAAAGACGGTTTCCATCATGGCACAATCGCGGCTGGTGCCGCCGTACAAGGTGGGAATGGCCCTGCCCTTCTCATCCTGAATTGGACTGAAACGCGCATTGCCCTGCGTACCTGGGTTGAACTGGGTCGCCAAATATTTATCTTGATGAACGCGATGCAATAACTGCCCTTTGGGCCACTCCATCAAGGTCAAACGCAGCTCACCACCTGGAGCGGAGATTGCCGATCCCCCCTCCTGTGGAATGTGCTTTTTATCAGCGGCCGCGGGCGACGCTGGCTTAGCCATGAACCACGGCTTGTACTTCGTCTTGAGCAGCGGCAATGACCTTTTCCGGTGCAGACATCAACAAGTCCTGCGGCCGCTTACCACCCAAAAAGCTGTTGCTGGACATGAACCAGTAGGCCATGCCCCAGCTATCTTTATGCCCGGCCAGAATCTCCAGAACCTGAGCCAATGGTTTGGCAGGACGGAAGCTGGTAGCCGGGTCCAGGCCATAGCCAGGAAAGTAATCCGCGCCACCATGATTGATGGCAAAAATCTGCCCCTGCTTCTTCCACTTATTAGGCTGGGCGCTAGGGTTACGGGTGCTTAAGCCCGCCAGTTGCGCCACATCAGCAGCACTAAGCCAATCCCCGCTTTCCAACACCGCGGTGCGGGCCTGAACCAGCATGGCGGCTTCTTTCAGCAGACGGGGCGATGGTGGCGTGCGGGGCACCAGCACTTCAGCCAGACGCTCCAGCGACTCCTTGTCCTGCCGCTCCTGCAAGACCTCGAACATGGACGAGGCCACATTGGTGAAATTCTCGGCCAAAGCCTTGAAAGCGGCAGGCTTGATGTGATCGAAAGCCAGCACCAGCACCTGCTCGGCCTGCGAACGGCCCAAGCGAGCCTTAACCTCTTTGGGCGTACCCACCAAGGTCGAGACACTGGGACTACTTACCAGGACGCTCATGGATATACTCCTTGAAGGTTATTTATGATGATTAATAATACCATAACCCTGATAACCTAAAAAATCACGACTAGTACAATCAGCCCATCCCAAAGTACGACCTGCTCGTTCGTTCTGACACTCATCAAGCAGACACAGCACCGTTATCCTGCCGCCTACCAAAGCGGAAACCGAAGTGTCATAGCTCACAGCTACTCCCCCTAACTTCCACTCCCTCTCTCTATTAACGTCGCTACCACCATTTCGCAGGCAAAAAAAAGGCCTGAGCCGGCACAGCACCAGACTCAGGCAAAAAGGTTTCCGCTGTTAGCGGTCTATCAGAACGCAGCGCTGTAAATAGCGAAGGCGTCGTCTTCGGTCACGTCGCGGGGGTTGTTGCCCAGCAGACGGGTTTGTTTCATGGCTTCCTGGGCCATACGGCGCAGGTCGCTTTCCTTGATGCCGACTTCGCGCAGTTGACGCTCGATGCCGGTATCAATGGCGATCTGTTCCATGAAGTTGATGAAGGCTTCGGTCTTGGAGGTCTCATCACCCTGGATGCCGGGGATCAGCACTTCAGCCAGTTCGGCATACAGCGGAGCGGCGGCCGGAGCGTTGAAGCGCAGAACGTGTGGCAGCACCAGCGAGTTCGACAAGCCATGTGGCACGTGGAAAATACCACCGATCGGGTAAGCCAAGGCGTGTACAGCACCCACGGGGGCGTTCGCAAAGGCCTGGCCAGCCAAGGTCGCACCCAGCAGGATGTCCTGACGTGCGGCGGCATCCTTGCCGTTACGACAAACGTGCACCAGCTTGCCACCAATCAGACGCAAGGCTTGTTTGGCCAGGTTGTCCGAAAGCGGGTTTTTCAGGATACGGCTGGTGTAGGCCTCGATGGCGTGCACCATGGCATCAATACCGGTCGCCGCCGTAATACGGGGAGGCAGGCCCAATGTCAGTTCCGAGTCCAGAATGGCCAGGTCTGCGTACAGCTCGGGAGCCACCACGCCGGATTTGGTGGTTTCGCCGGTGGTCACGATGGAAATAGGCGTCACTTCCGAGCCTGTTCCCGCCGTGGTCGGGATCTGCACCAAGGGCAGGCGCGAGCCGCGCACATTATCAATGCCGTACATCTCTTGCAGGGGCTGGTCGGATGCCAGCAGGACGGCCAACAATTTGGCCACGTCCATGGACGAACCGCCACCCAGGCCGACGACTATTTCCGTCTTGGCCTGACGAGCGCGCTCAGTTGCCTGCAAAACGATGTGCTCTGGAGGATCGGCAATAACATCGTCAATCACTTGCACGGTCCAGCCGTTGGCTTTCAGATCGGCCAGGGCAGGATCCAGCAAGCCGCTTTCGTGCAGGAATCGGTCGGTCACCAGACAAACGCGCTCTTGCGAGTAACGCTTGCGCAGGATCTGACCGAGCCGGGCAGCGGCTCCGCTTTCAACATAAATAGCGGGGGTGGTTCTGAACTCGAATGCCGACATGGGCTTGCTCCTTATGGTATGGCGGGCTGCGGTACTTCGATACGGCCGCGGTCCATCCGGTAGGTGTAATCAATCACATTGCCCGCGTGCTGCAAGTCAGCACCGGACAACAAGGCACTGAAGCCCTCTTTGCTCAACTCGCCCACCACTTCTGCAATACGCTTGGACAGCGCAGGAGCGACACCTTCAAAAGGCTCGTCCAGCAAAAGCAGCTTGTCGGCAGTCATCAAGGCACGGCCAATCGCGACCAGCTTCTGCTGACCACCCGACAGTTGCAGGGCGCGGCGTGGGCCGAATACTTTCAATTCAGGGATGATGCGCCAGACACGTTCCAGACGCTCTTCAATATCCTGGGATTTCAGGGCCCAGGCGGGTAGGCGGATGTTCTCTTCCACGCTCAGCTCGGGGATCAGTTTGCGATCCTCGGGGGCAAAACCCATGCCCAGGCTGGTGCGACGGTACGCAGGCATCTTGGCCAGTTCCTGACCATCAAACATGACCGAGCCATTGTCCACGGCCAGCAAGCCCATCACGGTACGCATCAGCGTGGTTTTACCCGCACCGTTACGACCGGCCAGACCCACGATCTGGCCTTGGCGCACTTGCAGGTTTACCTGGCGCAGGATGCTGGTGGGGCCAATACGTACATCCAGATTTTTGACATCAAGCAGCATTATCGGCCTCCTGTTTATTGCGTCCCACCGGCTCGCCGATGATGTATTCACGGACCTGCTCATGGGCCAGCACTTCGTCTGGCGTGCCGTTGGCCAAAATGGTGCCGTCGTAGAAAGCCAGCACACGATCGCTGTAGCGACGCACGATTTCCATATCGTGCTCCACAAACAGAACCGTCACGCCCGCATCACGGACCACTTTCATGACACGGTCCATCACTTCAAATTTCTCGTCACTGGCCACGCCACTGGTGGGCTCGTCCAGCAACAGCACTTTAGGCTGGGCCACCATGGCCAGCGCAATGTCCAGCAGCTTGCGAATCCCTTCGGGCAAGGTGCCTGCCTGGGACTGGGCGAAGGCGCTCAGGCCGAAACGCTCCAGAATCGCACTGGCTTCGGACAAGGGCTGCTTGGCCACGCCCAAGGCAATTTCCACGTTTTCCAGGGCGTTCAGCGAGGTAAACAGCTGCGGAATCTGGAAAGAACGGGCGATACCCATACGGGTCACTTCCCGTGGTGGCAAACCCGTGATCTCGCGACCGGCAAAAAAGATATTGCCGGAGTCCGGCTTCATGTAGCCGGTCAACATGTTCACGAAAGTGGTTTTACCTGCGCCATTGGTACCGATCAGGCCCGTAATGGTTTGCGCATGGATATCAACGGTCATATCGCGTGCAGCGTGGACAGCGCCAAACTGCTTGCACAAACCTTTAGCGGAAATCAAGGGAGACTGACTCATGAGCGGGCCCCTGTCGGTGAAGAGGAATCGTTGGAGGTAGCAGCCGCATTGCGACGGTTCAGAATACTGATCAGGCCACCGGGCAAGAACACAATCAGGGCCAACATGCTGACACCCATGACAATCTGCCAGGTGTTAGGGGCATATTGGTAGGCCAGTGTGCGGATCAGTTCCAGGCTCAAGGCACCCAGGAAAGGCGCGTAAGCATTGCGGGTACCGCCCAGCACAGCAATAAAGATGAACTCGCCCGAGGTGGTCCAGAACGCCAGTTCAGGGTCCACGTGACCGATGCTCAGCGAGGACAGGGCGCCGCCCAGACCGGCCAGAGCCGCAGCCAGCACGTAGCTCAGATGAATATTGCGATAAGCCGAAGCACCCAGGTATTCAACGCGGATTTCATTGTCCTTGATTGCTGGTCCCAGACGACCGGCACGGCTGCGCAGAAAGCCTTGCATGGCCCACAGCACAAAACCCACCAGCACCACAGTCAGGACAAACACGCCGGGACGCGACAGGGTTTCAGCAAAGGCCCCCCACATGAAGGAAGGCGCGTGCACGTTAAAGCCGTCACTGCCGCCCAGGCTGGGGTTACGCACCAGCAGGCCGTACATGATCATGGACAGAGCCAGGCTGAGCATGGCAAAGAAAATATCGCGGTAGCGAGCCAGCAGGAAACCGAGCACCCAGGCCAGCAGCGCCGCGCACGCAGCGGCAAATGGCAGCAGGATGAGGGTTTCACGCCAGTCCAGGTAGTTCATGGCCATACCGACACCATAGGCGCCGATGCAGTAGTACAGACCCTGGCCAAAAGAAGCCAGGCCCGAGCGCAGCAGGAGCACCACACCCAGGGCAACCAGGCCCTTGGCCAATGCCACCGTGATCAGGAACTGCCAGGATGGCAAGCCAAAGCCCACAATCAGGGCGGCCACCGTAATGACCAGGGCAATCATGCCCTGCTTAAGCGTAATGTTGGTCTTGTTCATATCTTTCGGGCCTCGGCAGCAGCAAACAATCCTTTAGGACGGACGGCCAACACCAGTGCCATTACCGCGTAGATGGAGAAAAGTTCGATTTCGGGCCAGTAATGCACGGCAAAGGAGCGCACCAGGCCAACGATCACGGCACCGAGAGCGGCACCGGGCAAGGAACCCAGACCACCGATCACGACCACGGCGAAGGCCATCACAATGACCTCGACACCCATGCCGGGAGCAACAGAAATAGTAGGAGCGGTCAGCGCACCACCCAGGGCGGCCAGCGTGGCGCCTGCAATAAAGGTCAGCAGGAAGTAGCGTTGCACGTTAATGCCCATGGCCTGGCTGACTTCGCGGTCATGAATCACGGCCAGCAGGATGCGGCCCTGACGCGAATACTTCAGGAACAAGGTCAGGAACAGGCCAGCCAGAATGGCAGCAACAACAATCACAAAGCTGTAGGTGGGGTAGAACAGGTCGCCGAATTCGACGTTACCCAACAGACCGTAAGGTTCGGCGATCACATAAGGATCCACGCCCCAGACCAGCTTGACGGTATCTTCCAGAATCAGGAAGACCGCATAGGTAATCAGCAAAGAGACAACAGGTTCTTCCTGGTAGAAGAAGCGCAGCAAGCCATATTCAATGACAAGCCCCAGGACCAGACCGGCAATAACCGCGGCCAGGATCAGCATCAGATAGCTGCCATAAGGGCTTTGATCGGTAGAGAGCCACTGCGTCACCATGGTGACGGCGGTATAGGCGCCAATGGTATAGAGGCTGCCGTGGGCCATGTTCAGGATCTTCATCACACCATAGATCAGCGTGAGTCCGACCGCGACCAGAAACAGCCAGGCGGCGTACATGATGCCATCTATTAGGGCAGCAGAAAGAAGAGACATAGTCGGTTTCTGTGGAAATGGAATAAAAAATGCCACCACGCCTTCGGCGCGCTTCCCCTTATGGGAGAAGCTTTTACCTGGGAGTGGCCTAGCGGTAAAAACCGGACATGCAAAACAAGATCTTGCATGCCCGGATTTTCAGGGCAGCGTCCCTTGCGGGACGCTTGCTCAACTTAGTGCTTCAAACCGCCCTTGATCCAGTCGATGGACTTCACGCCTTCGGGAGGAGTGACTTCTTCGGGTTTGAAGTGACGCAAGTCGGTGTAGCTGATCACGCCTTTATCGTTTTTCACCACGCCCAAGGTCGTACCTTGAACAGCCTGGTGACCTTTACCCAGGGACATGGTCACGTCACCCGATGGGCTCTCGAAAGTCAGGTGCTCAAAGGCGCTGATCACTTGTTCGGTGGAAGGCGCTTTGCCTTCGTTGGCAGCCTGGGCTTTTTCGTAAGCGGCTTTCAGACCCAGCAGGGTTTGCGTCATCTTGTAGGATGGGTAGCTAGGATCGGCATTGAATTGCTCGCGGTAGCTGGCACGCAACCAACGGTTCAATTCATTGTCAGGAGCGAAAGCAGCGTGTGGGCCGCGAGCACCGATGATGGTGCCGGTAGGAATCTGGTTGTTGCCACGGTGTGTCGCGGTTTCACCAGCGGTCAGCACGGTCAGGGTGTTGCGGAACAGACCACGTGGCAGAGCCTGCACCACGAAGCCTTCCAGATCGCCACCCCAGAAGCTGGAGTGAATCACTTCAGGACGGGCGGCCATCAAGGACGAGATTTCAGCGTTGTACTGACCGGCGCCCAGTTTAGGCATTTGCGAAGTCTTGGCTTCTACACCGGGTTTGAGGGCTTGCAGCGTGCCTTCAAAGTCGTGCCAGGCGTCCTGGCCCCAGGCGTAGTTCTGGTTGATACCAGCGTAGCTTTTCAGCTCGGGGTTGCGCTCCAGCACAAAGCGGGCAGCCGCCACGTTGTCCATGGTGGCGTGGGCCACAGGACGGAACACGTATTTGTAGCTGGCATCTTCAAACAGGCGCGGTGTGCCGCAGTCGAAAATCAGCGTCAGTTTTTTCAGCTCTTCAGCAACGGGGGCGACGGCCAGGCAATCGCCCGAGGAGATGTAGCCAACCACGATGTCCACGTTCTGTTGCTGAACCAGGTTGCGGTATTCGCTAACCTGTTTGGCCGTGCCGCCGTTCTCGTCGATAAAGACCAGTTCAATCGGTGCGCCACCCAGACCCTTGGTGTTGTAAGGGGCAGGTACTTTACCTTCATTCAATTGGGCAGCCGTCAGTTCAGCGGCGTTCTTGGCAGGCACGCCAAACGGACCGGAAGCAGCGCCGGACAAGAAAGTCACCACACCAATCTTGATGGGTTTGACATCATCAGCGGTGGCAGTCGTGCTAGCCATGATGCCAGCGGTGGCCAGTGTCAGGGCCAAAGTCAATTTTCGTGGGGTTGCAGACAGGATAGACATAGCGTCTCCTTTATTTAGCTTATTGTGGGGTTCTGCTGATGGGGCGCTCTCTCTATAAGAGCGGCCCCCTTCGCTGCGCTGGGCGCGGGCATGTATCAACTTACAGCTGCTGGCACATGTATTTGATTTCCAGGTATTCATCGATTCCGTAACGGGAGCCTTCGCGACCCAGACCGGATTGCTTGACGCCACCAAACGGAGCCACTTCGTTGGAAATCAAACCGGTATTGACGCCGACCATGCCGTATTCCAGCGCTTCGCCCATGCGCCAGGCACGTGCGTTGTCGCGGGTGAACAGGTAGGCAGCAAGACCATATTCGGTGTCATTGGCCATCGCGATCGCTTCGGCTTCATCCTTGAAGCGGAACAAAGGCGCCACAGGGCCAAACAATTCTTCACGAGCCACGCGCATGGCCGGTGTTGCATCACCCAACACGGTGGGTGAGAAGTACGTACCGCCCAGAGGATGAGGCTGGCCACCTTGCAGAACGCTGGCACCGTGCTCGACGGCATCATCAATCAATTCGCGTAGACGGTTGACGGCTTTTTGTTCGATCAGCGGACCTTGTTCCACGCCCTCTTCCATGCCGTTGCCCACTTTCAGGGCCGCAACACGTTCGCTCAATGCCTTGGCAAAGCGATCGTAAATACCGTCTTGCACCAGGAAGCGGTTGGCACACACGCAAGTCTGGCCGCTGTTGCGGTACTTGGAGGCCATGGCGCCTTCAATGGCGGCATCCAGGTCAGCATCGTCAAACACGATGAACGGTGCGTTGCCACCCAGTTCCAGGGACAGGCGCTTGATGGTGGGAGCACATTGCGCCATCAGCAAACGACCCACTTCGGTCGAGCCGGTAAAGGACAGCTTGCGCACAATGGGGCTTTCCGTCAGGGCAGCACCCACCACACGAGATTGACCGGTCACCAGCTGGAACACGCCAGCGGGGATACCGACGCGCTCGGCCAGTACGGCCAGGGCCAGGGCGGTCAAAGGAGTCAGGTCGGCAGGACGAACAATAATGCTGCAACCGGCGGCCAGAGCAGGAGCCACCTTGCGGGTAATCATGGCCGCAGGGAAGTTCCAGGGAGTAATGGCCGCGCACACACCTACGGGCTGCTTGACCACCACAATGCGTTTGTCCGACTGAGGATGACCCATCACGTCGCCGTACACGCGCTTGGCTTCTTCGCTGAACCACTCCACAAAGGAAGCGGCGTACAGCACTTCACCACGAGCCTCGGCCCAGGGCTTGCCCTGTTCCATGGTCATGATGGTGGCCAGGTCGTCTGCATTGGCAACCATGGCGTCGAACCAGGCGCGCAACAACTTGGCACGTTCGTGCCCGCTGCGTGCCTTCCATTCGCGCTGAGCCACTTCAGCATCGCTGATGACCGCTTCAATTTCTTTCGTGGCCAGGCTGGCGACATTGGCCAGGCACTCGCCCGTAGCAGGATTAAGAACGGCAAATGTATTGCCATCACCTGCGCTGACCCAACCCTGAGCGGTCCAGGACTGATCTTTTGCCAGGCTGGGATCCTTCAGTTTGCTAATCAATGATGCCGCGATATTGTTCATTATGCTGAACCTGTTTCTCTTATAGTGAACTTGATAGAATTATAGGAGCCGAAAAAACGCGACGTCAACGAATCGGCTTACGGGTTTACCCGTAGAAGATCAGTCGCCGTATTTTTTGTTTTGGGGTGTTTGAGGGCACAATGGAACGCTGGCATCAAAGCGGCAAATCTGGCCTAATTCAGGACCTGTGCGTCTGGTCCGGTCGGCTCGCCCGAGTGATGCGTCAAGCGGTACTGACGGACCCTTACCCCTGTTTCCAGAGTTCAGCCCCCCGGGGCTTATGGACTTCCTGTGTGTTGTTATGGAGTTAGTCGTAGTGGAAGAGAAGAAACTGGTTCCGGCTGTAGTACGTGCAGTCACCGTACTGGACGAATTGGCGGCCTCACCGGAGCCCCTGTCATTTACGGACCTGGTCAAACGCCTGGGCATGCCCAAAAGCTCCCTCTATGGTCTGTGCACCACCTTGCTGGATCTGCACCTGATCCGTAAGCTGGAAAATGGCAGTTTCACCCTGGGCACACACGTGATGGGTTGGGCCAATGCCTTCCTGTCCCAACTGGACCTGACACAAGAGTTCTTTGCGGCCTGGGACGATATGCGCGTCCTGCCTGAAGAGACTATTACCCTGTCCATTCTGGATGGTGAGGATGTGGTCTACATCGCCTGCCGCAACGGAACGCGCCCGCTGGGTTTCACGTTCCGTGCCGGGATGCGTTTGCCAGCGGTCTATACCGCAACGGGCAAGGCCATGCTCAGCACCTTGCCAGGTTCGGAGCTGGAGCAGGCCTTGAACCATCCCTGGCCCGAACCGCTCACCGTGCATGGTCCACGCAACAAGGATGAGTTGATGGTGGAGCTGAACGATGTGCAGCGCCTGGGTTACTCCGTGGATGCCTGTGGCGTGCGCGACGGCATGCACTGCTTTGGGGCCGCCGTGTTTGATTCCAATAACCGCGCGGCCGTGGCCGGGGTGGCTGTCAGTTTGCTGACCCAGGAAGCAGATGAAGCGGCCCAACGCCGTGCCGGTGAAGCCATGCGCAAGTTGGCTAATCGCCTCTCGGAGCGTTTGGGTGCATCACGTAAGGCCTGATACCGGTAAACTGTCGGTAAATCCTTTATTTTGCAGTCCTTTTTGATGTCGCCCATCGTGCCCCATACCTCTTTCAGTACCCTTCCCCTTCTGCCCGCCTTGCTTGAAACCCTGGATAGCCTGGGTTTTGAAAAAATGACGGCTATTCAGGAACAGAGCCTGCCGCTGATTCTGCAAGGCCGCGACCTGATTGCCCAAGCCAAGACCGGCAGCGGCAAAACTGCCGCGTTTGGCCTGGGTCTGTTGCAAACCCTCAACCCCAGCAAACTGACACCGCAAGCCCTGGTGATCTGTCCCACGCGCGAGCTGGCTGACCAGGTCACCACCGAGCTGCGTCGTCTGGCCCGCCAGATTCCTAACGTGCGCATGCTGACGCTGTGTGGTGGCGTGCCCTCGCGCCCACAAACAGAAGCCTTGCGCAATGGCGCTCACGTGGTGGTGGGAACTCCGGGCCGAATTCAGGATCATCTGGAGCGCGGTAATCTGGACTTGTCCGCCCTGAAAACCCTGGTGCTGGACGAGGCCGACCGCATGGTGGATATGGGCTTTCACGACGACATCGTGGCCATTGCCTCGCACTGCCCACCCCGTCGTCAAACTCTGCTGTTTTCGGCCACCTACCCGGAAAACATCCGCAAGCTCAGCGCCCGCTTTCTGAAAAACCCCGCAGAAGTCAAAGTGGAAGCGCTGCACGATGCCAGCCAGATCGAACAGATTTTTTACGAAGTTCACCCCGAGCAGCGCTTGTCTGCCGTGGTAACACTGCTGGAGCACTTCCGCCCCACCTCTACCCTGATTTTCTGCAACACCAAAATGCGTTGTCAGGAAGTAGTGGAAGAACTGCAATCCGAAGGCATCCAGGCTCTGGCATTGACCGGCGATCTGGAGCAGCGGGATCGCGACGAAATTCTGGTGCAGTTTTCCAATCAAAGCTGCGCCGTACTGGTGGCGACTGATGTGGCCTCTCGTGGTCTGGATATCCAGAACCTGGGTGCGGTCATCAACGTGGACGTCACCAAGGACAGCGAAGTGCATATCCACCGCGTAGGCCGTGTTGGCCGTGGTGATCAGAAAGGCCTGGCCTTGAATCTGGTCTCGCGCAACGAGCTGCGCTGGGTCAAGCTAATTGAAGACTTTCAGGGCCGTGAAGTGAAATGGGGCAACTTGAAAGGCTTGCGCTCTCAATCCAAAGAGCCGCTGCGCGCCCCCATGATGACGCTGGAAATTCAGGGCGGCAAAAAAGACAAGCTGCGCCCCGGCGACCTGCTCGGTGCCCTGACCCGCGATGTAGGCCTGAAAGGCGACCAGGTAGGCAAGATTGCGATTACCGACGCCCGTTCCTACGTAGCCCTGGACCGCCGGATTGCGCGTCAATACTTTGACCGCATCGCCAACGCCAATATCAAGGGCCGTCGCTTCCGTATGCGTTTTGTGGAAGATAAGTAAATACCAAGCAGTATTTGACTGACTGTATCCTGTTTTATACGATCAGTCCATGAAGACTATCCACACCATCGATACCTTCGATCACTGGTTTGGCGGTCTGCGCGACAAGCAGGCCGCTAGACGGATTCAGGTTCGTATTGACCGAGCTGAAGATGGCAACTTTGGAGACTGCGAGCCTGTCGGCGAAGGAGTCCCCGAAATGCGTATTCACTACGGACCTGGCTACCGTGTGTACTTTGTACAACGTGAACTGGAGATCGTGATCTTATTGGCGGATGGCAATAAATCTACCCAGAATAAAGATATTAAAACTGCGCTGGAAATCGCGCGGCAACTATAAGGGGCGATCATCATGGGAACCATCAAATTACGCAAATGGGATAGTGCCGAATACCTCCAAACAGAGGAAGACATGGTGCTCTACCTGGAAGCCTGCATGGAAGAAGCGGGCGACGATGCCGCTTTCATTGCAAAAGCATTAGGAAATATTGCTCGCGCTAAAGGCATGAGCCAACTGGCCAAAGAAACAGGCTTGGGACGTGAAAGCCTGTACAAAGCCCTGTCTGGCGAAGGCAATCCAAGCTTTGGCACCATTCTGAAAGTCATGCACGCTTTGGGAATCAAACTGCAACCGCAGCTTGCTCCCCACAATTCCTAACCCCACACGCTTGTACCAGCCCAAACATAGCTGGTACAAGCGTCATTTCTCCGTCCGCCCTTCAGGTTCAAACAAGAAACTCTTGTTCTTCCTACATACAGGCTATTTTGCTGGGCGCCTGTTTCAAATGACTGGCCGCTGAAGGTCCCGAACCATGCCAGCGTGCCAGCTCACGTATGCGTTCTATCAGGCTGGCAGCGGCTTCACTCATGCTGCCAGTCTCTCGTGGGTAGGCCATCAACAATTCGCAGCGCGGGCCACCGCCGATCAAGGGCCGCGACACCACATTCTTGGGCATGAAGTATTCCGCATAAGTCGGCAGCAAGGTGTAGCCCAAACCGGCCGCCACCAGATTAATGCTCATCAAGGGGTTGGCCGAGTTATAGGTGTGCTCGGGCACTACCTTGTGGTGGGCCAGATAGCGAGCCAGCACATCGTGCATGGAACGGCCGTACGAGCGGTCCACTGCAATCATGGGCAGGCGGTTCAAGCGCGCGGGCGGGATCAGGCTATACGCTTCCAGGCGATGGCCTTTAGGCAGATAAACCCGCAAGGGCTCATCCAGCACCACCTCGCTACAAACATTGGTCGCCCGCACCGGACCGCGCATAAAACCCAGATCCAGTTCCCCTCGAGCCATGGCCCCTTCCTGCTCGTTGGACGTCAGACTGCGCAGCACCACATCCACCTGCGGAAAAGCAGCACGGAAAGCAGGCAAGACTGCCGGAAAAATACGGACTTCTGCCGCTGGCACAAAACCTATTGTCAGCACTTCCCTGGCTTGCGACGCCGCCTTGCCGGCACGTATCACCGCCTCGTCCACTTTTTGCAGAATCTCGCGGGCATCATCCAGGAAAACAGCCCCGGCTTCCGTCAGCTCGACTTTGCGACGAGTTCGGTTCAGCAAGGGATAGCCAATCTCTTCCTCCAGATTACGGATCTGCTCGCTCAGGGAGGGTTGAGAGGTGTAAAGCCGCTCGGCAGCACGGGTGAAATTCAACTCTTCCGCGACTGCAACGAAGTAACGCAAGTGTCGCAATTCCAAGTTTGTCTCCTGTCAAATTAGTCGCCCTCTGTCCGGCTCGGACCCGAACAGCATCTGGCTGGGCCTGCGGTATCTCACCTGAAAAGGCCGTTCTTGTAAGCACTATTGTCGCTGCTACCAAGACTTCAAAAGCAGCTGCGATTCTCATTGCTGCAGCGCAGCAATTGAAGCTCTCGTAAACCCTAGGTCTCTGTAAAGCCGCATCAACCCTTGGCTTCAGACTTAAGCCCTATCCATACCAGGGTTTTAAAGCGGACTTATCGGGTTTGCCGATCACCCGATCTAAAGCAAGTATTGGTCGGATTCATTTCAAGCTTCTACATTTTGCCGTTGGCGACAAAAACCTGTTTTGCAAAAGCACGCATTGCAATAGCGAGGAGCAAGCGATGGGAATCAACCCTGAAAAAATCGAAGCCTTGGTCGATGCACGTAATGGACGCGTTACCCCTTCCATTTACACCGACCCGGATATTTATGAGCTGGAGCTGGAACGCATCTTTGGCCGCACCTGGCTGTTTTTGTGTCACACCAGCCAGATTCCCAAAGCGGGAGACTTCTTCAATACCTATATGGGCGAAGACCCGATTATCGTGGTCCGTCAAAAAGACGGCTCGATCAAGGCCTTCCTGAACCAATGCCGACACCGTTCAATGCGCGTGTCCTACGCCGACTCGGGCAATACCAAAGCCTTTACCTGTCCCTACCACGGCTGGAGTTATGGCACCAACGGCGATCTGGTGGATGTACCGCTGGAACCGCGCGCCTATCCGCAAGGCTTGTGCAAGGAAAAGTGGGGTCTGCAGGAAGTGACCCGCGTCAAAGTATACAAAGGCCTGGTCTTTGGCAATTGGGACGCCACCGCTCCTGATCTGGAAGAGTACATGGGCGACATTGCCTGGTACCTGGACGGTGTGCTGGACCGGCGCGAAGGCGGCACCGAAATCATCGGTGGTGTTCAGAAATGGACCATTGAATGCAACTGGAAATTCCCCGCCGAGCAGTTCGCGTCTGACCAATACCACGCCCTGTTCTCGCACGCGTCTGCCGTGCAAGTGCTGGGCCAGAAGCCCGGTGACGAGGACAAGGCACTGGGCGCCGGTCAAACCGCACGCCCGGTCTGGGAAACCGCCAAGGACGCTGTTCAATATGGCCAACGCGGCCATGGCAGTGGCTTCTTCTTTACCGAGCAGCCCGATGCCAACGTGTGGGTAGATGGCGAAGTTTCGCAGTACTTTCGCGACACCTATGCCGAAGCCCACGAGCGCCTGGGCGAAGTGCGTGCCCTGCGTCTGGCCGGCCACAACAATATGTTCCCCACACTGAGCTGGCTGAACGGCACGGCGACGCTGCGCGTCTGGCATCCACGTGGCCCGAACCAGGTGGAAGTCTGGGCATTTTGTATTGCCGATGCCGCCGCTCCCGACGATGTGAAGGCCGCCTTTGAACGCAGCGCCACCCGCGCCTTCGGCCCCGCCGGTTTCCTGGAGCAGGACGACTCCGAGAACTGGGCTGAAATTCAGAAAATCCTGCGTGGCAAACGCGCCCGTGGCACTCAGTTGTGCATGGAAATGGGCTTGGGTAATGAAGGTCTGCGCAGCGACGGCGTACCGGGCGTGACCAACTACATTTTCTCCGAAACAGCCGCTCGCGGTCTGTACAAGTACTGGGCCGACCTGATGGTTTCCGAGACCTGGGATGAAGTGTTGGAGCGCAGCCGCGTCTACGAAGAGGAGCTGGTGAAATGAGCGCCGTCATTGAAGAACCAACCCAAACAGCCATCGTCGATATGCAGCTGCATCATGAAATTGCCGACTTCCTGTACATGGAAGCCGAACTGCTGGACGACTGGCAATTTCGCGATTGGCTGGATCTGCTGTCCGAGGACATCCACTACCACATGCGCAGCACCAGCAATGCGCAAACTCGTGATCGCCGCCGCAGCGTACAACCGCCGACCACCTGGATTTTCAACGACAACAAGTTCCAGCTGGAACGCCGCGTTGCTCGTCTGGAAACCGGCATGGCCTGGGCGGAGGAACCCCCTTCGCGCACCCGCCACTTTGTCAGCAACCTGCGTATCCGCCCCTCCGCCGACGGCCAGGGTTACGAGATACGCAGCAACTACATCCTGTACCGCGCCCAGAAAGAAAAGGACGAGACCTGGTACGCCGGCAAGCGCCTGGATTATGTACGCCGCGCAGACAACCGCTTTGGTTGGGAACTGTATGAACGCGAGATCGTTCTGGATCAAGTCGTCATTACATCCCACAACCTGAGCGTTCTGTTCTGACCCTGCTCACTTTCCGATGTTGATTGATATGACACGCATTACCGCATGTGAAACCGGTGCCCTGGCCGATGGCGAGGCACTGAAGATAGACACTCCCGACCGCCAGATTGCCCTGTTCAATATTGATGGCACCTTCTATGCGACTGACGACCGTTGCACTCATGGCAACGCGTCCATGTCCGAAGGCTATATCGAGAACGACGGCACCGTGGAGTGCCCGCTGCACGCTGCCCGTTTCTGTCTGAAAACGGGCGCTGCCCTGTGCCAGCCCGCGACCGAGGCACTACGCACCTATCCGGTGATCATCAGCGAAGGCATGGTCTATATCGATCTGGAGGCCCAGGCATGAATGGCTGGCTGCAAAACGAAGTCGCCCTGATTACCGGCGGCGGTTCAGGCCTGGGTCTGGCATTGGTAGAGCGCTTTTTAAAGGAAGGCGCATCCGTGGCCGTGCTGGAGCGCTCGGCAGAAAAATGTGCCGATCTGGAACAGAAATTCGACGGCAAGGTGCTGGCCATCCAGGGTGACGTGTGCAGCGCAGCCGACAACCAGAACGCCGTGGAGGCCACAGTGGCCCGCTTTGGCAAGCTGGACTGCTTTATTGGCAATGCTGCGGTCTGGGACCATGGTGCACGGCTGATCAACACCAGCATGGAGCAGTTGGACAAAGGCTTTGACGAGTTGTTTGCCATCAACGTCAAAGGCTATCTGCTCGGTGCCAAGGCCGCCGCCGCCGAACTGGTCAAATCCTGCGGCAGCATGATTTTCACCTTAAGCAATTCGGCCTTTTACGCCGAAGGCGGTGGCCCGCTTTATACCGCCAGCAAACATGCCGCGGTCGGTCTGATTCGCGAACTGGCTTTTGAGCTGGCGCCTAAAGTCCGTGTCAACGGCGTGGGGCCTTGCGGCATGAAAACCGATTTGCGAGGCCCGCAAGCCTTGGGGCAGCAAGATACGCGCATCATGGATTCGCGTTCACCAGATGCCATCAAAGCGATCCTGCCCCTGCAATTCTTTCCCGAACCTGAAGAATTTACCGGCCCCTTTGTGCTGCTGGCCTCGCGCCAGAACAACCAGACTCTGACCGGCGTCATGATCAATGCCGACGCAGGTCTGGGAATACGCGGCATACGCAATGTGGCCGGTGGACTGGAGCTGTGATGCAGACACCTCATATTGTGATTATTGGTGGGGGACAGGCCGGTGCCACGGCTGCCGCTGAACTGCGCCGCCGTGACTTTGCCGGACAGATTACCCTGGTCGGAGAGGAACCCCACCTGCCTTACGAACGTCCGCCCCTGTCCAAAGACGCCTTGCTGGACCCCGACAATGTGCAGCTGAACCTGCATCCAGCCAGCTTTTACAACGAGCAGAACATCAGCCTGAAATTGGGTATCCGTGCCGAAGCGATTGACGCTCAACAAGGCTGCGTCACGCTGTCCAACGGCGAAACCCTGCGCTACGACAGCCTCTTGCTGGCAACGGGCGCGCAAGCGCGACGCTTGCCCGAACTGGACGCGCTGGGCTCGGTATCGCATGTGCTGCGTACCCTGGACGATGCCAACCGCATCCGCGCCCAGCTCAAACCCGGCAGTCATGTGCTGGTGGTCGGTGCCGGTGTCATCGGCCTGGAACTGGCATCCAGCCTGGTCGCTTTGGGTGCCACAGTGGAACTGATCGATCCGGCCAGCCGCATTATGTCGCGCAACGCGCCGGAAATCCTCAGCCAGTATCTGCAAACCGTGCATGAAGCTCGCGGCGTGCGCTTTCACCTGGGTACACAGGTCAGCAAGGCCCGCCTGGACGAAGAACAGAAAGTGGCGCTGACACTGAACAATGGCCAGCAACTGCAAGGTGATCTGCTGATTTACGGTGTCGGTGTGACCATTGATACCCGTTTGGCCGATAGCGCCGGACTGCACACCGAGCAGGGTGCGATTGTGATTGATGAGCACGGCCGCAGTTCCCAGCCTGCCATTTATGCCGCCGGCGATACCACCGTGCAAATTGGTCTGGATGGCCGCTGGCAACGACAGGAGACCTGGGAGAACGCCAACCGTCAGGCCTGCATGGCTGTTTGCCACATGCTGAATCAGGAACCTGCCCAAGCCTGCGCGGCCTGGTTCTGGACAGACCAATGCGATCTGAACATTCAATTCGCCGGAGACATGGCCGCTGCCCATTGGATCTTGCGCGGCAAGCTGGACACGCCTCCCTTTGTCCTGATTGGTCTGGACCCTGAAGGGGCCATTTGCGGTGCCATCACCGTCAATCAGGGCCGCGATATGCGCCCGCTTAAAGAGCTGATTGAACACCGGGCCGTCCTGCCGCTGGAGGTATGGAACGACACTGCCCAGAACCTGCGCAATCTGGCCAAACAAGTCGCGCAGACAACAAACAGCCAAACCGCTGCCTTGGCTGGCGAAGCAGCGGCACCCGTACACCCATAATCAGAATCAGGAGACTGACATGCTGGCACACCTGGAGTGTCTTTCACACACGCCTTTGCTGGGGCATCACGATCCGGCACAAAACGTACTGGACGAGGTCTTTGCAGTACAGAAAGCCGCCCGCGAACGCATTGCGGCATTCAAACCTGACCTGATCGTGCTGTTCACCCCCGATCACTTCAACGGCTTTTTCTACAACGTCATGCCCAGCTTTTGCATCGGCACCGGCGCGCATGCCATTGGCGATTTTGACAGCCTGGCCGGACGCCTGGACGTGCCCTTCGAGCTGGCCACGCAATGTGCTACCCATGTGATCAATAGCGGTGTGGACGTCGCCATTTCACACGATATGCAGCTGGATCATGGTGCTGCCTATCCGCTGGAGCACCTGGTGGGCAGTCTGGACCAGTACCCGGTTATTCCAGTTTTCATCAACTCGGTTGCCGCCCCCTTGCCAACCTTCAAGCGTGCCCGTTTGCTGGGCGAGGCCATCGGCCAATGGGCCCGCTCCACTGGCAAGCGCGTGCTCTGGATCGGTTCGGGCGGCTTGTCGCATCAACCTCCTGTCCCCGTCTACGCCGAAGCCCCCGATGCCGTACGACGCTCGCTGGACGGCGAAGGCTACACACTGTCGCCCGAAGCCCGTGCCGCCCGCACACAACGCACGATTGATGCTGGCAAAGCTTTCACCCAGGACCCTTCTGTTCTGCATCCGCTCAACGCCGAATGGGACCAGAACTTTCTGGATCTGCTGCAAACGCAGGGCTATGCCCAGCTCGATGAGGTCGCCAACGACGACGTGTCCGCCCTGGCAGGCCGCAGCGCCCACGAAGTCAAAACCTGGGTAGCCGCCTTTGCCGGGCTGTCGGCCTATGGCCCGTACGAAGCAGGCCATCGCTACTACCGCGAAATTCCCGAGTGGATTGCCGGTTTTGGTGGCTTGTCCGCCCATCCCAGCAAGAACTGAAATCCACCACAACAAAACATCAGGAGATTGTCATGAGTCTGAATGAATCTGATTACAGCCGTTTCGCGACCGTGGTCGAGGAAGGCAAGGAACTACGCATCCACTACAACGATCTGGGTCAGGGCGAACAGACGGTTGTCATGCTGCACGGCTCCGGCCCCGGTGCCACCGGTTGGGCCAACTTCAATCGCAATATTGAACCGCTGACCCAGGCCGGTTACCGCGTCCTGCTGATCGACTGTCCTGGCTGGGGCAAGAGCGATTCCATCGTCAACAGCGGTTCACGCTCCGACCTGAACGCCCGTGTGGTGAAAAGCATTATTGACCAGCTGGGCATAGAAAAAATCCACATGCTGGGCAATTCCATGGGCGGCCATAGCTCGGTTGCCTTTGCCCTGACCTGGCCCGAGCGCGTGGCCAAGCTGGTTCTGATGGGTGGCGGCACAGGTGGCATGAGCCTGTTTACCCCCATGCCCAGCGAAGGCATCAAGCTGCTGAACGGTCTGTACCGCGAACCCACGCTGGAGAACCTGAAGCGCTTTAACAATGTGTTCGTATTCGACGCCAGCGTGCTGACCGAAGAGCTGTTGCAAGCCCGTCTGAACAATATGCTCAGCCGCAAGGACCACCTGGAAAACTTCCTGACGTCCCTGGAAGCCAATCCCCGCCAGTTCCCCGATTTCAGCCCACGTCTGCCCGGCATTACCGCCCCTACCCTGATCATCTGGGGCCGTCAGGACCGGGTTGTGCCTTTCGATACCGGCCTGCGTCTGCTGGCTGGCATTCCCAACTCCGAGCTGCATGTCTACAACCAGTGCGGTCACTGGGCGCAGTGGGAACATGCCGAGAAATTCAACCAGCTGGTTCTGGACTTCCTGGAGCGTTGAGATGAACAAGGCATCCAGCGATCTGCTCGATACCCTGGCCAGCCGTCTGCGCCAGGCCGAGAGCAGCAATCAGGCCATAGACCCGATTCGCAGCCTGATTGGTGAAGACAATGCCGAGGCGGCCTACACCATCCAGCGCATCAATATTGCCCGTGGGCTTGCCCAAGGCCGTCGCCTGACAGGCCGCAAGATTGGCCTGACCAACCCAAAGGTCCAGCAGCAACTGGGCGTGTCGCAACCCGACTTTGGCGCGCTGTTTGCCGACATGGCCTATGGCGATGGCGAAACCGTCCCTGTCGAGCGTGTCCTGCAACCCAAGATTGAAGCCGAAATTGCCCTGGTACTGGAGCGCGACCTGCCCCATGCCGACACCAGCTTTGGCGATGTCGCCGCAGCAGTGGGCTGGGTCATGCCCTCTTTGGAGATCGTGGGCAGCCGCATTGCCAACTGGGATATCCGCTTTGTGGATACCGTGGCCGACAACGCCTCCAGCGGCCTGTACGTGCTGGGCGGCCCCGCCCGTCGCCTGGACGGTCTGGACCTGCGCAATGCCCGCATGAGCCTGCATCGCAACGGAGAACTGGCCTCCAGTGGCAGCGGTGCCGAATGCCTGGGCCACCCCTTTAATGCCGCCGCCTGGCTGGCCCGCACCATGGCCAAACTGGGCGAACCGCTACGGGCCGGCGATCTGATTCTGACCGGCGCGCTAGGCCCGATGGCGCCCGTCGCCCCCGGGGATCACTTTGAAGCCGTGATCGAGGGAATAGGCTCGGTATCCGTCACCTTCAGCGCAGGCTAAGTCCTCTTTGTACGGAGTAACACACATGACAAACCCCAACGGCATTGCCGTCGCCATCATAGGCTCGGGCAATATCGGCACCGACCTGATGATCAAGGTGATACGCCAAAGCAAACACCTGAAAATGGGCGCGATGGTCGGTATCGACCCGGCCTCCGATGGTCTGGCCCGTGCGGCCCGCCTGGGTGTGCCCACCACCCACGAAGGACTGGACGGGCTGTTGAAGCTGCCCAACTTCAAGGACATTCGCATTGTGTTTGATGCGACCAGCGCCGGTGCCCACGCCCGTCACAATGCCGTCCTGCAAGAGCATGGCATCCAGGTCATTGACCTGACTCCTGCGGCTATCGGCCCCTACACCATCCCGGTCGTGAACCTGGACGACAATCTGGACGCGCCCAACATCAATATGGTCACCTGCGGTGGGCAGGCCACCGTCCCTATCATTGCGGCGGTCTCGCAGGTCACTCCCGTGCACTATGCCGAGATCATTGCCTCGATCTCGTCCAAATCCGCCGGTCCGGGCACCCGCGCCAATATTGACGAGTTTACTGAGACCACCAGCAAAGCCATGCAGGTCGTAGGCGGTGCCACCGTTGGCAAGGCCATCATTGTGCTCAACCCGGCCGAGCCACCTTTGCTGATGCGCGATACCGTCTACACCCTCAGCGATCCGGGCAAGGAAGCGGAAATCGAGCAGTCCATCCAGCGCATGGCCGACAAGGTTCAGGCTTACGTGCTCGGCTATCGCCTCAAGCAAAAAGTGCAGTTCGATGTGATCCCCGAGGACAAGCCAATCAATGTGCCCGGCCTGGGATGGCGCTCCGGCCTGAAAACCTCAGTGTTCATCGAGGTGGAAGGCGCCGCACACTATCTGCCTGCCTATGCCGGCAATCTGGACATCATGACCAGTGCTGCGCTGGCCTGCGCCGAGCGTCTGGCCCAAACCCGCCTGCTGACGCAAACCGCATGACACGCAAGGACATCACAATGGCACACGATCCCAACAAGAAGCTCTTTATTTCCGACGTGACCCTGCGCGACGGCAGCCACGCGGTGCGTCATCAATACAGCGTGCAAAACGCCATGGATATTGCCCGTGCCCTGGATCAGGCCAAGGTCGATTCCATCGAGGTGGCCCACGGCGACGGGCTGTGTGGCTCCAGCTTCAACTACGGTTTTGGCGCACACACCGATCTGGAATGGATTGAGGCCGTAGCCTCGGTCATTACCCATGCCAGGATTGCCACCTTGCTGCTGCCAGGCATTGGCACCATCCACGATCTGAAAGCCGCTTATGACGCCGGTGCCCGGATTGTGCGGGTGGCCACGCACTGTACCGAGGCCGACGTCAGCAAACAGTACATTGAATATGCCCGCAATCTGGGCATGGACACGGTGGGCTTTCTGATGATGAGCCACATGACCACACCTCAACATCTGGCCGAACAAGCCAAGCTGATGGAAAGCTACGGGGCGACCTGCTGCTATGTGGTCGACTCGGGCGGGGCCTTGAACATGAACGATGTGCGCGACCGTTTCCGCGCCTTCAAGGATGTGCTCAAACCCGAAACCGAAACCGGCATTCACGCCCACCACAACCTGTCCCTGGGTGTGGCCAACAGCATTGTGGCCGTGGAAGAAGGCTGCGACCGCATTGATGCCAGCCTGGCGGGCATGGGTGCCGGAGCCGGCAATGCTCCGCTGGAAGTGTTTATTGCCGCCGCCGCACGCATGGGCTGGAATCATGGCACGGATCTGTACACCCTGATGGATGCAGCGGACGACATTGTGCGCCCCTTGCAGGATCGCCCGGTGCGCGTAGACCGCGAAACCCTGGCCCTGGGCTATGCAGGCGTCTACAGCAGCTTCTTGCGTCACAGCGAAGTGGCCGCACAGAAATACGGCCTGAAAACCGTGGACATTCTGGTCGAACTGGGCAAGCGCCGCATGGTGGGCGGCCAGGAAGACATGATTGTGGACGTGGCTCTGGACTTGCTGCAACGACAAGCCGCGACGGCCTGATTCCAAAAAAACGAAAAAAAAGCTCTACCCCGACTCACCGCCGCTTTAGCGCGCGGTGAGCGGATTTCTGCGCCCTGAATTCGGGGCGGGCAGGTCGCAGAAGCAATAAAAAAACGTCCCGGTCAACCGAGGAGACATTGCAATGACACAAACCCACGGCCGCAGACACGCGGTCATTACCGTGGCGATCTGCTTTCTGATCGCTGTTATCGAAGGCATGGACATTCAGGCCGCCGGCATTGCCGTTAAAGGCGTGGCAGCGGAGTTTGGACTGGATAAAACCTATCAGGGCTATTTTCTAAGTGCAGGCATTCTGGGCCTGCTGCCCGGTTCACTGATGGGCGGGCGTTGGGCCGATAAATACGGTCGCAAGGCCGTACTGATTGCCTCGGTCGCCATCTTTGCCCTGTTTACCTTGTTCACCGCCTGGGTCAACAGCCTGGCCATTCTGTTGATGGTGCGCTTTCTGGCTGGTGCTGGGCTGGGCGCAGCCATGCCCAACCTGATCACTCTAGCCGCCGAGTCGGTCAAGCCAGAACATCGGGCACGCGCCGTTGGGATGATGTATGCGGGCATGCCTGTGGGTGCAGCCATCCTGTCACTGGTGGCCGCCTCCAACTTTGGCGAGAACTGGAAAAACATCTTCTACCTGGGCGGCTTGCTGCCCCTGCTCGTCATTCCTGTCATGGTGTGGTTCTTGCCCGAATCACGCGAATTTCTGCAGGCACGCCAAAGCCAGAACATCGTCCAGGGACGCTTCCAGGATCTGTTCAGAAATGGTTTGGCCACCCGTACCCTGCTCTTGTGGGTCAGCTACTTCTTCACGCTGATGGTGGTGTATCTGATGCTGAGCTGGTTGCCTTCCCTGTTCCAGGAACTGGGCTTTAGCCGCAAGCAAGGCAGCACTGCGCAATTCTGGTTCATGGTCAGCGCAACCGTGGGCACCGTCTTGCTGGGCTATCTGACAGACCGCTGGAAGAAGGCCCTGGTCATTGCGCTGATGTACGGCGGTATTCTGGCTGGCTTGTTAAGCCTGAACGGCGCGGCGGGCCTGGAGCAGATGTATTGGGCCGCAGCCCTGACGGGTGCATTTGTGATCGGTTGCCAGGGTGTGTTGTATGCCTTTGGCGGTATTGTTTACCCCACGGCCGTACGCGCCACTGGCGTTGGCACAGCCGCAGCCGTTGGCCGCATTGGCGCGACTCTGGGCCCAACCATTGCAGGTATGTTGCTCAGCCAGGGATACGGTGCCGCGGGCGTCATCAGTTCGGCTATTCCCTGCATCGTTGTTTCGGCCTTGTGCATGCTGCTGGTGGTGCGTCAGATCCATCAAGGACAAACACAATCATCAGACCGCCCAGGCTTGCCAGTTGCGACGAAAGCCTGAACGCAAGCCATTGTGCGGATCGGCCTTCCAGTCCGCTCACACACGATGCCCCTTGCCCTGCTTGCTCACTAATACGCCAAGAGCAAGTGCATAAGCACAGACGCGCCTCTCGGCGCGTCTGTGCTCGTCTGTTGTCATCTGCTGTTTTCAGCAAGCCCAACCCTGCGTATCTCATCCATTACGCTAGAAATCCTCAATGAGAATGAAAACAAGAATAAAGAATGACGGGATACAATGGCCGGCTGCTATTTCGCAGCCGATTTTTTATGGTCAAGCATGACGCTGCAGCGGAAAACAATAAAATGCCTGGCCCTGTACGGAAACACGGACGATGGACACAGTACTACTTCTTCTGGCCGCCGCCATTGCCTTGCACTTTGTGCGAGCACGATATCAGCGCGGGCGCATTATCTTGCTGGGTCGCCACTTGAGCAGCTTCCAGCTGGAACGCCATATGGAAACGCTGACAGAAGGCTATACCCGCGCGATTGGCGAGCAGGACCCTTCACGCCAACTGCAGGTGCTGAAGATGTTTGCCCAGACCGAAAACGCAGTCGCCACGCAGATTCAATCCCTGGCCGATCTGCTGCAAAAGGAACCGGCTGAAAGCACCCGAGTGGGCATGCTGCCCTTCTGTGTGCCCTACGCAGAACGTATCATCCCGTCAATGACACGGGATTTCCGCCAACTCTTGCAAATTCATGCCGGCGGGCTACGCCATATGGTGGACAACCCGCAGCAACTGGACCCCAAGAGCCGGGCCTTTCATCTGTCCGCAGAGCTGTACCTGTTTCAACACAGCTGCCATTGGTTCTGCAAGTCCCGCACCGTGGCGGATGCGCGTTTGCTGGCGCGTCATAAAGTGGCGCATCAAAAGGTACTGGAGTCCGTTTCTGCCCAGACCCGCAATGCCTATTTGCGCTGGCAGGAAAGTCCAGCCAACCAGTAAAAAAGGGAGCCAGACTGGCTCCTTTTTTATTCCCTGGAATCAGGGGTACAGGATGACAAAAGTGGCAGCGGCCTCCAAAGTTCCTAGCCTGATGTCTGCCTCGATTTTATTAGGAAGACGTACGTACTGGGCGGTGAAGCCGGTAAACGATGTTTCAAATCGTAAGATTCCGGGCGCCGTGCAGGTCTAGGAATAATCCGAAAAACCTGCTGGCAAACCATCCATGCAGGGTAAACATGGAGGCTCGGTCCGCGGCCAAAGGCCCGCCAAGCCTGTGTGCACTGCCGTCATCCCAAGCGCTGGAAAACCCTAGTATTTTTCAGAAGGCATATTTTGTAGATTAATTAGGCAGACAACTTTGTCTGCCAAAACAGATGCATGCGCTGCCAAAGTTGCCAGCGACATGCAGGCAATAAAGCCTCACTCCCTGTCACCAGGGGTGGGGCTTTTTTTGTGCGCGCGATTTATGCATGCCTGTTTTATGACCACCACAAGGAGAAGACAAATGACGGTAAGTGTGAAAGACGCCTTGGCGGCGAAAGGGATACATCCCAGCCCCGAGCACCTGGAGAACCTGGAAGTCAAATGGCGCGAAATCCAGGCCATGAAAGGCAATCTGGAAGGCATCGCCATTGACGATGCCGACGTAGCAATCAAACACCTGGCCGGAGGCGACCACCATGAATAAAGACCTGCTTGAACTGAGCGTCATCGATCTGGCCGACAAGCTGCGCAGCAAAGCCGTCTCCCCCGTTGAAGTGACCGACAACCTGCTGAGCTACATCGAGCAATCCAACAAGCAAACCAACGCCTACATTTCTGTTACCGCTGAGCAGGCCCGCAAAAGCGCCAAACAAGCGGAACAGGACATCATGGCCGGAAAGTACAAAGGCGTTTTCCACGGTGTTCCGCTGGCCCTGAAAGACAATATTTACTTTGCGAACGAGGTCACCACCATGGCCTCCAAAATCCACAAGGACTTTGTCTCCAAAGATGACGCCACCGTGGCTACCAAGCTGCGCGATGCCGGGGTGATCTTCACCGGCAAGCTGAACATGCACGAATACGCCTGGGGTATCGACAACAACAACCCACACTTTGGCGCCGTCCATAATCCCTGGAATGCCGACCGCGTCCCCGGTGGCTCCAGCGGTGGATCGGGTGCAGCGGTGGCCTCCCACAGCTCCTACAACACCCTGGGCACCGACACGGCCGGTTCCATCCGTATCCCATCGGCCGCATGCGGCATCGTCGGCCTGAAACCCACCCATGGCCGCGTCAGCAAATTCGGCGTCTACCCCCTGGCCTGGACCCTGGACCACGTAGGCCCCATGTCCAAGACCGTCGCTGACGCCGCCGCCATGCTGGAAGTGATCGCCGGCTTTGATGGCCGCGACCCCACATGCGCCAACGTTCCCGTCGGTTCCTACCTGAGCGCACTGAATGACAACGTTAAAGGACTGCGCATCGGCATCATCGAAGACTACTTCTTCAAGAACGTGGACGCCGGAATCGAAAAAGTAATCCGCGACCGCCTGGCCGACCTGGAAAAACAGGGCGCCAAAATCATCCCGCTGAAAGTCCCCGCCCTGCGCTACTCCGAATGGGCCGAGCTGGCCGTCAGCTTGACCGAAGCTGCCACCATCCACCACCAGGACCTGATCAAACGCCCCGACGACTTCGGCGGCGACATCCGCTTCCTGTTTGAGCTGGGAGAACTGTTCAGCGGCATCGACTACCTGCAAGCCCAGCAAGTACGCCGTGCACTGAAACAGCAATTTACCGCCACCTTCAACGACGTAGACGTCATCATCGCCCCCACCCTGCCTTGCCAGGTACCCAATATCGGCACCGATACCGTCAACATCAACGGCAAAACCCTGGACTTCATCGACGAAGGCATCCGCTTTACCGGCCCCAGCAACCTGACCGGCCTGCCCGCCGTCACCGTGCCAGCCGGCATCTCCGAAGGCATGCCCGTAGGCCTGCAAATCATCGGCCCCGCATTTGAAGAAGCTCGCATTCTGAACGTAGCCTACGCCGTGGAAAACATGAAACCACTGGCAGGACACCACCCCGTCCTGAAACCGTAAGCTAAACCAAGCCCCACAGGAACAAGCCCCTGTCTGCTGTTAGCGGACAGGGGCTTTCTTTAGAAAAGCGGAGAAAAGAAGCAATCTCTACAGCTCGGACCCCGCTACCGAAAACAACAAAAATACAGCTCTGATCTATCGTCATCTTTCAGCATCCCACGCTGAACGCCAAACACGTCAGGCGACTCCTTGCCTGCTCAGTCACTTAAGTGGACTCAGACAGTTTGACCCCACACGAACTGGCCCGATACCCCACATCCGACCAAACCAAGCAAAGACAAAGACCAACACAAGCAATCCCCAACCAGGCCAAAGCCAAAGCCAAAGCCAAAGCCAAAGCCATCAAAATCGTAAACACAGAGGGACTCTATGTTCTTTCAATAAGCCATTCGGGTTCGCCCCAGGGCTGAGCGGCGAGTCAGAGTTCTTGCCGCGGGCGATTGCGGGATACGGGGTGCAAGCGCCCTTCTGTTCGCGCCCGACGCTTGTGATGTGTCCGGGGGACACATCACCGGGCAAGTGAAGGGCGCGCCCGTATCCTGCAATTGCCAAGGGGACCGACGCGCAGCGTCGGCAAGGACTCAGCCGCTCAGCCCTGGGGCGAACCTGAATGGCGTCTTTCAGAACGAGCCCCCTGCTACCCGCCCGAGGCGTATCAGACAAGAAAGCAATCTAAACCGAGCAAAGCAAAACGAAGCCAAGTCAATCAGCGCAACCTTTTACACCCACCCCAAACAAGGCATCACCTCCTGAGTCAAATGCGCCACATTCAAGCGCATCCTGTCCTTGAAATCCTTGTCTACCGCAAACGACGATCCCGGCATCAGCAAGATCCCCTGCTGCTCCAGCCTCTCTATATAAGCCGTCAAATCCGGCATATCCGGATGCCCGACCCACAAGAACATCCCGCCCTGCGCCGGCACATCAAATACCCAACCGTATTCCATCAGCGCTTTCTGCGCAATTTGCTGATGCGTCATCAATTGCCGCTGAATCGCCTGCGTATGTTTCGCATACGTGCCATCCGCCAGAATCGTATTGACGAAACGCTCGCAAAATCCCGGCACAGCCACACTGGTCAAGAGCTTTAGCCGAATCAAGGGCTCCAGCAACTGCAACCCGCAGGCGATATAGCCAATCCGCAAGGAGGCCGACAAGGACTTGGAAAAACTGCCTATATAAACCACATGCTCCAAATCCCCCAGCCCCGCAAACGTCTGCCGCACGCCAGGGAAAAAGTCCCCGTACACATCATCCTCAACAATCAGGAAATCGTGCTCCACCGCCAGCTTGACCACGGCAAAGGCCACCTTGGGACTCAAACCCGCCCCGGTCGGATTATGAATGGTGCTATTGCAGAAAAAAGCCCGCACCTTGTGCCTGCCCAAGATCTGCGCCAAAGCCCCTACATCCGGCCCATCCGCCAGACGCGGCACCCCGATCGGCACGCCACCACACAAGCGAATCAACTTGATCAAATTGCCATTACAGGGTTCATCCACCAAAACATGGTCGCCCGGAACAATCACAGTCCGCGCAATCAGATCCAGCGCTTGAGTCGCCCCCAGAGTCGTCACAATCTGCTGAGGAGAGACCTCGATCAAGGTCGATTGCCGCAGCAACATGGACAGTTGCTTGCGCAAAGGCAGATAGCCCTGAATATCGCCATACTCCACCAGACCACTGCGCCCCGAACGCGCCGTCTTGCGTATGGCCTTGGCCAAGGCATCCGTGTCCCGCCAAGGAACAGGCAACCAACCGCAGCCCAACTTGCACTGCTCGGGCTTGGCCTGCAAGATTTTGAGCAAGGGGTCCGTCGTCACCTCGGACGGGGACAAGGGCAAATGCTCCCCCAAACCCGACCAGCGCGCCACAAAATAACCGCGACCTTGCAAAGCCTCCAGCATCCCCTCGCCAACCAGACGGGTGTAAGCACTAACCACGGTGTGATGGCTCAAGCTCTCTGTCGCCATCATCTTGCGAATGGAAGGCAGTTGCTGCCCCACCGCCCATTCAGCCTGAAGAATGGCTTTCTTCAGACGTTCGTAAAAATCCATGCTGCCCGCCTCCAGTCACTGTTAGAAAAAATTAACTAACAGTTTTCAGGATAGTACACCGACTGTTCGAGACAAGGGCGTCGTGACACTCCAAAATCGTCCCGACTGCTTTTCATTTGCTGTGTTTGCATTGCCCTGCTCTCAACAACAAGGCTTGTATTCGCGCAACCTTCCACCCCAAGCTTCATCACCGTGTAGCACCATGACAGCCACCCGCCTGCCGTTTCGAACTTACCTTTATTTCCTGGCCCAATCCATCAACCTGACCACCGCCGTCATGTCCGTCACCATGGCGGCCCTGGTCGGTGGCAGTCTGGCTCCCGAACCGTGGCTATCCACCGTGCCCTACGGTTTTCAGTTCCTGTTTGTGATGCTGTTCACACTGCCAGCCTCCAGGCTGATGGCCGCCATAGGCCGGAAAAAATCCTTTTTGCTGGCCAGCCTGCCCTTGGCCGCCTCGGGTGTGGTCGGTTACTGGGCAATCGAACTGAAACAGTTTTCCTGGCTGGTGGCATCGCATGCCTTGCTGGGCATTTACATTGCCTTTGCCAACTTCAACCGCTTTGCCGCCACCGACGGACTTGGCAGCATACTCAAACCGCGTGCTATCTCTCTGGTTGTAGCCGGAGGGGTAATTGCCGCCGTAACAGGCCCCTTGCTGATACGGAGTTTGAAAACCAGCAGTTTCGGGCCCGAGTTCGCCGCCTGCTACGCCGCCTTCACCTTGTTAGCACTGGTCTCGTTCATCCTGAGTCTGTGCATCAAGGAAGTGCGGCCAGCTCGGCCTGCGGCGCGCCAGAAAACCAATCGTGGCCAGACCTTGGGCCTGGTGCTGCATAACAAGACGCTGGCTATTGCCATCTGCATCGCCGCGATTGGCTACGGCATCATGAACTTGCTGATGATTCAGGCGTCCATGCACATGTCCCATCTTCATGTGCATTTTTCAGACATCAGCACCGCGATTCAATGGCATGTGCTGGCCATGTTCGCCCCTTCTTTCTTTACCGGCATTCTGATCCAGAAATTTGGCCTGAAAACCATTGCCATCACCGGCATCCTGCTTTTGCTCGTAAGCAGCCTGGTCAATATTGTTGGTCACAGCTACACGATGCTCACCCTTTCGCTATTGATTCTGGGCTTAGGCTGGAACTTCACCTATGTGGGTGGCAGCGCCTTGCTGACGGAATCCCTCGAAGGCAAACCGCAATTTTTGGAGGTACAGGGCTTGAATGATCTGGGTGTATCCATCTGCGCCACACTGGGGGCGTTCGCACCGGCCTTTCTGTTCAGCTTTGCAGGCTGGAGCGGTACCAATATTCTGTCCGCTATTATCTGCCTGGCACTGTTGATCATGGCCGTGCTGTATATCCAGCCCCAGAAAGTTAATGAAGCCTAGAGCTGGACTCGTACGATCAAAACCATTGGCGTGAAATAAGAAGATGCCGGTATTCGCATAAAAATCGAGCACAGGCATCAGAACTTCTTTAAGCACAAACCTGCGGGGGTGGCTTCAACCATCAAATCAACAAAGCCACCTCCACGATCGCTTACCTGGCGGTATAGCCCCCATCGGCTACCAGGCACGCACCTGTCATGAAGCTGGCCCCTTCCGAGAGCAGAAAGGCGATGGTATGAGCAATCTCGTCAGAATGCCCCAGACGACCAATCGGATGCTGAGTCACCAGATCGGCACGTGCTGCCTCGTCATAATCAGACAGGATGGGCGTATCCACATAGCCGGGGTGAATCGTATTGATGCGTAGGCCCTTGGAGGAATACTCCAGCGCCGCCGCACGACTCAATCCCACCACCCCATGTTTGGCCGCGTTGTAACCGGGCAAGCGCGCATTGGAGACCAGCCCCATGATGGACGACATATTCACAACCGCCCCACCACCGGCCGCCAAAATTGCCGGAATCTGATAGCGCAAACCGTAAGCCACACCATTCAGATTGGTATCAATCAGACTGTGCCAATCGTCCAGATCCAGCTCGCCAACGGGCTTGGAACCACCCAGAATGCCTGCATTATTCACCGCAAAATGCAGGGCACCGAAGTTCTCGATGGCGCAATCAACCAGTTCCTTCACCTGATCCGGCTTAGTCACATCCGTTACTTTCGCAACGGCCTTGCCACCGGCTTTTTCAATATCCTTGACCACCCCGTCCAGCGCACTTCGATTTCGACCCGATACCACCACAGACAAGCCATTCGCAGCCAGCAAGCGGGCTGTTGCAGCACCGATACCCGAGGTAGCGCCGGTAACCAGCGCAGAGTGACCAGAGAATGAATACTTCATCGTGGAACCCCTTAAAAAATAGGCCCCGCTCAAAGTGGGGGCCCGGATTTTCGCTGGCTAGTCTTGAATGAAAATACTGATTTTGTTCTTGCAGCGACGTGATCCCCCAACTTAACGAGAGGTGTAACCCCCATCGGCCACCATGCACGCGCCCGTCATGAAGCTGGCGCCCTCCGAGAGCAGGAAGGCAATAGCGTGGGCAATTTCATCGGCATGGCCCAAACGCCCAATCGGGTGTTGGGCTACCAACGCTGCACGGGCAGCATCATCAAAGCCCGACAGAATCGGGGTATCCACATAACCGGGATGGATGGTGTTGATGCGTATGCCTTTGGCGGAATATTCCAGCGCCGCAGAACGGCTCAGGCCGATAACCCCGTGTTTGGCGGCGTTGTAGCCAGGCAAAGTGGGGTTGGCCACCAGGCCCATGATGGACGACATATTGACGATAGCGCCCCCGCCTGCGGCCAGAATGGCGGGAATCTGATAACGAAGGCCATAAGCCACACCGTTCAGGTTGATGTCGATCAGACGACGCCAGCCGTCCAGATCCATCTCGCCTGCCGGGCCGGAATCCCCGCCCACACCCGCGTTATTGACGGCAAAGTGCAAGGCACCGAAATGCTCGATGGCGCAATCGACAGCGGCTTTCAACTGATCGGGCTGAGTAACATCAGCCACGTTCGCCACGGCCTTGCCACCGGCCTGCTCAATTTCCTTGACCACGGCTTGAACTGCGTCGGCCTGTACGTCCGACACAACAACCGACAGGCCATTGGCTGCCAGCAGGCGAGCCGTTGCGGCACCGATACCCGAGGCAGCGCCCGTTACCAAAACAGAGTGGCCGGAAAATGAATACTTCATGCTGAAAACTCCTTCAAAAATTCACTGAAGCCAAGTCTCAAGACTTGCGCTGACGAGTCCTGGAAGCGGCGCCTGTGCTGGCAGGCTTGGTGGGAGCCTTGCCCTGCCCGGATGCTGGTGACGAACTCATTGCAGACTTGGCCTGGGGTTTGGCCGCCTCTACTTTTGCAGCGGCACCGACCTTGGTATCACCCACGGAACGAGCAACAGGCTTGGCAGTTACAGGCTTTTCAGCTGCGGGCTTGGCTGCCGCTTGAGCTGCAATACCTGCCGTGGTTTGGGCAAGCGGTTTAGTCGCTGGCTTGGCGGCTGGTTTCACTGGCGCTGTTGCAGCTGTTTTAGCGCTCGTGCCTGTTGACGATGTACCCGTCGATTTCGCAGCCGTTTTCTTTACCGTCTGGGCCATCGTTGGCTTTACTGAAGCAGGAGCGGTCGACTTACTAGCCACTGCTGGCGTCGTTTTAACAGCGGCTTTCGTTGCAACCTTGCTTGCTGTTTTAGCAACGGGCTGGGTGTCTGCACTGCTCGACTTCCCGCCCTGCTCCTGCTGTTTGGCGGCCGCCTCGAACAAGCCCAACACTTCTTCAGACGCCTTGACCACGGCCTCGGGAGCCGCATCCTGCTCATCAATGGCGCTGATCAGCTTATTGATCAGGGACGCCACCAGACGGATTTCCTCTGGCGTGTGTTTGCTCAACAAATGCGGAATCGCTTCCACGGCTTTATGACCATGATGCGCCAGCACCAAGGCCTGCTCACGAATCGCGGCGCGCATTTTTTCAATATCAAACTTGCCAGCATCGTACTGCTCGCGCAAGCGCATGGCAGCATGGTGATAACGCTCGTCCACGCTGTTGCGCTGCTTGGCAATATGGAACAAACCGCGCAGTGCTGCCTCCAGCAAACCGCCTTCGTTCAACAAACCGTCCAGTCTGTGCATTTGCTGACGCACAAACGCCAGATGCTCGGGGGAGCTGCCAGGATGCGGGCGTGCCGGTGCAGAGTCTCCCGGAGCGTGGCCCGCCAGGGCCATCAGCAAGGGCGAGCCGTATACCGTGTCGAACCAGATCTGGTAGATGCTGTCGCGACGGTCACGGTAATTATTCAAGGCCCGTTCCATGGCATGGGAGAAATTCTCCTGCGCTTCCAGGAACAGATTATCTTCGTCCACGGTCTGGCGCTGCTGCGCGATATTCTCGGCCCACTGATGAATCGTGGCCGCCCAGGGGTGGGCGCTGGTCCAGGACTCGTAAGACAAGCGCATGGGATGCAATGCTTCCAGCAGCGCGGCGGTATAAGGCGTGGACAAAGCTTTTACCCAAGGCTGCAAGGTGCTCTTGTAAAAAGCCAGATTGATCTCCGACAGGCGGGCAGCGGCAGCAAAGCGGCGATCAGACTCGGGATCAGGCTGCACAATCTCCGTAATTTCAGCCAGGCTACTTTGACGCACCGACATCAAATACGGGTCATTCAGCAAGGTGTCGTCATCAGGTGTTTCTTCAACCGTGGCCCGATAAATACCGGCAGGCAGCAGATCAATTTGATCAATGGTGCTGGCAAACTTACGGTGCTCTTTGCTACCCACACTGCCGGACACAAAAATACCCAAGTGCCCGATACGATCATGGGTTGTGAACACAATGGTCTGGTCGTGACTGCGTACATCATCGTCGTCCAGATACAGATCGGTGATCCAGCCCAAAGCCTGTGCAGGCGGCGTGATGTTGTCGCCAAAGGAGCTGAACACCACAATAGGCGAACGGATATTGCGCAGGTCGATGCGGATACCGTCCGAGGTCATCAACTGAGCCGTAGACAACTTGTTGCCGATAAACAGATTGTCCACGATGTACTGCATTTCTACATCGTTCAGGAATACATAACCACCCCAGTACTTCTCGAAGCCGATATAGCGTTCGGCCTCGGTGTCCGCCTTGGCATACACGTTGTACTGCTTGGTCCACAAGGTATTGGCCGGGTCCAGATTCTCGAAATTCTTGACCAGCCACGCGCCGTCAAAACGGCCATTGCCCAGGTCGCTGGTCATGGCAGTCAACCAGCTGCCGCCCAGCAAACCACCGGCATAACGCATGGGGTTGCGACCAGCCCAGTAAGACACAGGTGCACCAGCCAGAATCAGCGGGCCAAACAGCTCCGGCCAGACAGCGGCGGCCATCATGACCTGCCAGCCCGCCTGACAATTGCCGATCACCACTGGCTTGCCCTGACTTTCCGGATGCAGTTCAGCCGCTTTGCTGACAAAGGCAGCATGGGCACGCATTACATCCTCGACCGTCTGGCCGGGGACGGGGTCCGGTAAAAAGCCGACGAAATAGCAAGGGTGCCCTGCTTGCAGCGCGGCACCAATTTCACTGTCGGACTTGAAGCCACCGATCCCTGGCCCATGCCCGGCCCGGGGGTCCACCACCAGGAAAGGACGTTTGCTGGGATCGGTAGGCTGATCTTCCGGTGCCAGAATACGCACCATCAGATAGTTGACCGGTCGGGGAAGAGTCAGACCCGACATGACCAGTTCAGCCGGGAAGTTCAGCACATTGGGCACTTCAACCTTGCGTTGGGCCTGGTACTGATCCCCGACCTGACGCTCGATATCGGCATACAGAATGGCGCGCTGCCAGGCGTCCACAAAGTACGAGGAGACGGTCTGACCCAGGTTCCAGGGATTCATCATCCAGGAGGACCAAGCCGTGCTGTCGTCACGAGACTTATCTGTCATCATCTTCTCCCTTCAATCAGCTATCTGTTCAAGCGGCCTCAATGGCAATAGCGACGCCTTGACCACCGCCAATGCACAAGGTGGCCAGACCTTTCTGGGCACCACGGCGACGCATTTCATGAACCAGCGTCACCAGTACGCGCGCGCCGGAAGCCCCAATGGGGTGACCCAAAGCAATGGCGCCGCCATTGACGTTGACCTTGTTCATATCCCACTGCAAGTCTTTGGCTACCGCCAGCGACTGGGCGGCAAAGGCTTCGTTGGCTTCGATCAGGTCCAGTTGATCCAGTTCCCAACCCACCTTCTTCAAGACCTTGCGGCTGGCCGATACCGGGCCAATACCCATGATGGCCGGGTCTACGCCGGTGCTGGCCCAGCCACGAATCCAGGCCAGAACGGGCAGGCCCAATTCCTTGGCTTTTTCTGCACTGGCCAGCAATAGCACGGCAGCGCCATCATTAATGGTGGACGCATTGCCCGCTGTGACCGTGCCCTCTTTCTTGAAGGCGGGACGCAGCTTGGCCAGAGATTCCAATGTGGTTTGTGCACGTGGCTGCTCGTCGGCCTCGACACGGACTGGGTCGCCCTTGCGCTGGGGCACGTCGATCGGGGTGATCTCATCCTTGAAGCGTCCGGCTTCCATGGCCGCGACCGCTTTACGCTGGGATTCCACCGCAAACGCATCCTGCTGTTCACGGGTGATGCCGTAACGCTCGGCCAGGTTTTCTGCCGTGATACCCATGTGGTAGTTGTGGAAAGCGTCGGTCAGGCCGTCACGCAGCAAGGTGTCGTCCATCATCGCGTGGCCCAGACCCAGGCCGGTACGTGCCTTGTGCACGACAAAGGGAGCCAGACTCATGCTTTCCTGACCACCGGCCAGCACCAGATCGGCATCGCCCAGGGCAATGGCCTGCGCTGCCAGATGCACGGCTTTCAAACCCGAGCCGCACAGCTTGTTCAGGGACATGGAGGGAACTTCATAAGGCAGGCCGGCATTCACGGCGGCCTGACGGGCCGGGTTCTGACCCGCTCCGGCGGTCAGAATCTGGCCCAGAATGACCTCATCAATCTGCTCGGCTGCCACGCCCGTGCTCTGGAGCACGGCACGGATCAGTTGTGCGCTCAAATCGTGGGCGGGCACCGTAGACAGCCCCCCTTGAAAGCGGCCGATGGGGGTGCGAGTCGCAGCAACAATCGCGATATCTTTGTGCATATCCATTCCTTTCGTAAGTAGCAGGCCCGACAAGCGGGCCCATACAGGCAGCAGCCGAACAGGGTCGGGCTTAGTACATATGCTGGCCGCCATTCATGGCGACATTACTACCTGTCATAAATCCGGCTGCTTCGCTGGCAATAAAGGTCACCAGAGCCGCAATTTCCTCGGGCTTGCCCAAGCGGCCAACAGGAATGCCCGCGATAATGCTGTTACGCACATCCTCAGGCACGGCCATGACCATTTTCGTGGCCAGATAACCGGGGGAAACCGTGTTCACCGTCACCCCCTTGCGCGCCACTTCCTGGGCCAGCGCCTTGGTAAAACCGTGCATCCCTGCCTTGGCGGCCGAGTAGTTGGTTTGACCGAACTGGCCCTTGCTGCCATTGATGGACGAGATGTTGATCACCCGGCCCCAGGTACGCTCCAGCATGCCGTCAATAAAGGGCTTGGTCACGTTGAACACCGAGTCCAGATTGACGCGCAGCACATCGTCCCACTTGTCTTTGCTGAGCTTGCGGAACGTACCGTCGCGTGTGATACCGGCGTTATTGATCAGGATGTCGACCTGCAGGCCATCCTTCTCGATGGCTTGCGCCATCTGCTGGCACGACTCGAAATCGGCCACGTCAACGTGATAGCCCTGGAACACGTATCCTGCATCGGCCTGCTCTTTTAGCCAGACCTGGGCATCGGCCTCACTGCGCGAGTGAGTCACCAGAACTTGGTGGCCCGCATCATGCAGGGCACGGGCAATCTCTTGACCCAGACCGCCCATCCCACCTGTCACCAACGCCGTGCGTTTAACCGTAGACATACCGCTCATGCTCCCTTTTTAGAGTCAGAGGCGCTGGCAGCATTTGCCCAAGGTGCGCCCCACTGCTTGAAAATATCCATCACAGGCACGGCGGCACTGGTGTCACTGACGACCGCCAACACCGACTTTTGCCAGGCTTCCAGCGCTTGCTGCAAACCGGAGGTGAACTCGGTCTGGTTCTGAATCGCCAATTGATTGATGGTCTGGCTGTCGTTGACCCCATGCTGGAACAAGCGCCAGAACGTGTCGGCGGGCAAGGTGGCCAAGGATTGCCAGTTGCCGGTTTGCAGCAAGCCCTCGATTTCAGCCGTGGTCTGCTCCATGCTGCGCAAATTGCTTTTCTGTACGGATTCCAGCCAGCGATGACCACCTTCCTGCAGCAGGCGGGTGATACGCAATTGCAACTCGACATTGGCCTTGTACAGATCCAGGGGAAGTGTTTCCATGCTCATCGAAATCTCCTTAAAGGAAAAAAGTGCCCCCTGACGGGGCCCAGTCCATCAAGCCATCTGAGAGATGGTGTTACGAAAACGCCGCAGTGACAGGAGGAACAACGCTGTCCCGATCACCAGCAGGGCTAAAAAGGGTTGCCATACGGTTTCAATCCCTGCGCCACGGAACAAAATGGCCTGACCCAAGGACACGAAGTGCGTGGTGGGAGCCAGTTGCATCAGGTTCTGAACAATTTCAGGCATGCTTTCGCGGGGGGTGCGTCCACCCGAGAGCAAGTTCATGGGCAGCAAGGTCAGCATCAGAAGCAAACCGAATTGCGGCATGCTGCGCGACAAGGTGGCCAGATAAATTCCCATGGAAGTCATGGCAAACAAGCACAACACCGCGCCGCACAAGAACAGCGGGATGGAGCCTTCAATCGGTACGCCCAACAGGCCCCGCACCACAAAGTTCAGCGAAGCCGCCGTCGCCACCAGCACGACCAGCCCCATGGCCGTTACCTTGGACGCCATGATCTCGCCTGGCGTGACAGGCATCACCAGCAAGTGTTCGATCGTGCCATGCTCGCGCTCCCGAATCAGGGCGGCGCCGGTCAGGATGATGGACAGCATCGCCACCGAGTTGATGACCTCGGCAATACTGCCAAACCAGGCTTTTTCCAGCGTGGGGTTAAAGCGCACGCGCAAGGCCAGATCCACCGGCAAGGTGTCCACACTGCGGTAACGCCGCACGAACTCGTTGACCTCGCCCATGACCACCTGCTGGATGTAGTTATTGCCGGTAAAGGCCTGACTCATGCGGGTGGCATCAATGTTCAACTGCACTTCGGGACTACGTCCAGCCAGCACATCACGCTGGAAACCAGGCGGAATGTTCAGCACAAACGTGAACTCTCCGGTATCCATGCCCGAGTCCATTTCTCCGTACTCGATCATGCGCGGGTGAATGAATTCCGGCGGATAAAAGGCCGAGCTGATTCGGGCCGACAAGGGACTTTGATCCTGATCCACAATCGCAATGGGCGCATTGTTCAGGGTTTCGGGCTGAGCCGTTGCCGAGGTGTAGATCGAGACCGAAAACACATACACGATGAGCAGCAGCATCATGGGGTCGCGGGCCAGACTCCATAGTTCCTTGCGCCCCAACAACAGTACATTCTTGAGTTTTCTCATCTCACTTCTCCTGCTTTTTCAGCAGCATGACTGCCGCGCCCAGAACCACCGGAATCGCCAACAACAAAGCGAACAAGGCACCATGCAAGTCCGAAAAAGCCAAGGCCTTGTTGAACACACCGCGGCTGATGTTGAACATATGCGTGGCCGGGTAGATCTCGCCCGCCCAGCGGCTGATCCCTTCCATGGAGGACACTGGGTTCAACAAACCGGATAGTTGTGTGGCAGGCAGCATGGTGCCGATCATGGCAAAGAACATGGCAGCGATCTGACTCTTGGTGACGGTAGACGCAACCAGGCCCATGCCGGTTGAAATCACACAGAACATCAAGGTGGCCAGGCTAAGGGTCAGGAAGCTACCCTTGATCGGAACATCAAAAACCGTGATCGCCAGCAAACACATGCATAGAAAGTTGATCATCGCCAGGCCAATGTAGGGAATCTGCTTGCCCAGCAAGAACTCCACACGCGTCACCGGCGTGACGTACAGATTGATGATGGAACCCAGTTCTTTCTCGCGCACCACCGATAGCGCTGTCAGCATGGCCGGCAGCATCAGCAAGAGCACCGGAATCACGGCGGGAACCATGGCCGGCAAGCTCTTGACGTCCGGGTTGTAGCGGTAACGGTCCTGGATACTGGCCGGTACCACCAAGGCCCCCGCTCCCAGACGTTCCTTGGCCTGTGTCACCAGCCATTGCTGGTGCATGGCTTTCACATAACCCTGGATAGTCTCGGCACGGGTAGGCATGGAGCCATCTACCCAGGCGGCAATTTCAGGATTGCTGCCACGTAGAACATCGCGCCCGAAACCGGGGGGAATCTCAATGGCCAGCGCGATCTTGCCGCGCCGCATCCTGTTATCCAGATCCTGATAGTCCGTCAACGGAGGCTGCTCCAGAAAATAGCGTGAACCGGACAGGTTCAAGGCGTAGTTCTGGCTGATGCTGGTTTGGTCACGGTCCAGCACGGCGTAGCGCAAATCCTCTACGTCCAGCGTAATACCAAAGCCCATCACGAACAGCAGAATCAAGGAGCCGGCCAAGGCCAAGGTGGCACGCACCGGATCGCGGCGCAGTTCCAGCGCTTCGCGCCAGGTGTAGCTCAACAAACGTTGCAGGCTAAAGCGATCGCGCTTGTCGCTATGCTCCTGCCCTTGGGCTGCGACGACTTGTTCTGTAGCGGGCTCCACTTCAGGTTCCGGACCACTGGCTTCCAGCAAATAGCCGATAAAGGCTTCTTCCAGATTCGCGGCACCCCGCTTTTTCACCAGATTGGCAGGCGTGTCGCTATCGAGCACCTTGCCGGCGTGCATCATGGACATGCGGTCACAACGCTCCGCCTCGTTCATGAAGTGGGTGGAAATGAAAATCGTGACCTTGTCGCGGCGGGACAGCTCGATCAGCAAACGCCAGAAGTTATCGCGCGCCACCGGGTCCACCCCGGAGGTCGGCTCGTCCAGAATCAGCAGCTCTGGCTTGTGCACCATGGCCACGGCCAAGGACAAACGCTGACGCATGCCCAGAGGAATGGCATCGGGCAGGCGGTCCAGAATCTGGCCCAGTTCAAAGCGTTCCACCATTTCAGCTACCCGGCCCTCCACCTCGTCCTCGGGGACGTGGAACAACTGGGCGTGCAGCACCAGGTTTTGTCGAACCGTCAGCTCGCTGTACAGGGAGAAAGCCTGCGACATATAGCCCACGCGACGGCGGGTATCAATATCTTTGGGATTCACCTCGTGGCCGAACAGCCAGGCCTGACCCTCGGATGCGGGCAGCAAGCCGGTCAGCATCTTCATGGTGGTGGACTTGCCGCAACCATTTGATCCCAGAAAGCCAAAAATCTCGCCACGACGAATACGGAAGGACACATTGTCCACGGCGGTAAAGTCGCCAAAACGAATCGTCAGCCCTTCGGCTTCAATGGCGATATCGTCTGCATCCACATCCAGCGGAGGGATTTCTACGGCCTTATGGCCTTGGCGCTTGTCCTCAGGCAAAAGGCGGATAAAAGCCTGCTCCAGACTCTTGCTCTCCGTGCGTTCCAGCAACTCGTTAGGCGAACCCGTTGCCAGAATCTTGCCGTCATCCATGGCGACCAACCAATCAAAGCGTTGGGCTTCGTCCATATAGGCGGTGGCCACGATCACGCTCATGCTGGGGCGTTCGATACGAATGCGCTCGATCAAGTCCCAGAACTGCTTACGGGCCAAGGGGTCTACGCCTGTCGTCGGTTCATCCAGCAGCAAAAAATCCGGATCGTGAATCAATGCGCAGCACAGACCCAGCTTTTGCTTCATACCGCCTGATAACTTGCCTGCGGGCCGTGTCAGAAAAGGATGCAGACCCGTGCTACGCGTCAGATCGTCAATTCGACGACGGCGCTCGGCAGCATCATGCCCGAACAGACGGCCAAAAAACTGCAGGTTTTCTTCCACCGACAAGGTGGGGTACAAGTTCTTGCCCAAGCCTTGAGGCATGTAGGCAATGCGCGGACAAATCTGGTCGCGATGGCTTTTTTCCGCCATATCGCCACCCAGCACTTCAATACGGCCTTCCTGAATCACGCGGGCACCGGCCAGCAGGGACAGCAAGCTGGACTTGCCCACGCCGTCAGGACCAATCAGTCCGACCATGCAAGCGGCAGGAACATCCAGGCTTAAACGATCCAGTGCGAGCGTGTCGCCATAACGCTGACTCAGCTCAACAACGCGAGCAACGGCCGCCGCTTGCTGCTTGGGCATGGTTTACTCCGTCAAGGTAGAAGTCAGCGACTCAGGCCAGCTGGCATTGGGGTCCAGCTTGACCCAGGCCACGCCGGGCAAGCCGGTCTTGACTTGCTCCAGGTGCTTTTTCAGCAGCTCGGGGGCGATCTGAGCCTTGACGCGAAACATCAGCTTTTGACGCTCCGAAGCCGTTTCCACACTCTTGGGGGTGAACTGGGCGGAGCTGGCCACAAAAGACACAGTTGCTGGAACCGGCATATCAGGAATGGCATCCAGAACCAGTCGCACCTCCGTACCCAAGGCCACCTTGCCGGCCACTTCGCTAGGCAGGAAGAAGGTCATGTATACATCGGACAGGTCCAGCACATTCAGCACACGGCCACCGGCACCCAGCACTTCACCGGGTTGGGCAACACGGAATTGCACACGGCCATCGCGGGGGCTGACCAGCTCACTGTCGCGCAAGTCGGCTTCGATACGAGCCACAGCCGCCTTGGCGGCTTCCACGGCAGACTGGGCACCAATCAACTGAGCCTTGGCAGCATTAATGGCGGCTTCTGCGGCATTGGCCTGAGCCTTGGTAGCGGCAACGGCAGCCTGAGCACCCCGCACACGGGCACGGTCATCATCCAGTTCCTGAGCCGAAGCCGCACCTTCTTTGGACAAGGTAGTAGAACGGGCCAGACGACGTTGAGCCGCATCCAGTTCCGACTCACGCTGACCAATCAAGGCTTTGGCAGCGATGGCATCGCTTTCGCGCAAGGCCACTTGAGCCTGAGAAGCCGCCACATTGTTTTCAGCCTGACGCAAACCGGCCACCGCTTCATCACGAGCCGCTTCAAGGCTGTCCTGCTGCATGATGGCCAGCACTTCGCCTTCTTTCACAAAGTCACCCTCGTGAGCGGCAATGCTCTGGATACGTCCGGCAAATTTGGTGGAGATATCAATCTCGGTCGCCTCGATACGGCCATTGCCGCTGACAAAGCCATCGCCAGGGCCGGTGTTGGACATTTTCTGCCATGCCCACCAGCCCAGGCCCAGAACCCCGGCAACGATTAGGACAGGAACAAGATTTTTTTTCAAAGAAGATTGTTTGCTCATAGCTGGCTCGAGGATGGATCCGAATTAGAGGAGGTATGGGTGTTGGTCAGGGGCTCGGCGGGGTCCAGCCCACCGCCCAGGGCGCTGTACATGGCAATCTGGCTGGCCAGGAGCGCACGGCGCGTTTGCACCACTTGCTGCTCCACATCCAGCAAGTCACGCTGCGCATCCAGCACTTCCAGATAGGCAGCCGAACCGTTGTCGTAACGCATCTGCGCCAGCCGGGCGCGCTCGGTCTGGGCGCCACGGGCCACCAGTTGAACTTCCAGCTGCTGGCTTAACCAATGGCGAGTCGACAAGGCATCCGACACTTCACGGAAGGCCGTTTGAATGGCTTTCTCGTACTCCGCGATACGCATGTCACGACGCACGTAAGAGACATCCAGATTGGCGCTGCGACGGCCACCATCAAAGATAGGCAGGGAAATCGTAGGAGCGAACATCCAGGCTTTGCTGCCGGAGTCAAACAGACCATCCAGCTCGGCGCTGGCGGTACCAAAATTGCCGGTCAAGGCAATGCGGGGGAAGAAGGCGGCACGGGCTGCACCGATGTTGGCGTTGGCAGCACGCAGCTTGTGTTCAGCCGCAATAATGTCAGGACGCCAGACCATCAAATCCGACGGCAAGCCGGGCGCCAGCTCGGCCAGCATGATGTTTTCATTCAAAGGCGCGCCTGTTGGGGACACACCCGGATCGGCGCCCAGCAGCTGTTGTAGAGCATGCAGTTGCACCGCACGTTGCTGTTCCAGCTGGGCCAGCATGGACTGGGCCTGCGTCAGCAAGGTTTGCACTTGCGTCACATCCAGCTTGGACGTTGCGCCTACTTCATAGCGACGGGAGAAAATGCGGTAGGACTCCTGGCGAGTCTCTACGCTTTTGCGGGCAATCCGCACACGCTCGTCCAGCTCGCGCACCACAATATAGTTATTGGCCACTTGCGAGACCAAAGCCACATGCACGGCTTGTCGGCCTGCCTCGGTAGCCAGCCAACCTTGCAAGGCGGCATCTTCCAGGCTACGTACACGGCCCCACAAATCCAGCTCCCAACTGGTCAGGCCGACCTGGGCACGGTAATCGCCACCCGTCACGGCCTGGCCGCTGGGGTTCATATCACCGGGCACACGCGAACGTGCAGTCTGACCATTCACAGTGAACTCAGGAAAGCGTTCGCTGCGCTGCAAATTCAACATGGCACGGGCTTCGTCCACCCGTAACACCGCCACCCGCATATCGCGGTTATTTTCCAGCGCAGTCTCAATGAGCTTGCTCAGAACCGGATCTTTAAAGTATTCACGCCAGCCCAGATCACGCGCTCGCACCGCATTGGCCTGACCCGCGGACAGGTCCGGGTAGGCTTGTGGAACGGGGGAAGCGGGCTGTTCGTAATCGGGTGCCATCGAGGCACAACCCGCCAGGGCAAGCAGCAAGGCAGCCAGCGCGAAATGAGGGCGACGCGCAGCGCTTCGGTGCTTGATACTCAAATCGTAGGTCTGTGGGGCCATTGGAAAAATGCCTAATGAGAAAAAGGAGAACTGCCGTCAAGGCAAAACAGCACGTCAGCGACAGGCTTTGCGCCTGTTGCCGACATAAAACAGAGTGGCAAGCCCACTGCTTGGCGGGCCTGTACAAGCTGACCGCTTATTTCACTAATACGTATTGACCGGGTGCCGGGCAAACGGGGGCGTAGCCCTGTTTGGCCGCACCCATTTGCGGTGGTTTGACCTCCGCACCCGAGCGCGCTTTCAACCACTCAGTCCACGCGGGCCACCAGGAACCCTGATGCGAGGCCGCTTGCGCTTGCCAGTCGTCCACCAGCACAGGGGCGGTACCGGCTGCACGGGTATGTATCTGGTATTTGCGACGCGGATGACCCGGCGTGCTGACAATGCCGGCGTTATGCCCGCCGGTGGTCAATACAAAGGTGATCTCGGAAGGCACCAGATAATGCAGCTTGTAAACAGAACGCCAAGGAGCAACGTGATCGGAAACCGTGCCAACGCAAAAAACAGGCAAATTAACTTGCGCCAGAGAAACGATACGGCCTTCAACCGGATAACGGTTTTGACTTAAATCATTATTCAAATACATGCGACGCAAATATTGCGAATGCATGGTGGCGGGCATACGCGTGGCATCGGCATTCCATGCCATCAAATCATTTAAAGGACGACGTTCGCCTAATAAATATTTATTAACCATGGGCGCCCACAATAAATCAGCGGAGCGCAACATTTGAAAAGCCACTTCCATCTGATTGGCGCGCAAATACCCCTCGTCGGCCATCTGGACTTCCAGCAGGCTGACCTGGCTTTCGTCAATGAACAGGGACAAATCGCCCGGCTCGGAAAAGTCGGTTTGAGCCGCAAAGAAAGTCAGGGAAGCAAGCCTGTCGTCACCATCACGTGCCATCGCGGCAGCCGCAATGGCCAGCAATGTACCGCCCAGACAATAGCCGGTCGCGTGGATTTTCTGGCCGGGGACAATGGCGTTGACCGCATTCAGGCTGGCCTTCCAGCCCAGACGAATGTAGTCGTCCATGCCGAAGGCATGGTCTTCGGCTAGCGGGTTTTTCCAGGACAGGCAAAACACCGTATGGCCTTGATCCACCAGGTATTTGATCAGGGAGTTTTGCTCGGACAGATCCAGAATGTAGTACTTCATGATCCAGGCCGGCACGATCAGGACAGGCTCGGGATGAACCTGCTTGGTGGTGGGCGTGTACTGAATCAGTTCAACCAGCTCGTTGCGCAGCACCACCTTGCCCGGCGTGACAGCAACATTTTCACCCACCACAAAATCCTCTGTGCCTACGGGCGGCTCGCCCGCAAACTGGGCCTGCATATCCTGCTGCCAGTTTTCCAGGCCACGGCTGAAGTTATCCCCTTGTTCTGCAAGGGTTTTATCCCACACCAGAGGGTTGGTCCAGGCGAAGTTGCTGGGGCTGAGCATGTTCAGCCATTGCTCGGCACCGAAGGCAATCAGCTTTTGATGATGGGGTTCAACACCGGCCACACCTTCCGTGGCGCTTTGCCACCACTGTTGCTGTGCCTGATAGGTTTGGCGCAGCAAATTAAAAGGCCAACGATCCCAGGCGGGATCGGAAAAACGACGGTCGGTATAGGCAGGGGCGGGGGCTTGTTCTGAGCGTTGCGAGGACAGCTGTGCTGATGCAGCCAGCTCTTCGCTCCATTCGCGAAACAGCTGCTCCCACTGATTTTGGGCCAACTGCCGTAGCTGCTCTTGTTTGCCGGGACTAAGGGCCAGATGGCGTATCCAGTCCATCCAGGCAAGAAACTGCGATTCGGGGGAGATGGAACTCCAGATACGAGCCCAGGCGGCTCGTGCGGATGCGTCTAACTGCTCAGTCTGATCAAGGGACTGCCTGCTAACCATTGCCACTCCGCAAAAAGTACATATCAAGAAAGAAGCAGATACGACTGCTTAGTCTTTTTAATAATACACCAGTTTACATCTAAACTTTTTGCATGCAGGTCTTTTAACAAAGAGCGATAAAAAACCTTTGCGGTAGATCAAGTTCATGACAGATAAAAACCGCCAGCCCAAGTCGCATTTGTTGTTATACCGCGCTTGATATGAAATAGGGAAATGAAAAACAGCCAAAAAACAAATAAAGATTCCTTGAAAAGGGAAGATTTTTAAAAAAACAAAGTCGCTGCAATTCAGTGAAACAAGTGGTAACTCAAACACATAGCAGAACTATTATTTCTCCAGTCATGTGACAAAACAAGCACAGCGCCGCGTCAAGCTCTCAAGCCGCAGCCAACATGGCTTGCCATCGGCCCCGGACAAGCGGCCTGATATACTGCAAGCCCCATATCTTGCCCATCCACATAGGATGACATGACAGACACGCACCAAAATAAACCTCCAAAAAACGAAAGCACAAACAAGCGACGTTACCTGCCGTCGGCCGAGCGAAAACGTGAAATTCTGAAAGCCGCTTTTGAAGAATTTTCACACCGGGGTTTTCTGGGTACCTCGCTGGAACGCATCGCCGCACGCGCCGGTATCTCCAAGTCCGGAATTTACGCGCACTACAGCAGCAAAGATGAAGTGTTCGAGGACATGCTCCACAGCACACTGCTACCACCCGATGGCAATACCTTTGAGCTGTCCGATACTTCCGAGGCAGACACTCTGTCCTGTATCGTGGATGAGTACCTGCACCAGTTGTATGAACGCCTGTCCAACCCGGACGTGCAAGCCATGTTCAGGCTCTTGATGACAGAAAGCGGCCGCGTGCCGGATCTGGCCCATTATTGGGGCAAACAACTCCTGAGCCAGAACTACACGGCCAATCAGGCGTTTTTCGATCTGGGCATACAGCGAGGTCTCATCCGCCCCGACGTCAGCTCGTCCGACTACATCCTGGCCGCCTCCCCTTCCCTGATGTGGTTGATGGTCTTGCTGGTTCTGGGTCCACAGAACTCGCCCGTGCCCTTTGAACAAGTGCACCAGTTACACAAACGCTTGCTGATAGAGTGTCTGCAACCTACATCTGCCTGATAAGCACTGTTCATTCAGATAGAGGCCGCACAAGCTCGTTTACGTTGGCAAGCGAGCTTGTTTGAGCCTCTACAAGGCCCCTCCCCCTCTGATGTGCCATAAGCCTCATCAAGGCAGACGTATAAGCGCAGTGCTGCGGCGCGCTACACTTGTGCCCGTCAATCATTCCCTCGAACCGCAACTGCCCGTACAATAGTCGGTTGCAGTCCATTTTCAATGGGTTCCCTCACCCCATCCACCAAAAAGGTCCAGACATGACTCTGCCTACCGTGCCGTCTTCACGGCTGTCGTTCTATTTGCGACTTCTGATTGCCTTTCACATTTTTATTGTGATTGCCAGCAATTACCTGGTTCAACTTCCCATTGAACTGTTCGGCTTCCATAGCACCTGGGGAGCCTTCAGCTTTCCCTTTGTTTTTCTGGCTACCGACCTGACCGTGCGCTTGATGGGCAAGTCCGAAGCGCGGCGCGTGATTACCCGCGCCATGTTCCCGGCCCTGATCGCCTCTTATGTAGTCTCTGTACTCTTTAATGAAGGCCAGTTCAATGGCTTGCAGGCACTGGGCGAATTCAACAGTTTTGTATTCCGTATTGCCTTGGCCAGTTTTGCCGCCTACGTCCTGGGGCAGTTGCTGGACGTGCAGGTGTTTGATCGTATCCGTCGCGACTACAAGCAATGGTGGATTGCTCCGGCCGCGGCTTCCGTCTTTGGCCAGGCGCTGGATACGCTGGCCTTTTTCGGCATCGCCTTCTGGCGCAGCAGCAACCCCTTCATGGCCGAGCACTGGGGCGAGATCGCCGTTGTCGATTACGTCATCAAACTGGGCGTCAGCCTGCTGCTGTTTGTGCCCATGTACGGCGTGCTGCTCAACTCCCTGATCAGCACCATGAAGCGCCGCGCCCTGAGCACTGCACAGGCCAAAGCATGAAACCGCACACTCCCCGCCGCCGGGCACTGGTTTTATTTTCGGGCGGACAGGATTCAGCCACTTGCCTGGCCTGGGCCTTGGACCGCTTTGCCTTTGTGGAAACCGTGGGCTTTGACTACGGCCAACGCAACCATGCGGAATTGCAGTGTCGACAAACACTAAGAGACAAGCTCTGCCAGCAGTTCCCGCACTGGGCAGAGCGCCTGGGGCAAGACCATGTGCTCGATGCTAGCGTCCTGGCTCAGATAGGCGGCAGCGCCATGACTGAATCCATGACTATCGCCATGCAGGAAGATGGTCTGCCCAATACCTTTGTGCCGGGTCGAAACCTGCTGTTCTTTACCCTGGCCGGCGCCCTGGCCTACCGTCGGGGACTGGATACACTGGTTGGCGGCATGTCTGAAACCGACTATTCCGGCTACCCAGATTGCCGCGACAACACGCTGAAAGCACTGCAAGTGGCATTGAGTCTGGGGATCGAGCGCCCGCTAACCGTGGAAACACCGCTGATGTGGCTGGATAAAGCAGATACCTGGGAACTGGCCCACCAGTTGGGCTCGGATGCTTTAGTGAAGCTGATCCAGGAAGACAGCCATACCTGCTACCAGAACGAGCGGGAAACCCTGCATGACTGGGGATATGGCTGCGGGCAATGCCCGGCTTGTGAGCTGCGGGCTAAGGGGTATGGGGATTGGAAGTTACGGGGCTGATATTACGTAGTTACTCAATACGATAGGCGGCTGGGACCTCGCGATACAGTGTCACTGCCGCCTGTAAAGACAATAACTCCTTAATTACAAGCATGATAAAAAACAAGAAATAAATTAAGAATGGACCCGCGAAATATCTTTGAAGCTTCACCGTCGACTCCAACTGACTAAAATAGCTCCCAGACTCAACCGCCTCACAAACGCTTTCCAGATCACTCAAAGAAAGAGGCTTAACCTCATTAGAAACACCACTTGAACAGAGCGAAACATCGAAAAACCAGCGCTCATCGCCATCCTTCAAGAACGATCTCAAACCCTGCTTCCCTTGCCACGCCCAAACATCACTTTCACCAAATTTAATTATTGCCTCGGAATTAAAAGTCAAAATAGCGAAAGGGGCAGAAAGAAAAAACAAAAAAGCAAACCCTAGAGTGGTTAAAATCACACGATCAACGCTAGGCTTTCTTACCTTACACGCACCCCACTTCACCCAACGCCCTGCTTTACCCATATTTTTCAATGGAATAGATAAAGCACGTGACCATTTGACTGCTCTACTGGCATCCCTAGGGCAACTCACACTCTCGATAGAGTACATTGCCTTGAATCTTTCCAAGTCCAAGCAATTTTTTCTTTCAGAATCAAGAAATGAATCATAAAACTCTTCCCTATGAAAAGAAGACCAAATTTTATTAAAGAAAATAAAATACGCTCCTTTATACTTAAGGTAAGCAACAGAAAATAAGAAAACAACAACAGCAAGCAAAGAAGAAATAGACGCTAAAGAAGAAGAAACTAAATTAATCATAAAAAAACCCAACCACAAAAATGGCTGGGCCCTTATAAAAAATCAATCAAATCACAGCTGCGCTGGTTCCGTTTGCACCTGATACACCGGATAGCTTCGACACAAGGTCACGATTTTTTCACGGATCTCGTGCTTGATCGTATCCAGGGTGCCAGCCTCATAAGCATCGAGCACATCACACAAGTAATGCGCCAACTGCTCGCAGTCCGCCACCGTAAAACCGCGTGTCGTCACGGCGGGCGTTCCGATACGGATACCCGAGGTCACCATGGGCGAGCGCGGATCGTTGGGCACCGAGTTCTTGTTTACGGTGATGTAGGCATCTGCCAAGGCATCACTGGCCTCTTGCCCGGTGTAGGGTTTGGCCGACAAGTTGATCAGCATCATGTGGTTATCGGTCCCGCCTGAGACGATGTTATGGCCACGCTGCATCAATACCGCCGCCATGGCGCGGGCATTACGGACCACGTTTTGCTGATAGGTACGGAATTCCGGCTGCAGAGCCTCTTTGAAAGCAATGGCTTTGGCCGCAATCAAGTGCATCAGGGGGCCACCTTGCACGCCAGGGAAAACCGCGGAGTTAAGGCGCTTGTAGAAATCGTCGCTTTGCCCTTTAGCCATGATCACGCCACCGCGTGGACCGCGCAGGGTTTTGTGTGTCGTGCTGGTGACCACATGCGCGTATGGCAAGGGGCTGGGGTACTCACCCGCCGCCACCAGGCCCGCCACGTGGGCCATATCAACCCAGAACCAGGCACCCACTTTGTCGGCTATCTGACGCATGCGCGCCCAATCCTTCACACGCGAATAGGCGGAGAAGCCACCAATCAACATTTTGGGCTTGGTCTCGACAGCGATACGTTCCATCTCGTCGTAATCGATCAGCCCGGTTTGGATATCCACCCCGTAAGGAACAATATTGTAGAGACGCCCGGAAATATTGATGGGGTTGCCGTGTGTCAGGTGCCCGCCCTGAGCGAGGTTCATCCCCATCACCGTATCGCCCGGTTTAAGCAAAGCCAGGAACACAGCAGTATTGGCCTGCGCTCCGGCGTGAGGCTGCACGTTGGCGTAGTCGCAATCGAACACGGCTTTCAGGCGCTCGATAGCCAGACGTTCGGCCACGTCCACAAACTCGCAACCGGCGTAGTAACGCTTGTCCGGGTAACCCTCGGCGTATTTGTTGGTAAACACGGAGTTCTGAACCTGCATAACCAAAGGGCTGGCGTAGTTTTCTGATGCAATCAGTTCTACGTGATCTTCCTGACGGCTTTCTTCGCCCTGAATGGCCTGAGCCAATTCCTTGTCGAATTCAGCCAGGCTGAGTGTGTTGTCGTACATCGCTTTTCCTTAAAAAAATTTCTATCCACGTCGCGGCTACCTGCTTGGCCGCGTTGCAAAGCAGGCGCACGCCCTAACCGTGCGTGCGCTTGAACTCACGCATGAACTCTGCCAGCGCCTGTACCGCATCCAAGGTGACGGCGTTGTAGATGCTGGCGCGCAAGCCCCCCGTTGATTGATGGCCCTTCAAGCCGTGAAAGCCATTCTTTTGCGCTTCTTCGGCAAATAAATTATCTAAATTAGTTTCAGCAATATGAAACGGAACATTATTGATGGATCGATAATCAGGTAAAACATTATTGATATAAAAACCATCACTACCATCAATAAGCTCATAGACAACTTGCGATTTTTTCTTATTTATTTTGTGCAATACTTCTATTCCACCAACGCGCTCAATCCATTCCAGCATCAAACCCAGCACATACCAGGAAAAGGTAGATGGCGTATTTAATAGTGATTGTTTTTTTGCCTGAATGGAAAAATCCAAAGCTTGTGGCGTACTAGCCAAAGGCTTGTCTAAAATAGCGGGATCAAGCAATACCAGCGTGACGCCGGCAATTCCCATATTCTTCTGGGCTGAGGCGTAAACCAAAGCGTGAGCCGAGATATCAAGCGGCTTTGACATCAGGCTGGAGCAGGCATCACAGACTAATGGAATAGGCGACTTGGGCGGTTTTGAAAATTGCAAGCCCTGTGCGGTTTCATTTTCCGTGTAATGCAAATAAGCCGCATCCCGATTAATATTAGATTCATTAATCTCGGGAATACGATCAAATCCAGTTTCATAAGAGCTGGCTATGATTCTGGCATTCCCATATTGCCTGGCAGCATTAGCTGCTTGTTCCGACCATAAACCCGTATGTATATAGTCCGCTGTGTTTGTTCGATGAAACAAGTTCATCGGTATTTGAGAAAACTGCAGGTACGAACCCCCTTGCAGGAGCAAGACGTGATAATCCGATGGAACAGCCAGGACACGACGCACAGCGGCGTCAGTACGATGGGCAAAATCCATGAAAGGCTGAGAGCGATGGCTGATTTCCATCACAGATACCCCTGTGCCGGCGAAATCAAGCAGTTCATCGCGTATTTGCAATAGAACATCCATCGGCAAGGCGCTGGGCCCTGCGCTGAAATTAAAGGGTCGGGACATACTTGCTGAGATCCTGTACAAACCTGAACGCCGGAACAGGCCCCCCTATTTCGGCAATGACAATCAAGTCTACGAGCACAATGGTCTGATTAGTCAGACCATTAATATTCTCTGGAGCAGACCGCATGACGCGTTCGTTTGAACTGGACACCTTGAAGATGCGTCTTAACGATGACGAACTTCAATCCCTGGATCTTCACCAGCGCATTCAGCGTGCCTTGCGGGCATTGATTCTGGATGGCGCCCTGGGTCCCGGGGTCAAGCTGCCTGCCACACGCTCCCTGGCCAAATCTCTGAGCATGGCCCGCGATACGGTTGAAAACGCCTATGTTCAGCTGCATCGCGACGGCTTTATCGTGCGACGTGAAGGCTCAGGCAGCTATGTTTCTGAATCGGTCGGCACGGAGCTGCGCGGCAGTGCCTACCGTCGCATCAAAGCCCAGGATCTGAAACGCAGCGTGATGGAACCCGGCACGGGTTTAAGCCGCCGGGGTCGCGCCGTGTTTGAAAGTGGCGGCATTGCCGATCAACAGACCATCAAGGCCTTTGCCACGGGTTTGCCAGAAACCCGCAACTTCCCCACCGATGTGTGGGAGCGCCTGCAACGTCAGGCCATGAAAGACTACCGGGCCAACATCCTGCTGCATGGCGACCCGCAAGGCACCGAGTCCCTGCGTAAAGCGATTGCCGTGTACCTGAATCTGGAGCGTGGTGCGAAAGTCTCTGCCGATCAAATTTTGATTCTGAGCAGCACGCGCCAAGCCCTGTTCCTGTGTGCGCAATTGCTGGTCGATGCTGGCAAACCCATTCTGGTCGAGAACCCCGGCTACTTCGGCGCCCGCAAAGCCTTTGAAGCGGCCGAGGCCCGTGTGGTACCGATTGGTGTAGACGAACAAGGTTTGCGCACCGATTTGCTCAATGAAGATCGCAGCGGCGCAAACTGTATTTATGTAACGCCCTCGCACCAGTATCCCACCGGGGCTACCATGTCCCTGGAGCGTCGTCTGGAACTCATACACTGGGCAGCAGAAAATGGCCGCTGGATTATGGAAGACGACTACGACAGCGAATTTCATTACGACGGGCTACCCACGGCATGTGTGCAAGGTCTGGATAAATACCAGCGCACCATCTACCTGGGCACCTTCAGCAAAACCCTGTATCCGGGCCTGCGCATGGGCTATATGGCCTTGCCGCCCGAGCTGGTCAAACCCTTTACCCAAGCCCGCAGCATCATGGATGGCCATACACCGCAAATCCTGCAACTGACGCTGGCGCGCTTTATGGAAGACGGGCATTACAACTCTCATATTCGCGCCATGCGCAAACTGTATGCCGGGCGACGAGAAATCATGCTGGAAGCCATCGAGCAGCACTTGCAAGGCATAGTCCGTGCAGCTCGACCTGAAGGTGGTTTGCAGATTCCCTGCTTTCTGGAGCCGGGCTGGTCAGAAGAACACACGCTGCGCCGCGCTTTGAGTGCGGGCGTTCAACTGCCAGGTTTGAGCCGTCTGTACATTGGTGAGGAAAAACAACAGGGCTGGTTGCTGGGCTATGCGTCCCTGACCGCCTACGAGATCGAATCCGCCATGTTGCGTCTGGCCAACGCACTCCGCCAGGGCAAAGGCTAGGTCAGGAAAAATCAGTACATCAAGGGGAATCGTCGGTTCAAGTCGGCAACCCCTTCCAGAATGGCATTCTCGGTGCGGGGATTGCGCGAACCACTGCGCACCCCGCCCAGCAAGGCCAGAATCATGTCGCCGATTTCCTTGAAATCGTCCTCGCCCAAACCGCGCGTGGTACAGGCGGCGCTGCCCACACGCACCCCCGAGTACGCACCAGTGACCTGCTCATAAGGCACCCGGTGCTTGCTCAAGCTAATGCCTAACTGAGCCAGAACCCGCTCCACCAAAGGCCCGGACAAGTCCCAAGGGCGCAAATCCACCACACCAAAATGACAGTCTGTACCGCCTGATACCACTGTCAGCCCACCTTCGGCCAAACGACGACACAAGCTGCGCGCATTGATGATGACGGACTGGGCATAGGCCTTATAGGACGGACTCATCGCCTCACCCAAGGCCACGGCCTTGGCCGCCAGAATGTTCAGCAAAGGCCCGCCTTGCAGCCCTGGATACACCGCCTGGCTCAAGCGCTCGGCCAGCTTGGGTTCATTGCTCAGGATGATCCCGCCACGCGGACCGCGCAAGGTGCCATGCGTGGAGAAAGTCGTAACGTGGGCATGTTTGACGGGCGACTCCATCAGCCCCGCGGCAACCAGTCCCGCACTGTGCGCCAAATCCACCATCAGGTAGGCATTGACCTCGTTGGCGATATTTCGGAATTCGGCAAAATTCGGGGTCCGTGAATAAGACGATCCCCCGGCAATGATCAGCCGTGGCCGCTCCTTGTGAGCCAGGGCCCGAACTTCATCCATGTCCACCCATTGCGTCTGACGATCCACCCCATACGAGCAGGTCTGAAACCAGCGTCCGGACACATTGAAATGCGAGCCATGGCTAAGGTGCCCACCCGCACTTTGGTCCAGCGCCAGAATCGTGTCGCCCGGTGAGAGCAAGGCCAGATACACCGCCAGATTAGCCTGACTGCCCGAGTGCGCCTGCACATTGGCATAGGAGGCCCCAAAAACCGCCTTGGCCCGCTCGATGGCCAGCTCTTCGGTTTGATCGGCTTGTTCGCACCCGCCGTAAATCCGTTGCCCAGGATAGCCTTGCGCCTGCTTGTTGCTGAGCAAGGAGCCCTGCACGTCCAGAACGGAGCGGCTCAGGTAATTCTCGGAAGCGATCAGCTCAATGGTGAGTTGTTGGCGACGCCGTTCGGCTTCGATGATGTCCCAAAGATTGCGATCGCTTTGCTGTAGAAAATGCGAACCCACCAGAGGCAGGTGGGGGGTGTCGCCACCGGCAAGACTCTTCATGGGAGTTCCTGTTTAGAAATTGGCTACTGTTGCCACCGTGCAGACTTTTCAAACACAGGCAAAAGTGCAGCCCTGGCATGACGATTCCAAGGGCGAAAGATAAACATCCTATTCTGTTTATCGACCTATCAAACAGTCCATTAAAAATAAATCCACCAGACCACTTTTAATTATTGTTATTTGAATAAACATTCAAAGCATAAAGAATTAAAAATCGCCTGAAACCAAGCTATAAAGCCAATCCCGATTATTCTTGTCAACAATTAAAACAAGATTCAAATTTTTATTATTAAGTGGTCTGTTAAATAGCCGAAAAATGGTCTGTCATTTATTGTCATAGGATCATTAGAATGCAGCCAACGAATACTCAAGACCCATACTTCTAAACGCTCAAGCAGATTATCACCTTTCTCTATCTGCGCACGATAAAAACATCCTCAGTTTTCCCACGACTACAGGAAACGCCATTGCTTTAACGGCAGTTCAACCACGCTGATCCCCACGGTTTGAGAAACCCGGCAACGGGATTTTTTTCGGCCTTGTCCATAAGAATCGGCAAATCCTTTTAAGCCTGCGAATTTCCATTTGGAAATAAAGATGGGTGAGTAAAGAAACGACCTGTTCATTTCGAACAGATCGCAATCAACAGCAAGGAAGTTTGAAATGACAATCAAAAGCTACGAAACTGATGACGCCGTACGTAATATGCTGCAAAAGCTGTCTGTACTTTGGAAAAACCGGGCTGCCGTGAATCAGGAGCTGCCGGACTACAACAATCTGGCGTTCGATCCCAACAAGGCTGACTTCAGCGAATGCCTCTTGCCGTTCCGCGAGCATCAGGCCTGGCTGGAAGCACCTGAAGAATTGAAATCGCAGTGCTTGTCCTACGCTTGGGGCATTTACAACCTCAAGACCATTTATGTTGAATGCAACGTGGTCACCCCTTCTTGCGAAGACATCATCAAGACCCCGCCCCCAAGCGCCAACCGCAATCTGCTGCAAGATGTGATGTCCCAGGCTTTGCTGGACGAGGCCCTGCACACGCGCATGTCGATCATGGCCTGCAACTACATCTACTCCATGCGTGGTTTGACGCCCCTGGATTTCACCAATTTCAACCTGGTGCAGTGGCGCAATGACATCCTGAGCCAGTGCAGCTCCGAATCCGAGCGTCGCCTGACCCGCTTTGCCATTGCCTGCGCCTCCGAGACCCTGATTACCGACTATCTGAAGACCATGGCCGAGGACAAGAGCATCCAGACCGTGTGCCATGAAGTCACCCGCACTCACGCCATGGACGAGTGGAGCCATTCCAGCGTGTTCAGCTTTGTGGCCTCCGACATCATTCACGGCCTGAGCCAGAAAGAGCGCGAGCACATGCGTGCCGTGATTTTGCGCACCGTGGAAATGTTCGCCAACAATGAAATGGGTGCCTGGGAAAAGGTCTTCTCCATGGTGAACTTCCCCAACGCTCGCGACATCTTGCACGACACCGGCGACTCCAACGAAATTGGTGTGTACACCGGCTCGGTAGAAAGCCTGATCGAGCGCATTGGCTTGAACAGCAAATCCGGCAAGGCCCAGCCCGAGGCCGAACAGCAGGAGGCGCTGCAATGACAGCCATGATTCAGGCGCGCTGCGAGACCGTTCGCCCCGAGGCCGGGAACGTCAAAGTGTTTACCTTGCGAGTGCAAAGTGGCCACTTTGATTTTCTGAGCGCCTTGCGGGCAGGCAAGCATGTCGCCCTGAGCTACCCCGATACCGGCGGCACCATTCAACAGCGTATGTATTCGATCACCCGTGTGGCCGATCCAGACCTGATTGAAATTGCCGTGAAAGGGTCGGGCCGCAATAGCGTCTCCGATCATCTGCACGCCACCTTGCGCGAGGGCATGAGTGTGCCTCTGCAATATGTGGCGGGTGAGATCTCGGTGGACTCTATTGTGGGTTACCAGCGTATCGCCATGATCGCCGGCGGCATTGGCATTACCCTGCCCATTGCCTTGCTACGTGAATTGGCGGCGCGAGCCCAGGACGGCTTGCCTGTACCACAAGTACATTTGTTGCTCAGTATTGCCCGTATTGCCGACATTCCTTTCCTGCACGAGCTGCTGCAGCTGGACCTGGGCACCAGCTGGTTCACACTGACGGTGTTTGTCACGCAGGAAAAAATCCGCGAAAGCGCTCATTTCAAAGTGGGACGCCCCTCTTTTGAGAATATGGAGCAATTGAAAGACCCGCAGGCCGTGGTGATTTGCGGCAGCCATGGGTTTGCCCAGGCCTTGCGCGAATACACCATTCAGGCGCACCCCATCTCGCACATGTTGATTGAAGCCTTTTCCCCACCGGCCAAAGCGGGTGTGGAAATCCTGCCTGAAGCAGGCAGTGCCCCCTTGCAAATCAATGTGCGCAGCACCGGGCAAACGCTCAACCCTGAGCCGGGCAGCAGCCTGCTGGAAATGCTGGAAGCAGGCGATGTGCCTATTCGCAGCCAATGCCGTTCGGGCATTTGCGGCGCTTGCCGGGTACAGATATCGGAGGGCGAATACCGCTCCGAACCGGACTTTTGCCTGAGTGATCAGGACAAGGCCCAGGGCCATGCGCTGGCGTGTTGCACCTTCCCCCTGTCGGGTGCCATTAATGTAGACATCGGTACCACGAGCTGACATCCTTACCATCTGGATTGAAAGAAACTCTTATGAAGAAAGTCATCGCACTGCGTCATATCCATTTTGAAGACTTGGGCACACTGGAACCTGTTCTGATCGAACAGGGCTACCAAGTTCAATATATTGACCCTTCCGTCGAGTCACTACGCCATGTGGGTGAACAGGACGCTGACCTGCTGGTTGTATTGGGCGGGCCAATCGGCGCCTACGACGAAAAGATTTACCCCTTCCTGTCCGATGAGCTGGAACTGATCAACAAGTTCTTGCTGGCAGGAAAACCCCTGCTGGGCATTTGCCTGGGCGCGCAACTGATTGCTCGTGCTCTGGGAGCCAATGTGTATCCGCTGGGTGTGAAAGAAATCGGTTTCTCTCCCCTGAAACTGAGTGAAGCGGGCAAAGAATCGCCCCTGGCCGCCGTCAGCGGCATTCCCGTCCTGCACTGGCACGGGGATCAGTTCGACATTCCCGATGGAGCCATTCACCTGGCCAGCACGGACGTAGGCCCCAACCAGGCCTTCTCCTTTGGAAGCCAGGTATTGGGTCTGCAATTTCACCTGGAGGCCGACACCAGCAAGCTGGAACGCTGGCTGGTTGGTCATGCCAACGAACTGGGACAAGCGGATATCGACCCGCAGATGCTGCGTCTGGAAGCCATGGCGGTACAAAAACGCCTGCACGCCGCTGCTGCTACGGTCCTGACCAACTGGCTCAGCCAACTTAAACAAGCCAGTTCCGCTGATTGTGCTGCATGAACACTGCTGTAACGTTTGTTGATCGCGAACGACATCCCTACCATGTGGATGTCGTTTCGATTCAGTCTCAAGTGGTCTACGGTCGGGTGGGCAACAATGTTGCCGGCCCGACTTTACGTAGGCACGGCTTTAAAGTCGCCGCCGTTCCCACCGTGTTGCTCAGCAACAACCCGCAATACCCCACCGTGCACGGCGGTGCCGTCCCCGATGAATGGCTGAAAGGCTTTCTGGATGACCTGGTGCTGCGTGGTGCGCTGGATAAGGTGCGCGCTGTCCTGATCGGTTATCTGGGCAGCGCCAATCAGGCCGTCATCATTGCGAACTGGCTGAAGGCCTTGCTGCAGGACCACCCGGACACTCTGGTCATCGTGGACCCGGTCATAGGCGATCTGGATGTAGGAGTCTACGTAGACCCGGCGCTGATTCCCGCCTATCACGAAACCTTGCTGCCGCTGGCCACGGGCCTGACTCCCAATAACTACGAGCTGTCCTTGCTGTCCCAACAGCCTTGCGACACCATCCAGGGCAGTTCAAGCGCCGCGCACGCCTTGCTAAATGGCCGTACCGAATGGGTCATTGCTACCAGCGCCGCTCCCGACTCCTGGCAGGATGGCCAGATCAAATTACTAATGTCGCGCAAAGAACCCCGCGCCGACACCCTGCTTAGCCATCCTCGCGTCGATTGTGCCGCCAAAGGCACTGGCGACCTGTTTGCCTCCACCTTGCTGGCCCACCTGATTTTGGGAGCAGACCTGCATTCGGCGGTGCATACAGCCAGTGCCAGTGTGCTGCATCAATTGGAGTTGACCCGACAGGCCGGACATCAGGAATTAATTTTGCCGATAGATCCTTTCCGAGCCTGAGCAAATATTTCTTAATCTAACAAACCTTTCAACAGGCAGTCGTTCTCGTTAAGCTGTGTCCTCTTAGTTACAAACGGAGCATGACATGGGGCTGCCTTTTAAAAGCACGCTACATCCACGGGTGTTCTGGGGATCTACCTTTATCGTCCTGGTCTTTTTGCTGATCGGGATTATTTTCCCTAAAGACGCCGCACTTATTTTTGAGCAGTTACAAAACTGGGTCATCAAAAGTTTCGGCTGGTTCTATATCCTGTCTGTGGCCTTGTTTTTCTTTGCCGTCGTCTATCTGGCATTAAGCCGCTACGGCAACTTGAAATTAGGGCCGGACGACTCGGAACCTGACTACCCGTATCTCACCTGGATGGCAATGCTATTTGCCGCCGGTATGGGTATTGGTTTGATGTTCTTTGCCGTGGCCGAACCACTGCAACACTTCTCGGCCCCGCCCTCGGGTCTGGCCAGCACAGTGGAAGCCGCCCATCAGGCGCAGATCATCACCTTCTTTCACTGGGGCGTTCATGCCTGGGCCGTCTATGCGGTCGTGGGTTTGTCGCTGGCCTATTTCTGCTTTCGCTACAACCTGCCGTTAACGATTCGCTCGGGCCTGTATCCCTTATTTGGCAAGCGCATTGAAGGCTGGATTGGCGATAGCGTGGATATTTTCGCCGTTTGCGGCACGCTATTTGGTATTGCCACCTCCATGGGTTTGGGTGTGCTTCAAATCAATGCCGGTCTGGAGCATTTATTTGGCTGGCCACAGGAAACCTGGCTGCAAATTGTCCTGATTGTGGTGGTTACTTCACTGGCTACCTTATCTGTTGTCAGTGGACTGGATGTTGGCATTCGCCGCCTGTCCGAACTGAATTTGCTGGTTGCCATTGCCTTGATGCTGTTTGTGCTCGCCGTGGGCCCCACAGCCTTTTTGATGAATGCTTTTGTACAGAATATCGGTGGTTATCTCGATAACTTCTTTGCACGCTCATTTAGTACACAAGCATTCCGCGGGCAAAGCTGGATGAAAGCCTGGACCTTGTTTTACTGGGCCTGGTGGATCGCATGGTCGCCTTTTGTCGGCATGTTCATCGCCCGCATCTCGCGTGGTCGCACCGTGCGTGAATTTGTGCTGGGCGTATTGCTGGTGCCCACCGTCTTCACCTTCTTCTGGATGACCGTTTTTGGCAACACCGCCATCTTCCTGGATATGGGTGTGGCCGCGGGTCAACTGGCTCAGGACGCTGCCGCCAATGCATCCGTGGCGCTGTTCGAATTCCTGGAATACCTGCCCTGGTCCAATGTGACCTCGACGCTGGCCATTATTCTGGTCGCCATTTTCTTTGTGACCTCGGCTGACTCGGGCTCTTTGGTTATCGATACCTTGGCCGCCGGCGGGGTGGAAGACGCTCCAGTCTGGCAACGCATTTACTGGTGCGCGCTGGAAGGCACCGCCGCCTCGCTGCTCTTGCTGGCTGGTGGTCTGACTGCCTTGCAAACCGTGACGCTAGTCAGTGCCCTGCCCTTTGCCATCATCATGTTCTTGTTGATTCTGGGGCTGTTCAAAGGCATGAAGGCAGATATGTCACGATTGCGTCGTCAAGGTCCGATGTCCGGCCCGGCACCGGGTTCGGAAGTGTCCTGGCGTCGCCGCCTCTCGACCATTCTGCACACGCCCAACCAGCGTGATGCCCGTCGCTTCATGGGTGAGACCGTGGTTCCCGCCTTGCAGGCTGTGGCAGACGAGCTGAGTAAACGCAACCTGAATGTCAGCCTGGAAACGGGCGAGCCGGATACGGCGCAACTGACCATTCAGGCCGACAACCAGCGCAACTTTGTCTATGGCGTGGAATTGCGTGCACGTCGGGTTGCCAGCTTTACGGCAGCGGCTGCTCGCAACGAGCAGGCTCGACCTCAGGAATGGCAAGTGCGCACTGTCTTTGCCGATGGCAGTCGGGGTTATGACCTGATGGGCTTGTCTTCCAGCCAGGTCATCAACGACATCCTGAACCACTTCGAGCGCTATCAGTCGCTGGTCACCTCCGAGGCGACAGCCCTGTACGCGCAGTCGCCCGACCCAACCTAAACCTCTGATCCGGCCTCCAGCTTTCTTTCCAGAATCTGGGGGCCGGGTCCTTGCTGGCCCAGAATATCGGCCGGATTACGCAAGGGACATTCACTCATGGACAAGCACCCACAGCCAATACAGTGGGTCAGCTCATCACGCAATCGCGTCAATTGCTCAATTCGATCATTCAAACTGGCTTGCCAACGACTGGACATAGCCCGCCATTGTTTGCTGGATGGCTTGCTGCCCGGTGGCAAACCACGCAAGGCCTCGTGGATTTCTTCCAGAGGAATGCCGGTACGCTGCGCCACTTTGATGATCGCAATGTAGCGTAAAACCACCGAATCAAAACGACGCTGGTTACCACTGTTGCGGGTGCTGGCAATCAAGCCTTTGGCTTCATAAAAATGCACGGTGGACACGGGTACACCACTGCGTTTGGCCACTTCCCCCACCGTCAAAGCACGACTGAAATCCACTGTTTTTGCCATCTCGACACCCCTTGACCTCAAGTTAACTTGAGGTTTTATAGTCCAGGTACCTAATTAAGGCAAGCCATGTTGGCTGCCTCTTTGTTGTCACAGGAACCTGCCATGCCTCCCCTCATTTGGATTCTGTTTGCCGGACCGCTGTCATGGTTGCGGCAAGCCTTGCTTGTGTCAGCCACCTACTTCAAACCTGAAGACTGGTCTCAAAGCGATCAGCGATTCGGGTGGACTCTGCCAAACAAGCAGCCCCTTTGGCCCTCCTCGATAAGCGGAGGACAAGCAGTATGAGTTCGCGTCGTACTTGGATCATGATTCCCGTTTTGGCCGGCGTATTGGCCATAGGCTGGCGTTTGCTGCCAGCCTCGCAAGAAGCGCAGGCAGGGGGAGGCTATCCTCCTGCCGTTGTCGAACTGGCCAGTGTGGAGTCCCAGACCGCTCCTCGTCTTTTGCATGCTGTCGGTGCACTGGAAGCCTGGCAGCAAGTGTTGCTGAGCGCAGAGACCAGTGGCCGTATTCGCAAGATTGATTTCACCTCCGGACAGCACGTCAAAGCAGGCCAGCCACTGGTTTTGCTCAATGACGAACTGGAGCAAGCCAGCGTGCGCCGCGAGCAGGCACAGGTCAAACAGGCCGCCATTCAGCTCACGCGGGTGCGCAAGCTCAAAGAGCAGCAGGCCGCTACCCAGGAACAGTTGGATCAAGCCCAGGCCGATCACGCCGTCGCCCAGGCTCAGCTGCAATATCAACGTGCTGAACTGGCCTTGAAACAGATTGCCGCCCCCTTCTCGGGCCGCATCGGTATCACCAGCCTGCACCAGGGCCACTACTTGCAACCCGGCCAGCCCATTGCCAGCCTGGTCGATGACAGCCAATTGCGCGTAAACCTGACCGTGCCAGAGCAAAGCCTGTCGGATCTGAAGGTCGGCCAGACACTGCAAGTACAGGTGGACGCCTGGCCGGGCGAGAACTTCCAGGCTGAAATCAGCGCTATCGATCCCTTGATTGGTGATTCGCGCACCATACGCCTGCAAGCGCTGCTGCCCAACCCGGACAATCGTCTGAAAGCGGGGATGTACGCCCGCGCTCAATTGAAGCGCCCGGCTGAGGCGCCTGTGCTGACCGTACCGGAGACGGCACTGACCTACACCGCCTACGGCCAGACCGTGTTTGTGGCCTCCCCCACGGATCAGGGTCTGTGGCAGGTCAAACGTGTGGCGGTACAAACCGGCGAGCAATGGGATGAGCGTGTCGAGATCATTGATGGCCTGAAAGAAGGCGACCAGGTTGTCAGCGCCGGTCAGATCAAGATTCAGGACGGCTCCACGGTACAGACCGCCAAGGACAAGGAGCCCGTATGAACACCACCTCCCGTCCCGGCTTTACCGACTTGTTCGTTCGTCGGCCGGTACTTGCCCTGGTGGTCAGCGCCTTGCTCCTGATGTTGGGTCTGTTCTCCCTGGACAAGCTGCCCATCCGGCAGTATCCCCTGCTGGAGAACTCCACCATCACGATTACCACCGAGTACCCCGGCGCCTCTGCACAACTGATGCAAGGCTTTGTCACCCAACCGATCGCCCAGGCACTGGCCTCGGTGGAAGGGGTGGATTATCTGTCCTCCAACTCCGTGCAAAGCCGCAGTGTCGTGACCTTGCGCATGGAACTGAACCGCGACTCTACCCAGGCATTGACCGAAGTCATGAGCAAGGTCAGCCAGGTGCGCTATCGCCTGCCTGAAGGCGCGTATGACCCGGTTGTGGAACGCTCCTCCGGGGACTCCACCGCCGTGGCCTATGTGGGCTTTTCCACGACGTCGATCTCCATCCCGGAACTAAACGATTATTTGTCCCGCGTGGTGGAGCCCATGTTCTCCACCATTGATGGCGTGGCGAAAATCCAAACCTTTGGCGGCCAAAAACTGGCCATGCGACTGTGGCTGGATTCGGACCGCATGGCTGGCTATGGCCTGACTGCTGCCGATATTGCCCAGGCTGTACGCGCCAACAACTATCAGGCCGCTCCCGGCATGGTCAAAGGCCAGCATGTCTTGAGCAATATTCAACTCAACTCGGACCTGACCAGCGTGGCCGAATTTCAGGACCTGATCGTGCGTGAGGATGGCACCTCGTTGGTACGACTGCGCGACATAGGCAAGGTAGAACTGGGGGCAGCGGCAACTGAAACCAGCGCCTTGATGGATGGTCTGCCCGCGATTCACCTGGGTTTGTTCCCTACTCCCGGCGGCAATCCCTTGCGCATTGTGGAAGGCATTCGTGACCGCCTGCCCGCTATTGAGGCGACCTTGCCACCCGGCGTAGAAGTGGCCTTGGCTTTTGAAACCGCCCGCTTCATCCAGGCCTCGATTGATGAGGTACTCAAGACCCTGACCGAAGCCATGATTATCGTGGTGCTGGTGATTTACCTGTGCCTGGGTTCGTTCCGCAGCGTGCTGATTCCCCTGGCCACCATTCCCTTGTCCATGCTGGGAGCCGCGGCCTTGATGCTGGCCTTTGGCTTCAGCATCAACTTGCTGACCTTGCTGGCCATGGTGCTGGCTATTGGTCTGGTCGTGGACGACGCGATTGTGGTGGTTGAAAACGTGCACCGTCATATTGCTGCCGGGCGTTCGCCCGTGGTGGCAGCGTTGCTAGGTGCCCGAGAAGTGGCCGGTCCTGTGATCGCCATGACGCTGACGCTGGCTGCCGTCTATGCCCCGATTGGTCTGATGGGCGGCCTGACTGGAGCACTGTTCAAAGAGTTTGCCCTGACCCTGGCCGGTGCCGTCCTGGTGTCCGGTGTGGTGGCCCTGACCTTGTCCCCGGTGATGAGTTCCTTGCTGCTGCCCTCGCAGCAAGATGAAGGCCGCATGGCCCATCTGGCAGAGAGCTTCTTTGGTGGTCTGTCGGCCCGCTATGGCCACTTGCTGGCCCGCTCCCTGCGTCATCGCTGGATTACCGGCGCAGTCGCCTTGCTGGTCTTTATCAGCCTGCCCGTGCTCTACCAAATGACGCACAGCGAACTGGCTCCCATTGAGGATCAGGCCAGCGTGCTGACAGCCGTGAAAGCTCCGCAGAATGCCAACCTGGCCTATGCCGAGCGCGACGGCAAGCTGCTGGATGCCACGTATCGTGAAGTGGCCGAAACCGAAAGCACCTGGTTGATTGTGGGGACAGACGGCCCGGCCGCCAGCTTTGGCGGGATCAACCTGAAGGACTGGAGCAAGCGCGAGCGCGATGCCAGCGCCGTACAAGGTGAACTGCAGGGACGCGTCAGCGCGATTCCCGGCAGCAGCATCTTTGCTTTCCAGCTTGCCCCCTTGCCCGGTTCCAGCGGCGGTCTGCCGGTGCAACTGGTACTGCGCAGTCCCGGCGACTACCGCACGGTGTACGACACGATGGAATGGGTGAAGCAGCAAGCCCGTGAAAGTGGCTTGTTCGTCGTAGTGGATAGCGACCTGGACTACAACAAGCCGGTTTCCCGTGTGGAAATTGACCGCAGCAAAGCCGCCAGCATGGGCATCAGCCTGCGTGATATTGCCGACTCTTTGGCCGTACTGGTGGGCGAGAACTACCTGAACCGCTTCTCGCTGGATGGCCGCTCGTACGACGTCATTCCGCAAAGCCAGCGTGAACTGCGCCTGACGGCTCAAGCCCTGACACGCCAGTTTGTACGCAGTGCCAATGGCGAGCTGGTGCCCTTGTCGACCATGGTTCAGATCCACAGCGAAGTGGAACCGAACAGCCTGCGCCAATTCAACCAGCAAAACTCGGCCACGTTGCAAGCCATTCCCGCTCCGGGCGTAACGCTGGGGCAAGCCGTTGGCTATCTGGACGACATCGCACGTCAATTGCCCGCAGGCTTTACGCATGACTGGCAATCCGAGTCGCGCCAATTCACCCAGGAAAGTCAGTCTCTGGTGTGGGCCTTCCTGGCCGCGCTGGTGGTGATTTATCTGGTACTGGCCGCGCAGTACGAAAGCCTGGTGGACCCCATCATCATTCTGGTGACGGTGCCCTTGTCCCTGTGCGGCGCCCTGCTGCCTTTGGCACTGGGGTTTGGCACACTCAACATCTACACCCAGATAGGTCTGTTAACGCTGGTCGGGCTGATCAGCAAGCACGGCATTCTGATGGTGGAGTTTGCCAATGAGCTGCAATTCAAAGAGGGCCTGAAAAAACCCGAAGCCATCTTGCAAGCCGCCCGCATTCGTTTGCGCCCTGTGCTGATGACAACCGGAGCCATGGTCTTTGGTCTGGTGCCTCTTCTGTTTGCCTCCGGTGCGGGTGCTAACAGCCGCTTTGGCCTGGGTGTGGTGCTGGTCTCGGGCATGTTGATCGGCACAATATTCACCCTGTTTATCTTGCCGACTTTGTATACCTTGCTGGCGCGTGATCACGCCCATCAAGCAGACACCCCGCGGGCGCGCGATTTGGCTCAGGCCCTGCGCCCTTCGACTGGAGAACACTCATCATGACGCCACAACTATCAAACAGGCTAGCGCCTGTGGCGCGTGCTCTGCGACTGGTGATCCCCAGCCTGATCCTGAGCGGTTGTGCGGTGGGTCTGAACACCTCCATTCCCACCGCCCCAAGCTTGGCCGACACCAACTGGAACAGTCAGTTCGCTCAAACCACCGAGCAACGCGAAAACTGGTGGACCTTGCTGCAAGACCCGCAACTGGACGCCCTGATTGCCAAGGCCCTGGATCACAACCTGGATATTGCCCAGGCACAGGCCCGCTGGCGGGCCTCCCGTGCCCTGATCGACGAGCGCCAGCACGACCGCCTGCCGGCCGTCACGGCCCACGCCAGCTACAACCGTAGCGGTTCACAGTTTGCCGCGCCCGATGGCTCCATTGACCATGGCATCAGCGAAAACTGGCGCCTGGGCATGCAGGCCACGTGGGAGATTGATCTGTTCGGTCGTCTGGAACAGTTGGCCCGCTCTGCCCAGGCTCGCAGCGAAGCCAGTGCAGACCAACTGGATCTGACTCGCCAGGCGATCGCGGCTGAACTGGCACGTCAGTACGTACAAGCCCAAGGTTTGCAACGGCGACTGGCGCTGGCTGAGGACGACGTACGCAGTTGGGAACATACGATCAAGCTGGTGCAGGCTGGTGTGTCGCTGGGCCGGGAACTGCCGGAGAATCTGGACAATGCCCAGGCTGGTCTGGAACGAGCCAAAACCCTGGTGCCTCAACTGCGCAGCGATCTGGAACTGGCTCGTTTGCGCATCCAGGTGCTCAGCGGCGGACAAGCCAGGAGCATTGATACACCGCTGCCTAGCGCCAAAGCACCTTTAGCTGCGTCCCTGCCTTTGGGGGACGTCAACGCCATGCTGTTCAACCGGCCTGACGTACGTGCTGCTCGACAGGACATCCTGGCCAGTTCGCACGAAGTGGCCGCCGCCACCGCCGAGCTGTACCCCCGTCTGGATCTGGCTGGCTTTATCGGCTTCTTTGCTCTGCGGGGTAGCGACCTGGGCCATGCTGCCCGCGCCTTCGATGTATCACCCGCCATGCAATGGCCTGCCCTGCGCCTGGGTCATGCCAGAGCCCGCTTGCGTGGCATGGAAGCCGTGGCTGATGAATCACGCCTGCACTATCAACAAGTGCTGCTGCAAGCTCAGGAAGAAATTCAGGGCTCTTTGCAAAGGCTGACTCAACATCAGGAGAGCCTGCTTAGCCTGACTCGAGCGGCGTCACACCTGGAAAATGCCCATGAGCGTGCCTTGACGCGTTATGAAGTAGGGGCCGGAGCCTATCAGCAAGTGCTGGAAAATCAGCGCAGCCTGAACCAGACCCGACAAGAGCTGGCTATTGCCGAAACCGGCTCGTACCTGAATGTGATTGCCTTGTATCAGGCCTTGGGTTGGGGAATAGCGACGCCAAGCAGCCCTGAGTAATTTCAGGCTTGATGGGATTGGGGGTGGCCTGTCTCAAAGATGGGCCGCCCCTTTTCTATTTGGGCGTCCGTCTGTTGCAGAAACTCGGATAGATTCGCAATCTTGCTTTGCATCAGCCGCTCCAGCAGCTTCCCGCCAAACCACAACAAGGCGCAGCAAAAAAGCGTAATCGGCAATACATACCAGCGCAGCCAGACCGAAGCATCCAGCAGCCAGCCTGCAGCGGTAAAAATCACCACCAAGGTGCAGGCAATCCAGTTATTGCGCTTGGCTTTGAGCAGAAATTTACTCAAGTCCTGGTGACCACGCTCCAGAGTCTCTACTTGCTCGCTCAGTTGATCACGGTCTTTTTTCAACTGCGCCCAGGCGGCGCGCTGCTCCTGTGTCACCGGCCTGCCTGGTTCATATTCCTGATTGCTCATTATCTCTACGCCTGACAGCGGAGTGCTCTACAAAAACGCTATTGTAGGAGGAATGAAAACGGGGAGTATTCCTGTCTTTTTCTTTACCAAGCCAGCCTCTGTCTATCACTTCAAGCACATCACGCCATGCCACGCCTGCTCTCGCTACCCACCGCCCATCAGAATAGCCAGAAAACGTGGCTAGTTCCCCAGCAAGGACGAACCTTTCTGCCCCAGGGACAGCACCTCACTGGCGTTCACAATGGCAATCGAAATATCTTCAATTGTGCTGCGTTTGTTCATGGCCTGCTCGCGGATCAGATCATAGGCCTGATCCTCCGACACCTGATGGGCACGCATCAAGATCGTCTTGGCCTGAGCCACATGCCGCTGCCCCATCAGCTTGGTCTGCAGCTTGCTGATCAGGCGACGCTGCTGGCGTAGTTCCTTATGGTATTTGCGTGCCAGTACCACCGTGGACAACAAACCAAAAGAACGAATCGGTGCAGGCAGGATCGCCTGAATATTCAAATCCAGCACAGCGGAAACTATCGTGGGGTTTTCATAATTGACCACGGCAATCACTGTGGGGGCATCCTCCTCGCAGACCCAATCCAGGCGCAGGTGCAAAAGATCAGGCTGCACAGCCAGAAACACCAGATCCGTTCCTGAAGGCAGGTTTTGCGTGGGCGGCCAGATAGTCTGGACCGAACACCCGATACGCTGCAGTTGCTGGGTCAGCAAGCGGCCATCGCTATCGTCCGGATGCATGACCACCATCGTCAATTGCCGCAGTTCCTTGAGCTGCGGCGAGGTGGCATGCGGAAAACGATTCCGCGCTCGCAAGGGCTTGTTTGCCGGCTCATCACCGTAGGAAGAGGAGTTGGCCACGCTTTATGTCTCCAAAGTATCCAGCTTGGCAGTCCAGTCACCCAAGGAATGGGTGACCAGATACGGGTCGGGCGAGACCGGACGCGTTGCCTGGCGCACAATCGCAAATTCGCCGTCGGCATTGATGCGGCCAATCCGTGGATAAAGCCAAGTGTGGTGATTATTGGGATCGATCTTGATCCGCCCCTGAGGCGCATCCAGTTCACTGCCTAGCAGGTAGGGCAGCAAATCCCCGATCGCATCACTGGCGGACTGCCGATACGCATTGGCGAACAAATGCATCTGTGAATAGGCCGCTTCCCAACACAGATTAGGGTGGCAGTCGGCCCCAAAACGCTTGCGCAAACTGGCCAGGCAACGCGCATTGACCTCCGACTCGATGGATTGAAAATACGGTGCAGCGGTGAAGTGCCCACAGGCAATATCGGCCCCCATCTGCGCGATCTCGGCCTCGGAGGTCGTCAGGCTGGCAATGGGCATGGTCTGCGGATTAAAGCCCGCATTGGCATAGGCTCGATACAGATTGGCGGTGGAATCGCCCACCACCGTGGAGAAGATAAAGTCCGGCTGCTTCTGGCGTATATCTTCCATGATCAGGCTGTAATCGCTCTCGCTGGCATCCAATGGCAGATAGTGTTCGCCCAGCACTTTGCTATCGGGATGTTGCATGACCAGTTCGCGCATGATGCGATTGGACTCGTAGGGGTAGATATAGTCCGAGCCAATCATGTAGACCCGCGCGCCAAAATTGCTGGTCATGAAATGCGCCAGCTGCACACTGTTCTGATTGGGCGCAGCACCGGTATAGATCACATTGCCCGAGAATTCGAACCCTTCGTACAGAGTGGGATAGAACAGCAGCTTGTTCCACTTCTCCACAATCGGGATCACGGCCTTGCGGCTGCTGGACATATAACAGCCAAAGATCACATTGACGCGATCCTGCACAATCAGCCGCTCGGCCTGTTCAGCGTAGCAAGCGGGCTTGGACGCCGGGTCGTAGCACACCGCCACTAGTTCACGCCCCAGCAGGCCACCGGCCTCGTTGATTTCCTCAATCGCCAGTTTGGTGCCCTGCCATTGCGACTGACCAATGGTAGAGGTCATGCCGGTTGCGGAATAAAGAACGCCGACGCGTACGGGTTCGTTGTGAGCCAAAGTCCATCTCCTGTCTAGCATGGTAGGGGCGCAGGTCGACGGACCTGCCGGTAAACACTACGAGCGAGCATCAGGTTACTCCAAAAAACAGCATTACTCTGGCTCCCCACCACGCTTGCACTCCTATGAAAACTACCAGGCATCCATCATGATCAGGGTGCCGGGCAACCAGCAGGTCAAGGCCCCGATCACGACGGTATACGCAGGCAAGATACGCAAGGACCGCCCCAGCCCCAAGGCCAGGAAAAACAGAAACCACAGGCTGGACCACAAGAGCCACATGGTGATCAAACGTGGATCGCTGGCAGACCCGGCAAAGGCCAAGGCACTGATGGCAACAAACAGGCAATACCAGCCAAAGCCCGCTCCTTTCAGCCCATACCACTGCACCACAGCCAGATACAGATAGGTAAAGGCGAACAGCAATCCACCGGCGACGGCAAAGTAATCTGCCATTTGCTCGCCGCGCTGCAAGCCCAGCAAATTGATGAACAGGGCCAACAGCCCCACCAGCAAGTTAAAGGGGGCCAGGTCCCGACTTTCAATACGTCCAGTCAAACCCACACCATTCACAATCAGCACAGCCCCAATAAAGAAAAGCGCAACACCCAACATGGCATAAGCCTCCAAAACAAGGTGACGATTCCGGCCTGGCTGGCGTCAGGATCCTCCTGGCGCTGCGTGAGCTCTGTGTATCGCGATGGCGTATTGCCGGGAGGCATGGTCCGAATAGTTCGCGACCTAATTACGAGGCCGGATTTATTTCAGGCAAACAAAAAGGCCCAGACCGGTTCAGGTAATGAACCGGTCTGGGCCTTTTTGCCCAACATCGGCGCTGGCAGCATTGGCAGCGGATGTCGTGTCTATTCGGAAATGTCGCAGCGATCTGAAATCGCGATCGGTGCAATTCTTACATAGCCCGGACGATCGCCTGTACTAGCGATTACCCTAGCGGCTGACGATTGGTGTCCTAAATATATTTTGTGCTACAGTAGCCCATCGATTTAACGATCTGATCCCTATTCCATGAACCGCCCCGCATCTTCTTTGCCAAGCACTCTGCCCCTGTCGCGGGCCGCGTCGCTGCGGGCGGGCTCTCCTCCATCTGTCTTGCTGTTGACTGTCGTCGCCCCGGGCGTCGTCAATCAAGCCGCAGTCGTGTCCGACGTCGTCGTCGACACACGCGTCTACAGCGTCTGCTCCTAAGACCTCTTTTTCTTTTCCTGCGCTCTTGATGCGCCTGGAATGTCTTTGCAGACAAACCTAATTTATTTAGACAGATAAAGAACATCATGATTTCTTCTTCTCGCGCCCAAGGGGGTGCTATTGCCCTGTTCGTGCTGCTTTGGGGCAGCGCGGGTATTTTCACTCGTATCGGTTTGGATCATGGCTCGGTTATGGCCATGCTGATTCTGCGTTTTGCCATTGCCCTGCCTATGGTGATTATGCTGGGGCACTTCAATGGCGGCTGGCTACCGCCCAAAGGGCAACGTCTGCTGCCGGCTGTCAGCGGTTTGCTGATGATCGGGCTGTATTCGTTTTTCTATTTTGAAACTCTGGCCCAGGGGATCACGCCTGGTCTGCTGGCCACGATTCTGGGGGTACAGCCAATTCTGACTTTGGCTTTGACCGAGCGGCGTTTTTCCCTAACCCGTGTGGCCGGTTTGGCACTATCGCTGACAGGACTGATTCTGGTGGTGTATCAAAGCCTGATCGTCAGCCGCTTGTCCGTAATGGGTCTGGTGTTTGCGATTGCTGCTTTGTTAAGCATTACCGTCGGGACGATTGTTCAAAAGCGTCAGCCTGTGGGGGCGTTGCAGGGCATGCCCTTGCAATACTCCTTGTCTCTGGTCTTGTTTATTCTGGTGTCCCTGGGTTTGGGACAGGAAATCCGCTGGGAGAACACGCTGGGCTTTTGGGGGCCGGTGGTATGGCTTGGCCTGGTGATTTCCGTGCTGGCCCAGTTGCTGCTGTATCGCATGATTCGCAGCGGGAATCTGGTCAATGTCACTAGCCTGTTTTATCTGGTTCCTGTGGTGACGGCGGGATTGGATTTCCTGATTCTGGGGAATACCTTGGCAGCTCGCGCAGGGCTGGGACTGGTGGCTATCTTGGCGGGTCTGTGGCTGACATTACGGAAGAAGGCGGCGTAAGTCTGCTTTTTATAAGTGGGGTTTCATAGAGAGTGAAATCGGTCGTTGAATGATGAGATCGGTCTCAGTGAAACCACCACTTGGGTCCCTCTGCAGGGATTGGGCTGAGAACTTGCCGGTGCTGCGCACCGGTGCCCTTGTCAGGAGATAGCTACGGGCGCACCCTGAACTCCCGGGGTGGTTCGTCCCCCGGACGAACCACAAGCGCCCCGGTCAAACAACAGGGTGCTTGCATCCCTACGCTATCTCCTGACCGCGGCAAGTACTCTGATCCGCCCAATCCCTGCAGAGGGACCCAAGTGGTTCACAGTGATGCAACTCCACGATTCAAGCCGGTTTGCTTCCAAGATCTAGATGCCCAAAGACAGATTTCAATGCCTGGTCTCTATTTTTAAGCGCAACCCTCAAAGCCCCCTCTAAAAGCCCCTGACTTACATGTTCTCGCTACATACAAATAGATGCCAGTCATTAACGTGTGAGTACTGCAAGCATGCTGATCATCATTGATGATTACTTTTGGGCTTTTTCAACTGGCCTCACTGTGCTCAATCGCAGTGGCCCTTCAATCCATCTCAACAACTTGGCCGACAACAAGCCCTAAGCCCACCAAGCGCCAAGCCAAGGAACACTAAAAAGCCCCCTGTCTCCTATACAACCAGCACTTTCTCCCGCCACTAATCGGTTTTTATATATTTCTCCGTTGTGAGCCGCTTGGGGGCCGGGTCCAGGGGGGGGGGGCGATTCAGACTGCTTGCCGCAGGCGATGTCTTGATACGGGATGCAAGCACTCTGCTGTTTGAGCCCGACGCTTGTGGTTTGTCCAATGGGATGGACGCCCCTACCCGCACCGGCATCCT
>JAALOO010000039.1_pt1 | contig 99529 bp, 66 predicted proteins | sample 7257641 | NCBI WGS metagenome assembly JAALOO01 (sample SAMN14085613, study PRJNA598686) | mite metagenome | biome: ENVO:01001000; feature: ENVO:01001002; material: ENVO:01001226; isolation source: single female mite from University of Michigan culture on fish food culture... ...
CAGTTGTCACAATTCTTCTCCAGAGGGCGCACCGAAAAATTGTCGATGGCGAATTGTTCAGAGAACATGAAAATGAGAAAGCATAACAGAAGTAGGAAAAAGCAAGCAAAAAAGGAAAGAAGTCATTGGGGATCAAGACAAGGGGCTAATTGGTGGCAATGTCCAAATGTTCTCGTGTTCACTGTTTTTAGGGCCGTTGTTTTTGGCAGTTTCAGTCGGTTGATGATCAAGACGCAAGTTACCCGACCAGAGCACAAAAAATACCGTATATCGATTTACTATCCCAGCAAGTGCAAAAGATTCAAAGGTTTTTTACTACTGCAAATCTTACTACACCACCACAGAGCTTGAAGCCAATTAGCAGGCGGTTCCAGTCGATCCATTTTAATAAGTTATCATGATCATTAAGTAGTGAGAGAGGGCTAATGACATTTCACTCGATCTTTTCTCTTTTCTGTTTGGTTTGCAGCAAAGCAAACGTCAACTTTTGATATTAGAGTTTCCAAAAGCACACACACACATTTGGCGCTAAACTTGCCCTTTTCTGCTGGCCTGCATCAGTGCCAGTGCTAATGGAACGGCCCGAATTGATGATGATTTTGAAAAAACTAATGATTTCACATTGTTAAAGGGAATCTTTGCCGTCCGGCTGGCTGCTACCAGTCAGTATAAAATTTACTTTTTTAAAGCAAGTGTAAGACTGCTAAAAAGCAGTTGAATGTCGCCTGTGCATTAGAAATGCACAGACTACTTAGCATTTGCTTGAGTTGAAGTTAGTGAAAAGTAGAAAAATTCACCCAAAAGCGGTCGTTGTGGTGGTGGTGGCGGTGCTACACTGAAACTAAGTCGACAATTGGACTTTCCCAATTGTACTGAATGAGAAAAAGAGGGACCATTGTACAGCGTCATCATAGCGCAAACGTGCACATACATCGAAGTGACAAAATTCTTTTTTCAATGGCGCTTTACAAATAAAATTTTCCGACACTTTTATCCCTTCTTTCTAAAGCCAGAAAAACTATACTTTTCTTCCACCACCATCATCATTACTATTATTGGCAGCAACTGACTGACTGGCTATTTATCAGGCTAACGCCAATCACCAGGCGAGGCCTGCTAATTAGCTCGCTTTGTTTGTCCTCCTCATCGTCGCCGCCATCATCATCATCAGCGGCGTACAACTTTGTACAGTTATACAGTCTGGTCGTTTGGAAAGAGCAGCAGCAGCAGCAGCAATTGGGCACTGCCATAATGCGATAGGCACTGGCGACACTGCCACCGGAGATTGCACACTACTTCTACCAGAGAGCACTTTCATTTCCCACTCAACACTATCGGAATATTCTCTTCTTCTTTTTCCTATCCTCTTTAGACTGTTTTTAGTACCAGTACTGTACAGTAACCAGTTTTTTCTCAGTTAGCTTTCAGCAGTCTTAGTGCGGAGAGTTTTGGCTTCCACACAAACAAAAACAAAACAAAAAAGTGGTAACTAGCCAATGAGTGGGCCCTGCTGTTGTTGTTGTTGTTTGTAGTGGCTCTTTTACATTCTTTTTGAAAGCAACAATGCACCGAAACAAGGGGAACAAAGAAAAGAGGGGTCCATAAGGAATTTGCAGTTTGAAGCAGTGCTTGGCGATCCTAAAAGACACTGCTTTGTTTTTTGCGAGTGCACATTAGCGATTCAAGTGCTAGTGCAACCACTACTACCACCACCACCACCATCACCACTTTGCAGCTGATTAACTCTCACAGTTGGTTACATTTAACAAAGTGCACCCATAAACAAAAAACAAATAAAAAGAGAAGAAACATATGTCAGGCCAAAGAAATATACCTCATTTGGTGCGAGTGCGGCGTTAGAAACAAAAATCAGGGCAACGTGCTTGAATAAGTTAGTGAGTGGGTGAAACTGTCTAGCCGGCCGCAGAGCTAGCTGACACAGCGCACTGGCGTCTCAAGTGGTTTGAACTACCAGTAGAGAAGAAGCTGATGTGAGTGCGTACCAAAAGCCATTGATCAGCATCAGGAGTGGTTCCGCATCAGCAAACTTTGGGGGTGAAAAGGGCAAGCACAACACCAGCAAAACCCTCAATCAATAACACTACCTCTACAAGTACCCCTTGTGGCGGGCCTGCGCCGCGCCAGCACAAATCGGGGTTGGGGCAGAGTTGCGTTTGTTCAGCGGAAAGTCGGTTGGTTCTGCTTTGGACTGCTTGGGAAGGTGCTGGTATTGCTTGGGAAGGTCCGGCGGCTTGAGCGCGGTTGAAGAGAGAGAGAGCAAGGGAGAGGGTGGCCTGGCAACGGCCGGGTGCCTGGTCTGCTTCTGCTGGTAGGTAAGACGATGATGATGATGATCTGCTGCTGGGAACTACGGCCGCACTGCGAGGGCCAAGAACTGCTGTTGCTGCTGAAGAACTACGGCCGCACTGCGAGGGCCAAGACTGCTGGTGGACAGAATGACGGTCTGCTAGTGAGCTAGTCAGCTGCATGACTGGGGGTGAACAGAGAGTGACAAGAGTCAGGGTTAACAAAAGAGTGTGTGTGCATGCCGCGAGGGTGAGTGTAACGTGAAGAAGATGTGAGTAAGAAATTGATAAGGGAGCAGACATGCGACACCCTTTCTTCTCCTTTTTTACATCACTGTTACTAGGTTACCAAATGTTGTCATCCTCTTTTTTCTCTTTCCTTTTTTGTCGTCATCAACGTCATCATCGTCAACTGTGTAAACTAATTTCCCCTGCATCGCCCGTCGCTGACGTCGACATCAATTCAAGTTGTCCAAACAGAAGTGTGCGTTTTGTTCACTCTTCTTCCTCTTTTTCCCCTCTCTGCTCAAAATATCGTTAATCTTCAGTAGTAGTAGTTTGCTCTACCAATAACACAAAAAGTGGAGCCCACTTTAAATATGATTTGCAAAACAACGGAAACAGTTGAATGAGGCAGTTTTGTCTAGTGATGAAGAGAAAGAAAAAGAGAAACCAACTGATTGAGTTCCAGCATCATACTCACCCGCTGATTTGTCAACTTCATCAACTTCCCCTACTACCCTACATCTTTTCCCACAGTCATTTGTAGTGTTCCTAGATATAGTCAGATGCAACACTATCAGAGCAACACCAGTATGCAAATGCTGGCTGCCGCTGGTGGCAGACGCTTGGAGAGGACATTTGCATTTCGAGGTGCCGTTTTTGCAGTCTCCCGTGGCGTCGATTAGTGCGAAATGGAGGCGGCAGAGGAAACCCGATCCAGAGATGCAGATGCTGTAACTGTGCTGTGCCGATGGAATGCGTGGGATGCTAACGAAGAGAAAGGGAAAAAGAAAGACAATCTAATTAATAAGCAGACAGAGATTGTTACGGGCGGTGCTGCTGCTGGTACTGTTGGATTAAAACTATGAGGGCGCGCACACTACATTCAGCAGGCACTGGAACAGACATTCCAGACGGTTCTGGCTGTTCGAAAATTAACAAAGTAGCAAATGCGGCAGGGCACTAGAGGCTGGTTCAGATGAAAATGAAAATGAATGAATGCAAAATTTTGTTCACTTTGTCTGCTTGTTATGGTGGGGGTGGCCCTTTCAAATTAGAAGTTGGCGCTAGGTCTGTTAGCTGAAAGAGAAAGTTGGCCATTTCATTCTTTTTCTCTTCTTTTAGGTTTTCTGGACTTTATCAGCGGATGCTGCGACCACATTGCTCAATGGCGACGCACATAATTGCAGACTTGGTCAGACGGAACCGGCAATGACCATAACCACAACCACAACCGCAATAACTACATTTGCGCTGTCGTCATCATCATCATTTTGTACAGTAATTTTATTTTTTATTTTTATTTCTAAAGATATCGCTTGGTTTCAAATGCTTTTGGCCATAATAAAAACAAATAACAACTGATCGGAAACAGCCGGACACAAAACCATTTGTGGTCGATATCTTTCAGCAAATAGAAATCGCCACCAACTGAAACTGGCACTTCTAAACTGAAAATGAATGAACTGAGTGTGTGTGTTTGTATACACTGCAGTAGTGTCACTACTAGATCGTATATTCGGTGCATTCAAACAACAACTGGACAAACAGGAGCATATACTGAGAAACAAAAATAAAAAGCAGCATCACATACAAAACACTGGCGCAATGTGTACAGCTGCACTTGCTGAACTTCTAATGTCAATAATGGTGCTGCACTGGCCGTGGGAAAACTTGAAACGTCGCCATTAAACAGCGTGGAGACCACACAAAAACATGGTCTGGACCGACTGGTCTGTTGCCATATCAACGAGAGAATAGTAACTGGCTAACTGTACAAACATTGTACAATCATCAGCAACTTAGAATTCAGCAATGGCGGTCGTCAATTTCACTTTACATGGCCACACATTGGGCACAAAATTGAACAAAAGTTGATCGAGTGTGCGACCGCCAAACGACTCACACAAATACCAAGTAGTCAGACAGACAGACGGACATTGTCATTGAAGTAGAGACCAACAGCCATTCTTTGGCGATTTCACGCTAAAAATCGTGCAGACCTAGTCAAGAACTGGGGTTGAACTTCATCTTACATGAATATTTTTAAGTTATTGGATGAAAAAGGGGCAAACATAGACAATTTAAAGTGAACCAAAACCATAACCAAAATCGAAGGGTTATTGTGATTGTCAGCAAAAACCATTTAGCATCTAGCACCATTTGCATTTTTGACCAACTGAATGGCAAAAACTTGTTTTGCCTTTTTCTATTCTTCATGTTCTGTTGTGTGTTCTCAACCCCCTCTTTTCTCCAGAAAACCTACTTAGCCTGCCAAATAATATTAAATATTTTATATTCACATCTTCCATTGAAGAAAACTTTTTTTGTCTTCGCTTGCACACCAACTTTGAGTATTTTCATTTAATAATAATAAACTAAAACTAGTGTTGCCCTACTTTCACTTGCAAAGCCACTTAGTGTGTCGTCGATTCGACTGAATTCTGGCCAACCTCTAGTCGGAATTTTCTAGCTGTTGCAGCAGCAGCTGCTGTTGCTGCTGCTTTTGCAATCATTTTTTGTGTCAGTTAGTTGTACCAGTGTTCTTGTCTTGTTAGCAATACTTGTGAAATTGGCCTAATATTATGACATATTAAATATGTAAAAAGGAAGAGAAAACGCATCGATTGTGCAGTGCGACTACCCCATCAGTCAACTCACTATTCACCGACTTTCCTTTTTCTGCTTTCCAAGAAGTTCAGAAATCTCTAAAGACAATTGACTAATTGCTGAATCATTGTCAGAAGTGCACCCACACACAAGTTTGCCGCCGTTCCCGTCGTTTTGCCAAAGTAAAGATTGACTCAAGGGATCACATTCTGAACATTGGCAAAAGTGACGACGCAAAGTGGCTTCCCCCATCTCTCTCTTTCTTTCATTCCTTTTCTCTTTATCCAGAAAAACAAAAACTTTTCATTGATTAATCAGCTGAAAACGTGAAAACAGCTGATTCTGCAGCCAGTCTTGTCAATTTTTTTATGGTCACTTTGAAGGATAAAAATCGATGTTCCCAAATTGCCATTTGCAATTGGCAATGTCAATACAAGTGCTGGAAATCAACGATGTGTAGCGATCTTCTACAGATGTGTTTTATTATTTAGTTTAGTTTCAAACCGAAATGAGTTGATCGAGCAAAACTTGTCTGCCAGCAGTTTACTACGCCGACAAATTATAATTATAATTTGTTTTATTCCATTTCTCTTTTCTTCCGTCATCACACAGTTTCGATTTTCTTCCTTCCTTCCTTTTAGGACAACGGTTAATGGCATTACTTTGAGTAAATTAAATTGCATCGATTGTGTCAAACCCCATGAGCACATTCCTTGACAACAGCGGGAAACCAAAACATAACCGACATTATCAACTGAAAAGAGAAACTTTAAATTGAAATTACATTTACTAGTTGCTGCTACTGCTGATGCCTAAATTCAATTAAAAAGTGTTAATTTGAGTCGCTGATTACCAGCAACAACAGCAACCAATGCACTTCCTCTACGATTCAGTTTTTGAAAATATTTTCTCATTTTCAAAACTTGCTGTTCTATCATTTGGTAGGAAGGGGGAATGACCCAAATTGTTATTATTTTCTGGGCAAAACTGAGGGATTTATTAGTGCACATGCCAACCAACAGTAGTAGCAGAAGTTGTAGTACAGCACTTGATTCCCGACCATTAATTTTTAATTTTAAACTTTAATTTGCACATGAACTTTTGTACAATTTAGCTCCTGCATCATTTAGCTCATCTGATGTGTAGTTTGGTAGTTGTGCATAGTTTTACGCTGTTTGGCAAAACACATTTGCCGACCCTAAACAATTAAATGTAGAAAACCATGCTGCTCAAACTTACGATTGTCAACCGCCTGTGTTTCTGAAAACCCGCACAAAGTGCCTTGCCAGTGTTGAAAGCTGCCAGGCAGTGATTTTATCTGTGTCATTTTGTGCCTATTCTATTGCCGTTCTTTTCCGACACTTTTATGCCTTTTTTGCTATTATTATTTTTGTTTTTTTGTGTTTTCAAAAGAAACCTGGGCACTGGAGATTGAGCAGTTTGGAGGAAAAATGACTCTCCTCTGACCAGATTATAAGCAGCTGAAGGAAGGAAGGCAAAAAAAGCGAAGCTAGCTGAATAAATCTCATCATCCACACACAAACACTTACTACTGCTCAAGTGCAAGTTACTTTCCTTCTTTTCTGCTTAACGCCTGCAACTTTTTTTCCGCATTAGCCAAGCCAAATAACAACACAGAACTCAACTTTGCAGTTGAGATTTCAATTTAGATAGTTAGTGAAAAAGAAAAATAGCACAAAAAACGGGAAAATAGTTGTTGATGCTGTTGTCTTAATCAAATTGAGCATCAACAAAAGTACCAAATTTGTACATTTGTAGAGTTTTTCAGTTTTAGGCCAATACTGCAGGGAACTGAATAATAATCTCAATGTTATTTTTTGTTTTTTGATCGCGTGATAAAGTTAAAAATTCTAAACAAAATTAAATTGTTTTTAAGTTTAAAAACTTAATAATAACTTTGCTAAATCAGCAAAATTAATTTAACGTGACATTGATTTACATTTTTTATTTTTTACTCAGCATATTTTTAAACAACTTCCACAATGTGTAATGGGTATTTTCACATTAACTTTTTTTCAATTCTTACACAATTTGACTTCCTGGAAATGTAAATCATTCAGTAGTGGCAACTTTCATTGAATGTTCAAACTGACGCTTTTAGTGCCCTATTTTTACTGAATTTACATTGTTTGCTTGTGTGAAAATAAGAATTTTTGACTTTAGAAAAGGCAATTCAAAGCTGTCAGTTGAGGCAGAGTTCTTGATAGACTTCGATTGAGCACGCACAAACTCTGCTGCCAGCCTTTGCAAAGTCAAAGTTAGCTTCAGCGCAATGTCTTTCCAAGTTATAAATGATAATTCGCCAAAAAACCGCAAAAACACACACAAACAGTATTCGCAGAAGCAAATGCAGTAACAACAAAACTGTGAGAAATATTTGAACTGGAGCAGAAAACAAAAAACGCAAAGTTTCTCCAGCAAATAACCAGCCAAAGTCTCCAGATTTGAAAGTGAAAAAAAGAAAAAAGAAGTGAGAAGGAAAATGATTCCCAGCTGAATCAGTGGATTCAGCCAGTGTTCAGAAATTGCCTTTTGCATCAACTTTACTTCACAGTCAGACACATTCACTTTTGTTTTGCGGTCGGCCAATCATTTGGACTCGAAATTGTTTTGCAGCTTTTGCCGAAGTGACTAGGGACTGGTCGAAAGTCAAGTGAGTTGAGTTGAGAGGAGTGTGTGCGCTTAACAGCGCAATCTGCCACTCTCTGTCTGTCTGTCTGTTCGGTGGTTAATTTTGAGCCTTTTCACTTAAAATGAGCGCTTGCAGCTTCTGAGGCCTTAATACAAGGTGGCACTGGATGCTCGATGGTAGGTGGGCGATCAATCTTTTAATTTGGCGGCTTTCCCCCTCCTCATTTTAATTTGCTCACACATTCAATTAACTAAACAGCAGCAAAAGAGAGTAGTATTTCATGGTTGCTTCACTTTGATAGATCCATCGAGGGAATATGAGACGGATGAGAAGAACAATGGCCGCACACTTCAGTTGGCAACAACTGAAAGTCGCACACTGTGCGCCCTGTGATCTAGACAATGCTTTCTTTTTTTGTCTTCTTTTTCGTCTGATTTTAGTACTCTTCCTCTTTGTCTCAATTTGACACTTTTTTCTTCTTCTTTTTCTTCTTCCTCCTCATCAAATGATTGTTACAAAAGCAGCTTTTTTCCTTTTTCTTTTATCTTTTCTTAGATAAATTAGTTTTAAATTTGAGCGCAACATAGTGTCAAAGACAAAACGGCAGGCAAAGGGTGTTGTGAAAAACGGCAACAGGATAGAAAGATTTTTTTTCATTATAATTGATGATGGGCTAGGGGATGTCAATTGTAACATGAGCCAATACCAGCGTTGTCTTCGTTCACCCGGTAAATTACAGACAATACAAACGGGTGAAAACAATTTTCAATTTTGCTTTTCCTTGTTTCTTGTCTTACCGGTTCTCTCTACTGCATTCTGTGAATGACAGATTAATTTTTACAACTGATAAATGGAGATTAATTTACTTTGTTTTTTTGTTCAAAACTAGTACTTTTTTTGTATAAAATCTACTGTTTTGAAACATTCAATATTTAATAAAAAGCAAAAATTAAACAAGTTAAATTAAACAAGTTAAAAATTGTTAACAGTTTGATTTTTTTATTTAAAATTAAAAAGTCAAATGACAGTTAAAAAATCTTTTGTAATGTAAAAAAAATTTGATAAAGCAGTTTTTGTCAGACTTTCAAGTACACTTCATTCAACTGAGACTTCTTAGTAACATTTTTTTGTCAACCACAAAAGAGTAATATTGTGAATGAAAAAACTGTAAGTTTCTTTGAACACTGTGTGTGTGTCTACAGACTGCATGACACTTGAAATTTTAATCAGCATTGACAATAAATACTAGCACTCTTTTTATTTGCAAAGGTTCCTTTTTCTTTGTACTCTTTTTTCAGTCAAACAGCACACCTAATTTATTCCTTGTTAGCGGTTTGCTCTGTTTGAAAGATCGGTCTGATTTTGAAATGGGAAATTCGATTTCCCAACAAAGCAATTTCACTGGAACGTGTTTGCATATTACCATGAAAAATGCTACTTGATTCTCAGAGCGTGCCGAGCACAATCCTGAAGAAATGAAGACAGCAACAAATCAAAGCCGATTTGCGACAGTGGCTAGTGGGATAGCTAATTTGCATCGGCAAACTGCTGCTGCTGCTGTTGCTGTTCAGTCGGCTGCTTTGATTCGATAATCACAATGCGGTGAACCACTGGCAAAACTTTCTTGCTGGAAACTTGAGATGCAAACCACGTTTGATTTTTTTGCCACCAGGTTATCACCAGTTGAAATTAGCATTCCTAAACTTGTTCGAGTAGATGTGTGGCAATGTTTCTATTTATAACAGGCAGCTAAAAAACACAACACATACAAAAAGGTGTCGCAAAACCAATTGAAACAAAAACTGTTTCTTGACATTTTTAGCAAGTGCAACTAAAAATAGACTTTAAAACTGAAACACTTGAAAGAAAATGAAAACCAGCCAGCGGGTTTTGGCGGAGAAGTTTGTTTGTCGAGCACTTCTTATAAATCAAATATCACAAAAATTAACAACAAAACACGATGCACTTACAAAAAGGGCAATTACAGTACATTTGAAAGAAAAGTACATTTTACGTTTAAAACCGACTATTCTAGAAAGTTCTTCTTCCTTTGGGAGTGATGTTGCTGATGATGATACTGACGTTTTCCTGTTGATGTTGATGTTAAATGCTGAAGTGATCAGCATCACCGACTTGTTTAGTGGTAAAGACGCAAAAGTCGCAAAAACACCGTCAAGTAAAGAGGTGGGCAAGGGAAAAGTCATGAGGAGCATCTCTGGGGAACATAGCAGTACTAAGCTGTACAGAAGAAGACGTGGGTGAAGAAACTCTTTTTCTGCTGACAAACGAAGAAGACACACTCTCCAATGAAGCGTGAAAAACAAAAACAATTTTGCATGCATAATGATTTAGCAACGGCAACGGCAGCAGCTATTCATTCCTTCAAAAACACGAGGCAAATAGAAAGCCCACTAAAGTGCACTATTATACTGTTTTCACCACCACTGGTGTGTCCTGGCTGAACTCAATCATTCAGAAAAAATCGTTGTGTTCATTCATGTCTCGTTTTTGGTGTGTGCTCTTTCTTTGCTTGACCGGTGACATCAAGGAAGCAGCAGCAGCAGCAGCAGCAACAACACGGAACAATACTGTACAGTACACTGTGGAGTGCAGGAAAAAAATCAGCAGACACAACAAAAATTGCCCACTTTCACTTTTCTTATAAGGAATCTCTACTAAACATGGCCCTTTTTTCTTTCGTTGACAGGCTTCTCTGCAGTGAATTGTGTGCCCGAGTGCGTGTGTGTGACGCCACTGTTCACTTATTCTTCCTTTGTGCGACCTTTACGTGTTCTTTATTACATCCCCTCTTCCTCTAAAGCAAAAAGGGCAGCAAAAAAAGTGGTCCAGGCTGGATAATTTGTTTTTATTATTATTAAAAGGCAACAAAAGGGAAAAACAGAAAGCGGAAGAAAAAATAGAAAGCAAAAAACAGAAAGGCAGCCAAGTCAGCTGGGGATGCGGATGAAGTTCCAATCACATGGTACAGAAAAAGAAAATGCAATCATCAAAGATGGCTGCTCACTTAGGGGCGACAATGATGATGATGAAGAGAAGAAAGAGAAAAAAATAATCATGGAAAAAATGAAAAGTAAAGAATGTGTGTGCGCAAATTTCTGTGCAGTGGATAAACAGCCGAAACGGGCTCGAGCCTTGAGCAAACAAACCCACAAAAAATTATATGCAGAGTCTTCAGTGAGAGAGAAGGAGAGAAGTTGAGTGAATGAAGGAGCTGTTGTCTTTGTCTTTGTGTGTGTGTGTGCTCAGCATTAGTTTGCTGCTGCAGCATCTCCGTTGTCAGTTGCAGAATACAGTTTTCGAAATTGTCAATGATTTATTCACGCCTATGGCTCACACACAACTGTGCCTCACTCACTCTATTGACTTAAATTGGTCTGTACCCAAAATGACCGCCGTCGTTTTCGTCTCAATTGCCAGTTGCTATTTTAGGCAACATTTTTTTGAGTGAAGACAACTTTGAACTTTTCTCAAACCCTCGACTCCTCGTTGTTATTTGAGTCAGCGCTCATCGTGGTTGTCGTTGTCGTTGTAGAAACCACGGTTGTGCTGTTGCACTTTTTGACCACTGTTGGCGAGGCGAAAACTGAGTCCCGAGAATGATGATGGTGGTCATTCTCTTTGCTTTTGCTCTTTTGAGGGTTGTCGTAGTAGTTGGTCAGACGAAGGTCACCTTGGGGGGAGCAACTCAACAGGCTAACGTTGTGGCACGAAGAGAAGGAGACGGGCGAGGAGTGGTGCTGATTTGAGGCCTGAACAGTAAAACCATTCAATTTAGTAGCAGCTGAATTTGTTGAAGGCCAAAGTGGAGAGGAAAGATGAGCATCATCGGATGCGGTTTCAGCAGCAGCCAAATCATTCTTCGAATTGATGACACAGTGGTTGACAGAATTGCTGTCCGTTTGTCGATTGCAGGCAATCAGCGGTGACAGCTTGGCCATGAGCGAGCTGCAGTCGGCAATCGAGGAGGAGGAGGATGATCGATTGGGCTGTCTACCACCATTGTCATCTTGACCAGTGCTGCTGCTGCAATAGTTAACTACATCACAGACGACGGCAGTGTCCGAGTGACACTGCTGTGGTCCAGGCTGGTGATGTTGCTGCTGCTGCTGCTTTCCATTGCTCTGCAGATGATGATGGTGCACTGTAGAGTTGTCGTTGATTTTGCTGCTTTGAAGTGGGTGCTGCTGGGTTTGCGGCTGAGTTTGCTGCTGGTGAAAGGTCGTCGGAGCGGTGGTGACGATGGTGTTGCTCGGCAGAGTACTGCTCTCCTCTAGCGAGGAGGTGGAGGAGCGCATGCAGGCCTGGGCTCGGTTGCAGAAGGAGCTGGCGCAGATGTGATTCCGGTGGATGCTGTGGCAGAGGTAGAAGCTGCTGTTGCTGCTGCGAACTCCTCCTCCATTGCCAACTCGATCTCGGGTCGATGGACCACGGCTCAGTTGGGTGGCCTGAGTGTTGGCGTTGATGCCCGCCTCAAAACCGTTTAGTGTGGCCTCGCTGGAACGACGCTTGAAGACTAGATACCTAAAGGGAGAAGAGAAAAGGTGATTATTGCAAAATTAGATATTCAGACATTTTCATTTCCGGTAGTTTTGCTAAACGATTAACTTTTTTCCGTTGATGCTCAACGGATGTTTTACTTATAGAAATTGACTGAGCTATTTTTCTTTTTATCAAAACTTACCTAAAAAAGTTTTTCATTCCATTTCGAAAGTGCTTGTTCCGCGCCTGCCAAGTGCAAAACAATAAAAAGTAAAAGTAAGTAAATGGAGTAAATCAGTGCGAAGCAGAAAGCAAGGCACTTTCTTACCGAGTATATCCAAGGATTGTAGACCACCGAGCTGAAAAAAGCAAAAAAAACAAATTGAAATAAGAAGAACCAAACCATGGTAATTACTACAACCAACCTCATTGCCAGCCAGTGTACGGCAAACCAGACCTTGGTGTAGTGCACATTGCCGCTGCTAAAGTCTCGCCACAAACAGAAGATGTGCAGCGGCAGCCAGCTAATGGCAAAGGTGATTAGGACGAGCACCAGCATGGTGATCGTTTGTCGATTTGTTCTGGGAAAAAGAGGAAAAGAGGAAAATGACATTTAGTAAGTGAAAGTGCTCTTGTTGAATGCTATTTCTGCCGCTGCTGCTGGTGGTGCTGGTCTACTTCAAGAAGAGCAGACCATTAACACAAATCACCACAGAGCAAATCGGATGTACAAAACTGTGGTGAAGTGCTTCCATCCGTCGTTCTGCACCAGTGACCCCTTTCACTTCTCAATCGAGACACATTAACACTCTTTTTTGCAGTTCCCTGCTTCTAAATTGCTTGTTCTAAATGGTGTTGAACTCAACTCAATACAGAAGCTTTTGCTACAGTGTTGCTGATGTTTCTGACTTGGTTCGGTCTCGTGTACCAATTTTTCCGCTTCACTTCACATTTTGTTTGTGTTTTCATCATTTGTTCTTGCTAAACGGCAAAAGTAAGTATGTTGCTCTTTTAGCTCCCCTTGTTAACTGGTTTATTTTTAAACCAAGCATCGTTTTGTGTTACAGATTTTAATAAAATAAAAAATTTAATGTTGTGCCAAAAGGTTGTTACCACTGCTGTACCCAGCAACAGCAGTCTCAACAAAAAGTCAGACCTGCTGAGCGGCAGCCTTTTTGAAGGTAGACTTTTTCAAAGGGTCATTGGTCTGGACCTTTGGCACCAGAATCGAGGCAACGCTGCCCCGAGGGGTGGTCATCGTGTCCGATGGCTGCGGCCTGGAGAAGTCCACCTTGGAGACAATCAGCGGATTCTCCTTCTCCTTTGGCACTTGCCCCACTGGCGCCAAAACCGAGGCGACGCTACCTCGCGGCGTGGGCATCGTGTCCGCCGGCTGCGGTTTGGAAAAGTCCACCTCCGAGACAACCAGCGGGTTCTTTTTCACCTTCTTAACCACCTTCTTTTGCTGTTTTGGTTGCTGCTGCTGCTGCTGGACCACGCCCACTCGCGCTAGCATAGAGGCAATGCTGCCTCGAGGCGTAGTCATCAGATCTGCCGGCTGCTCTTGGCTGAAATCTACCTTTGAGATGATGAGCGGATTTGGCTGCAGCTTTGGAGCATCTTCAGAAAGCGAAGAAGAGGGAGAGGAGGCGGGGCCAACCGCCGCCGCCTCCTCACCAAAGCTAGCCGCCAGCAGCTGCTGGTAGATCGCCTGCAACGTGCCGGGCAGCTCGTCGGCGGCCACTCGGCGAAAGGGAGCCACGCCTTCTTCAGAAATGGTAGGCGCGGCGGCGAGGTGCCAGTGCGTCCCATCGGAGGCCAGCGACAGCGTCGGCTCGTACACGTAGTGGGTGTCCTCTTCGTAGACGAGGTGCGCCGGCAGTTGGCCGGCCGAATTGGGCAGATGACCACTTCCGCTACTTTCAAAGCTGAGCCTGCCCGTGGCGACGTGAAAATCGCAGCCAGGCACCGGGTTGAAGAGCAGTCCACTTAGAGGGTGGTAGAGCTGACCTGTGCGCAGACGGACAAAGGCGTTTTCCGGTGTCAGCCGGTAGAATGGCTGAGGTTGCTCTTGCTGCTGCTGCTCACCGGTCTGCTTCACCATCACCACATCGCTCCAAACTGCTGGATCACCCAAAAAGGGGTCAGGGTGGGTGATGGGCAGCAGCGAGTAGTCGACGTTGAGCACCTGCAGGAGGTCGGGCGTGTCTTCGTCGTTGTCCAGGTCCTCGAAACCGCTGCGGCGCGTGAAAAGGAAGAGAATGGGCAGCAGCAGCAGCGGAATGATGACCACCAGAGCGAGCAGGCCGAGGGGAATGTAGCCCAGGCCGTAGGAGGACTCGCTGAGTTTCTTGCCCCCCTCGTCGTCGCCAAAGTTGGGCTGCTTTCCGCGAGCAAAGTCATGTTCTGGGGGTGAATCACCATCGTTGGCCGCTTCAGTTGACGTGTTCTTCGGCACTTCTTCTGCATCCTCAAAGATGATGTTGTCGTCTACGGTGAGCTTATCCTCAGTGTTCATGTCCATGTCGTTAAGTTTATCACTAGGCTCTTTGCCTTCTTCTAGGCTTTCACTAGTGCATTTGCAGACTGTCACAACAAAGAGCAACAAGAGCAGTTTCAAGAGTAGTATCTTCATTGTGTGAGTGTGTGCGCGCGCGCTGTAGATCCTGTGAGAGCTTTTAAATGATGACTGGAGCAAAAGCAGAACTGCGCAAAACTTGAGCGTTTAACCTGAGTAACTAAAACTGGAAACTGCAAACAGAGTGATGCGTGTATTTATTGCAAAGAAAAATTCTAAATTGCTCCAAATTCTAAATGAACCTAACAGCTGCCTTAGAGGTAAACCTTTTCAATCTTTACTAAAAAATGTTTTCATGAGAGAGAAATTGTGACGTACACAGAGTTCAATAGCGCACCGCAATGACGCACATAAAGTGCAAAAGCAAAACTTTTCATGTACATACACACAAGCAATCTTTTTCTTTTTTGTCTGCCACATACATACTTGAGCCATGTCGTACATAGAGTGTGAAAATTAATGAATTACCACCCCATACTACCAGATATTACACAGATTAATCACGGAAAATTATTTGACAGCGCAACATTTGAAGCATCAGTAATATGCAGCAGCAACAGCAGCGGCACATAAGAAGTTTATCATTATTTCCTGTCTACTGCAACTCTGAGAATGTCATTTATCACTTTTATGAGTAAGAAAAGAAAAACACAGGACAACCTTGTCTTGTCAAGTGTAATGTAAGGAAAGGGTTAAAAAAAAGGGAACTTACTTGAGAATGCGACCGACCTGCTCTCTGGTCATGGCGCCCAGTTTGCTGCGCTGTCGCATGCTGAGAGCAATGCTGGCGTAGGCCACCGAGGCGATGGTCAGCGGCAGGAGGTACTGCGTGAGGAAGCTGAGCATCGTCAGCGCCTTGTTGTACTCCACCGAGGTGATCGACCGACAGCGGACGATCTGCTTGATCAGCAGGTCCACCTCGGTCACCTCGTTGAAGATGGCAAAGGGCGTGGCAAGGGCAAAAGAGACCAGCCAGATGACGGCGAGGATTACCGTCAGCGGGACGACGTTGGTGATGCGCTTCCCCAGCGGGTGCACCACCACGCAGTACCGGTCGATGCTGGGTAATAAAAAAAGTAAGGTTTAAGTTTTTAACGAGCTGTTTGTACAAAGGGTATAATTGTTAAAATTTACCTAATGATGCACATGGTGATTGTTGAGACGTAGCTGCAAAGATTGGAATAAAAAAGTGTCAAGTTAGTTGCAGTCTGATGATTCTGAGAAATTCAGAGAGTGTTAAAAAGTTAATTGAGATTTCGATCAATACACAACACAAAACTGAATACAACAGCTATCAATCAACAAAAAAATGAAAATTTTATTTTCAAATGACAATTTGATTAGCAGCAATCTGTACTTGAACTGCTGAGTACAGCAAAAGAAAAGCCATTTTCGCGTCTATTTATTTTGTATAACGCCAAAAAGCCTAGATAGAGTGTATTATAAATCCCCAGCAAAGCTGCGTTACAAAAAGGCTTTCCATTACTTGGAAATGGTTTCATGTTTTAAATAAAATTAAACGTTTTAATAAAAGATAAAACAACAAAACCAGCGTAAGCATCCACTTGAAAACAAATAAAATGAAATGTGCTGCAGAAAAGCCCTTCTTTTAGGATTTTGTTTACAGTGTTTTGCGGTGATTGCTGTTGATGCACCAAAACCTCAAAAAAGGAGAAGAAATAACAATGACGATAATGTGATGATGATGACGGAAACAGCAGTGCTGACAAAAACAAACACAAGCTCTGATGCTGATGATGAGAATGAGGATGATGGGAATGATGCTAACAAACAAATGAAGCGTAAGTCTCGCGTCTTCTATGAATGGGTTGCCCTTCCCTAGCCTAGCATAGAAATGCTTTTAATTAATTTTTTCACCCATTAAATGATGTACATTTCTGATGAAATTAGCACTGCTGATGACTGCTGCTTAACAGTGTAGCACACACTCACGCATACAAAAAAACAAAAAACACTACACACGAGTGATTTGAGTTGCACAATCGTTAAATTATTTAAACAGCTTTTCCACCTACCACTCTACCGCAATGTTTGTCTTTGCTAATGGGTAACGAGAATAACAAGCAAAAAACTGCCCACAAAAAAGGCAAAACAAGCATTTCAACAAAATGTAAGCGAAATACATAAAAACAAAAATTGAAAAATAAGGTACTACTCACACTGAGGTGGCCTGAATGAAGGGCAGAAAGGAGCAGAAGAAACTGCCGAAGGGCCACGAATCGAGGACGATGCGCGTCACGCCAAAAGGCACATTGATTAGCGTCATTACCAGATCAGAGACACTTAGGTTGGCGATGAAGCAGTTGGTGAAGGTGTGCAGCTTCCGATTGGTGATGATGATGTGGCAGACCATGAGGTTTCCGAAAAGCGAGACGAAGAAGATGATGGAGTAGGCGAAGGTGACCAGCAGCATGCGGATGTTCTCCTCGCTGCGGTAGGTCGACTCGTACAGCCTCATCAGCTGCTCCAGCTGGTCGTCGGTGAGGTTGGTGGTGGCTGCGGCCAGTGGCACTACCAGCGGCTGCTCGAGGACGTCGAGGCTGGTGGCCAGCATGTCAGTGAGGTTCTGCGAGATGGGCTGAGGGCTGAGCTGCTCCTGGGAGGCGCTGCTCAGGTACAGGTGGGCGGCACTTTCTACAAATGGTTCTCTGGTTGAGCTGCTGATGCTGTTGGCATAGTCGAACCAGCTTTCGGTGACACCGCCGCCTCCTCCTCCTCCTCTTCCGCCGCTGAAGTCTGTTTTTAGCATTTTGCAAAAAAATAAATCAAGAAGCTTTGGCGGAATATTCAGGAGCGGTGATCAAAAGTCACAAGGGAGATCAATCTGGATCAGTAGAGTGAAGAGGAAGAAGAAGAAGTAGAAAAGGATGCTGTTTTGTCAGCCGGCGTTGAAGCTTTTTGCTTAGTGTGCATAGTAACTGCAGTGGTGGACAAGCGCTTTTTTCGCCAATTAGCAGGAATTAGAGTAAAATTAGCAGACAAATTACGCTGAAGAATTAACGGCAAAGAAGAAAGTGGTTGGTAAGCTGCAGCTGTGTGTTGGCAGCGACCACCAAGTTCTAGTGGACAGAAAAAATTCCTTTCCAAAGAAATGCAGTCAAGTTTTGAAGCAAAAAAAACGAGGTGAGCGCATGCCAGAACAAAACAAAGTTATCTTTTAGAGGGCAAAAGTTATTTTGTTGCAGTCGTTGAGTGCACTCAATAAATTGTCATTACGATTCCATTAGAATGATTTAGGGAAAAACATTAAGCTAGGTAGTTCACTAAAAAGTAGATAGATGAATTGACGTTGAAGGTGATTGCGGAATGACCAATTTTCGGTCAAGTTTAGTTTTAATCAGCAATTGCGCTTGCACCGGTGCTGAAGACGTGAAGTGACTGGGCAATTTTTTTGCCCTTTCATAAACGTCGATAGAAAGCTGAACAACGTGAAAAAAATGACTGCTCATTACTGCAAGTTTTTACAAGGTTTCACAACATTCCGTCTGCTTGTCCTTTGCACCAAAAAGTCCAAAACGACAACAACAGCAAAAACAAGTTGTCTTTTTGTGTTCATTAGTAGTGGACAGCAGTGCACAAATAACAATAATAACGACAGTCAAGTCAAACTGATGTTGCTCGTTTAATTAACGAGCACAGTTAAACTTTAACGCTTTTTACTTATGCTTGTTTATTAATTAGTTGAAACAAAAAGAAGAAAACAATAGAAAAAGAGACACAGTTTGAGATATGAAAGAGACAGCAAACACGAGACACACACACCGGACAAAAGAAAGGCGGAAATGAAGAGCGGAGAAAAAGTCCCTCCACAACATTCATTTGTCAGAGTAGAGCACTGCAAATTTGGAGGCTTAAATGGACTTAAAAAGCGCCACTAATGTACACTCTTTTTTTCAGTAAATGATGATCTGTTAGTGAGAATTTATTTTAATGTTCTCTTTCTGTCGGTGAGCTGTTATATTTAATTAACATTTATTTTCTCGGGTTTTCTCTTCAAAGCACACACACACCCGTATGTATGACTGCGCTCATACAATGAAATGCTGAAAAATTCAGATGAAATGAGCTAGGCTTGCTGGGAAATGTTGACGGCAGAAATTAGAGAAAAAGGTAGTGAAGTGCAAATTAAAAAAAGTCAGTATTTAAGGCAACGGGTTGGTTTGAAGTAGTAGTAGAAGAAGAAAAAAAAGGCAAATAGAAAGTGGAAAAAAGCGAGACCGTTTTGAAAGCGAGAACCGCTTACGATGACTACCGAGAAGAGAATGAAAGGCGAACAGAGGATGATGCGGCAGCGGCGTTGGTGGATTGCCGATAGAGAGAGAAAGAGAGAGAAAGAAAGAACACTGAACAAGAGAGAAACCAGAGCCCCAAAAATAGGAAAAAGAAAGACTGTTGCTGTCTGCAAAAGAGAGAGAAAAACGAAGAATGAAAATTCTCGCTGACTGCACACAGGCAGACAGGCACACTTCAGGATTCAAGACCTGCCGTTCTTTGTGTGCACAAAACCTGTGCTATCGCTATTTTTTAGCAGCGAAAGTATTCTGCTTTCGATCCATAGCATGCATGTGCTATTCAGTCAAGATCGAGAGAAGAAGTAGCAAAAAAAGACAGTATCCACTGTCCCATCCACTTCCTTCCTATCTTCACTGCCCACTGAACTGGTGTGTTTTTCTTTTCTTTCTTTTTCTTTTTTTTCTTCTTTTGCGGTGCAGTCTAATTAAAGGCCGGGTGCAATTTCTATTTGCTTTAGTTGTTGCTGTATCGATGATGCCTTCGCCGCCACTGCTGCCATGCTGATCCACTTTAGTTTTGGTCATTAAGAAAATTAGTCGTAGATGAAGATAGTGAAGAAGTAACGAATAACTCGATTTGCAAATAAAAAGAAAAAAGGCAAAAAGCTTTTTCTTCTTTTTTCTTTGATAACTTTGCACCAGCACTCTCAATTCGATTAGGATGGTCGGTCAGATATTTCTTCTTTTCATACTACTCAATTAGTGATGGAATAAAAGTGCACGTGAGGGAAGAAAAAATGATAATGCCGAATGAAAAACCGATAAAAGGATATGCAGTGGTGACCCCTAACTGATATAAACTGAATGGGAACAAAATAGCAAAAAGCAAAGCAAGTGCCACTTTACAAAAAAGTCCTTGCAAAGAGAAATGGTGATTAGAGGTTTTATGCCTGTTCATCGTCATCATTTATTGAGAGCAACTGCCGAGCTGATTAAATATCACAAACAAGATTCTTTTGTTTGTTTCTTTTTCTTCTTTTTCTTCCCTTTTCTCTTCTTTGCTTCTTGATTACTTGACTCGCTTCCTAGAAAGATCAAATCTCTTTTGCTACATCTTATGCCCTGAACTTTTTGTGCACTTTTTCTCTAATGCCATCGCCATCATCATCATTGTCCTCTTTATCATCCAAACACTAATCAGCATCAGATTTTTTGTTTATTCTTGTTACAACTCTGAATGCAGTATTCATTTACCACCTAAAGGCAAAGAATGTAATCATTAAAAACAACAAAAAAACAACAAAAAAACAAATTATTCTTTACCTGAAATGGCAGGTATCAAATTGCGCGGAACTTAAAAGTCAGTGACACTGGCACTCGACATTGGATGCTGGCGGATAAAGTTGCACAGAGTTTTTAAAATAAAAATACTTCAAAAATACACCGTTGCAGTTCAATATTTGTAATGAGAAAAAACATTTAAAACTCAAGAAATTCAAAGCAAAAATGCAACTTACTGCAAATTGGAAAGTTGTACTCAAGTGGGCACTGCAAAAGAAATAGTTGTAGTAGTTCCGTTGAAAAGTGTGGAGGCGGCCACTTTTTTTCTGGTGCATTTGAATGCAATGAACTAGAAAAGAGAAACAAAGTGAAAACTGAAAAATGAGAACGTGCAAAAAACGGACAAATGTTAGAAATAAAAGAAGTTCTGGTCACCTTTAGAGTTTTTTTGTCAAGTTTGTTAATGAATGGCCAAGTGCTGTCTGCACCTAATGGACCTTACCAGAGAAAACTGTCTGCCAACGGGCACACAATTCTTTGTCCTGCTCATCATTTCAGTATTTTCATTCATTACGTGATGGTCAGCAGCAAAAAAAGCACTTGCTTTGAGTGCGCAACACTATCGTAGGTAGTAGTAGTAGTAGTAAGATGGCCCATTCTAATAATAAATTATTCCCGTTATAAACGCAGTAGTGAGGCTCTGCCTTTGCTTAAATCTTAATGACAGTATTACATACCATAAGTCCCCTTTGTTTTTCCCAAGTAGATATTTTGCTTTTTTACTAGGGCAAAACAGCAGCAAAATCATCACTGAATTTAGCAGAAAAATAACCACTGACAAACATTTTTCAAATGATAACTAAAGAAAGAAAAACCCACCCACAATTACACAGGTAATTCAAGCTACAAAATCTTCTAAAAACTCGCGTTTCAGCCTGCACGTTCAATTTGTTTCTAATAATTTGTATAAAAATCTTAAATTCTAGCATCAGTAATAAACGGCAGCAGTAGTATTGAGTCGGTCCTCGCTTAGGGCTCCTCATCTTTGCCTCTCCTGCTTTTGCATTTGCTGTAATCTTAATGGCAGTATTACATACCTTAAGCTCTTTCCTTCTCAATTCTCAAATATTTGCCCTTCTAATTGAATGCCACTCGGAGGCACACACATACAAACACTGCTGTACTGCTTCTGTACAGAAGCGGACAATTTTAGCCAACTTTCTTTTTCTCTTTCTTCTTATTTCCCTTTCAGTGAGTACTCCCGTGGAGTGCCGCAAACCATATCTCACAGAATTCTCTCTTTCTCATTTTTTGTGTGACCAAAACTCTCTGTGACTCGGTTTGTTTGTTGTTTGCCTTCAGCAAGTTTGGCCAACCCGGCCGGCATTCCTTCTTCTCATCGTTCTTCTTTTTTCCTGCTCACCAGTCAGTCAGTGTTGAGGAATTTGAAGAAAAAGAAGAAAAAATATGAGAAAGCATATCAAAATAAAGGCACACTCTACTTTCTGCTTACCACCACTGTTTGTCATCTCATTCTTCTTCTTGTTTGTGCCTAATTTATTAACCTACAGCGCTAATCTCATTACTGGTTAGAGATGCTTTATTACAGTTTTTGCAAGATTTTTTTCTCTGGTTAAGGACGGAAGCAGCAGAGCAGTTTGCAATTTCCGGGTCAAGAAGCACCTCACTGCTTGTGCCTTTGCTTCATAATGAAGTGCGCCGAGATTGAAGTGATCCATTGGACACAGATTGTGCCCGAGTGCTGCGACAAAAAAAATGAATGGACAACAACAGCAAATGCGACACAGCAAATGAGGGCAAGGCAATTGAAAAACGGTCTAATCAGAGAAAGTGAGCGTGGAAGAGTGAGCGACCGCTCGAAGCGATTGTCAGTGACAGATGTGAGCAGGAGGAGGAGATGCTTTTGCCTTCTGACGACAGCTTGACAGCATCACTGCTGGTCAATGCTTCAGTTTCAGCTGCTGCTGGTGCTGCTAATTTTCCACTAAAATCAGCCAAAATTTTGAGCCAACTAGTAGTAGTCACTGGAGGCAAAAAGGAGGGCTCAGACACTGCACAGACAGAATTAGTGCACACACTGATGAAGTTCTGGAGAATAGTGTGCTTCTTCCACTGCTATTCCAATAAAAAGCAGTGTACCGTAATGGAATTAGTGTACACAGAAACAGCAGCAGCAGCAGCAGTGCTTTCAATGCTACTTCACTCACACTAGGCGTGCCATAAAGTTCGTCTGAGCTTCGTCTTTGTACATACTAAAGTCAGCATCATCATCATCATCCGCTTGGACTGTATGGGTAAACATAAAGAGGCAGAGATATAAATGTGCAACTTTTATTTCAGAACACGCTTTAGTCATAAGAAGACATACTACCCTAAGGTAATTTTGGAGATGCTTTTGGGTGGAGGTGGATGTAGTAGTAGACGTTCTGGGCATATCTTTACGACAGAGACAGACTTAGTCCAGCCAGGCAGTCACAAGACGTGACAAAGTAGCAAATAAAGCAGGCTTCAGACAAGTCAACACAGCGTTACGGGTAGACAAAGAGAAAGAGGGAGAGAGAGGGAACAAAGAAGAAAATAAAAGGTCGAGAATGATCGATGATGGGCATCATCATCAGCAGTGAGGTGCTGATAAGAGAATGCAGAGTGAAAGATTGCAGATTGCCTCACTGACTGACTGACTGTCATCAGGTCTACTTTTTTATGATGGTGCAATTAGTCAACAAAAAGCAGCAGCAAAAAGTGCCGTAAAGATAGCTTGCATCTCACAGCTGGCACAGTGACTTAGGTGCCACCATCAGTGCTGGTGATTGTGCTGGTGACCTTGGCAGTGCCATCATCCAAAACCAGGCAACCAAAGATGAACCCCTAAATGTTTAAAAAGATGCCCACTCGGGCGAGCACCTCTTTGTTGGCCAGCATCGCCAGCAACAACAACTGCATCCTTGAGAAGGCAGGCAAGCAAGCAAGCAAGCATTCTTTATTCTTTGAGCCGTCAAACAATTTTTTCTTTTTGTTGACAGCTCAACTACATCGCCTTGAAGTAGTGCAGACGTACCTAGAAGACCTTTCACGAGTGAATTTGTAATGTGTGCTCTTGTGTGTGTTTGTGTGAATTTACGCCAATTTAGTTGATAAACAACAGAAAAAAGTGCCAAGGAATATTCTCTTGTCTGTGCGCGCTTACCAGTGCATCTCATTGACTAAATTGTTTGTTGGGAGGCCATCAACACCGACAGTTTACCCAAGAAAAGAAGAAGAAGAAGACGAGGAGGAAGACTAAGAGACCGAACACTAAGTGACTTGTTAATGCAAATCGAGCCTTATTTTTCTCCTTTTTCATATTCACACCTCATACGTCACACACCAGAAAACAGTGTTTTCTGCATTGAATGCAAATTGTGCTCGCTCATCTGGTGAAGAGAAAACATTTGTTCTTAGTGCATCCTTTTTTTTGTTTCACTCGTGGAAAAAGCGTTAAAGCAAACAGCCATTTATTAAAATTGCCCCCATCTGTTGTTCTTCTTTCTTTTGTTTGTTCATGATGGCGGCAGTATGAAATGATGGGCTCTGTGATGAGTTATGAGAAGTAAAAGAAGAATGCCCCATTACATTTTCTCCGTGACCAGAAACCGTTTTCAGCAGAATGAAGACGGCAGCACTACCACCACAACAGCTTCAGCACTTCTCAACCAGATTTTTCCCATATCAACTCGACAACTGGCGACCATGACGACGAGGATTGAGGTGCTTCTTGAGAAATTGTTCAGTTTGTTTTCGTTTCAATCATTGACTCTATCATCATCATCAACTCATCACAAGCAAAAAACATTTGCTTTCAGTTGTTCAATTCTTCTCCTTCTGTTGGTGCCCTTTCAAGTCTGTCAGGCGATGGCTGTCGTGGTACCATTATCAAGGCATTCAAGAAGTGATGCTAATGAGGTGCTAACAAGCAACAATAACGACAACATCAACAACAACATCAGGTTCGTAATCATCAGCCCATGTTCGATTAGGAGCTTTTTGCTGCATCAGAGGATCTTGTAGATTGAAAGGGCAAACATTGTGCGATTTGAGTAAACACAAGGCTGAAAACAAACAGTGGATGATTTACTTGCGTAAACAAATCTAGTCAGCAAAAATTACCTCATCTTTACTATTTTTCCCACAACAGATCTCAAATGGGGAAAATCAACCCTAAGTTTCAATCCTCAACTTCAAGAGTCCACACGAAGAAGGAGGTGTTTCCAAATCCCAGTTCAAAAGGCCAGATGAACACCTACCGCATCACCGACCACCACTGTTTTCAGCTGAAGAACGACAGCTCCTGCGCCAATGAGGTGGACTGTCAGTGGTGCAAGCAGTGGTGCATCGCCGATGTGCCCGCCGCCAGAATGAGTAGGTGTCTTTTGAAAGGAGAAATATGAGTTATCTAGTTATCAAATCTTTCCCCTCCCCCTCCTAAAACAGCCTGCTCCGAGATCTCCGACCAGCTGCCCGAGGTGACCTACGTCCAGCCGCGAACGATGCTGGCCGGCGTGCCCACGCTGGTGATCATCATCGGCCGGCACTTGAACACCGGCACAAACTCGCTGCTCAACGTCACCTTCCGGCTGGCCGGAGAGGAGGAGCCTCGCAACTGCACCATTGTCCACCCGCTGAAGGAGAAGGAGATTCGCTGCATCATCGAGGGTGTCGACGAGAAGGAGGGAACACTGCGTAAGCGAAAAAATCGAAATCGAATTCTTAAATCCTCTTAAAATCGCCTCATCTTCTTTAGTCTACCCCAAACTGAGGTACCGTCTCAACCTGCGGGGAAATGACGTTCCCGGCGACATTGACAGCGACGATCCGCTGAAGATCGTGCTCGAGGGCGACCAGCAGACGAAGCCTGACGAGGAGGACATAGTTGATAATGGAGAGGGCAAGTCTGGTCCCTGGTGGGCGGAGATGCACCTCCTCCACTACGTTGCCGGCCTGCTGTTTATCGTCGGTCTGGTGGGAGGCGTCGCCAGTCTGCTCAACTTCCGGCGGCGGCAGATCGGGACGGCGTGGCAGCTGCTGGAGCGGCGGCTTCTGATGGGCAGCATGAGGAAGACGCTGGTGGAGAAGGGCCTGTACGCCGAGTACGCCAGTGTGACGCTGAAGATGAAGTTGGGTGATGGAAACTTTGGCGAGGTGTACCGCGCAGAGGTGGTCAGCGCTGATGGGAATGGGACAAAGATGGAGGTGGCGATTAAGAAGCTGAGAAAAGGTAAATAGAAATGCTCTTATTTAAAAATACTAACAGTTTTTTCCCTCCGACAGGCTCCTCACTGGCGCAGGTGAAGCAGTTCCTCACGGAGGGCATTCGCATGAGCGGCTTCGAGCACGAGCGCATCCTCCGCCCGGTGGCCATCACCCTCGACTCGGCCAGCCCCTGGATGCCCGCCATTGTCCTGCCCATCATGGCCAACGGTGACCTGTGTCGGTACCTGCGCAAGAGTAAGGTTTTTCCCATCATCCGGCTGCTTACCTTTGCCGTGCAGATTGCTGAAGGTAAGCATTGTTGATTGATTGATTCGAATTTTAAAAACACATAATTTTCCTGTCTTCACTTACCCCCCCCCCCCAGGAATGGAGTACCTTGCCTCGGCCAACTTTGTCCACGGCGACCTAGCCGCCCGGAACTGCCTGCTGGATGAGCACTACCAGCTGAAGATTGGCGACTTTGGCCTGTGTCGGCAGCTGCAGTACCGCGCCGACTACGTGACCATTAACGACATCTACAGGCCGGTACGGTGGATGGCCGTCGAGTGTCTGCTCACTGGGGGGAAGAGGAAAAGCTTAGAAGCCCACCAGCGATCTCATCATCATCAGCAGCCCAAATTCAGCCTCGCCTCCGACGTCTGGTCCTTCGGCGTCCTCCTCTGGGAGATCTTCACCCTGGGCTCCTACCCGTACGAGGAGTTCGACAACTGGAGCCTGGTGAAGGCGGTGGCCGGCGGCTATCGACTGCACCGGCCGCTGAACTGCCCCACCGCCGTTTACGCCTTGATGACCTCCTGTTGGGAGGTGCTCCCTGCCCAGAGGCCGAAAATTGGCCAGCTCAGGCAGCAGCTGGCGGCGATGCTGGCCGAGGTGCTGGCGGAGATGAACGGCGGAAGGCCCTCCGAGCTGGCCCACTCCTCCTTTCGAAGCGGCGGCGAGTCTTCGGGGTACACCAGTCTGGCGGAACGGTTCGTGCAGAGTCGGCGAATCAGCGCTCAGAGCACCACTTCGACGAGGTCCACGCTGTCGATGGCCTCCTCGGTGACCACCACTAGCAGTCATCTGGCGTAGAAAGGACGGATGAAGGATCTTTTAAAACTTGTACATAGTTGTAGAAAAACCCCTGTGATCTTATGAGTGTGTGTGTAAATAAAGCAGTACTCACCTCATCAACTCGCGCAAATTGCCCGGCGGCAACGCCACCAACTCGGCGACGTTCCAGGTCAGGCGGACTATGGGAACGACAGAAGTGAAGCCCGTAATCTTGTTCCATTCGTACCGCTTGGTCGCCTCCTCGACTGCCGCGCAGTGAAGGAGCCGACGTTCCAGGCAGTGTTGTTACACCACCTGGACGCCTGCACCCACTAAACCGTTCCCACGTTCACCCAGACGATGTCGCCCATCTTCTGGGTGAAGCGGTAAACCGGCACACCGGCCGCCCACAGGTCCTCTAAAATTGGCCACCAGGGGTCCTGGAGGTAGTCGATTCCGTGGCTTAAAGTAAAATTAAAGTAGTGGCATTTAGATATGAGTATAAACAGTGCTTTGAGGAATACTTACCGAAAGCAGAGCCGGTGAATGGCGCTTCAGTACTCGGGCGGCAACCCGAACCACTCGCAATCCCCGCCACCGATGTTCAAATTAACAGAACAAAAGTTGTTGTTCTCCTGGTGGGCGGGGGGTGCGGCAGCCGGGCACCTTGAGGTACAGTTGTGCACTGTTGACCCCTTGCGCTGGATGGCCGACGTGGTTCAGCATGTTCCCCTCGGGGAACTCAATGCGGAGAAAGGGAGGCAGTTTTTGCAGCTTTGCCAGCTGTGCTGCCCACCGATCCCGGCGGTCCATGTCGATGTTGGTGGCAAAACGCACCGTTCGGTTGCGCTGTATGTAAATGGAACTCCTAAAAACAAAAAAAATGCTCAATGAAAAGCATTGAAAGCTGCCGTTGTTATAGGATTGTTCAACAAAAGCAAAATCTAAACTAGAGCACCTAGTTTAAAAATCAAAATTTTCAAGTCATCGTTAAACTTCTAAAACTCCCTAAGATTTTCTGAAGCACTTTCCAACTAAACTAACTAAACTGAAATGAAGCTGAGACCTTTCTTTACCTTTTAGTCCATACTATGAATGCCCTTTGCAATCAAAATCCAAACTGGTGCACCTGGTTTAAAAATCAAAGTTTTCAAGTCAAAGTTACACTCCTAAAATTCGTTGAGATTTTCTAAAGCGTTTTCTAACTAAACTAACTAGCCTGAAATGCACAAATACTCTAAATGAGTAAAAAAGTGATTTAACTTACACTGGGTTGGCCATTGATGAGCGTTCTCAACTGGGCCCGCCTGCCGTTCGTTCCTCCTCGGGCACCTCATCAAACGTCTACCGCTGGTACTTGATAAAGTTGGCGATGGTGGACCGTGGCCCAACCTCGCTTGCGCTCGGCCATCCCTGCCGCCTGCCATTCCTGTCCAGACTTGAGGTGCTCGGTTGGCAAAGCTGCACCCGCTGCTCAACATGGAAGTTTCCTTGGGAGACTGCCAATTTTTCCGAAGAAAATAGGCTCATGTCTAGGGGAAAAAGAAGGACAAGGAAAAGGTCAGTTATGATGTTAGTTGCAAAGGAAAAGGAAAAGGCAAAGGCAAAAGCAAAGGCAATGGAAATGGAAGGGCGTACTTTAGAAATATGCCTAATCTCAAGAACAAGACAATCAAGGTACAATGAAAATAGAGCAAGTGCAGCGCAAAGAGAATGAGGAAAACTAACTGCCTAAGCCGATTGGCGACCAACCGGACACAACTGGACACTCTCTGACCAGACGAGGACTTTCTCTCGGTGGAATTGGGAACACACAGCTAAGCCTGTGTCTCTCTAAAGATCGGAAGGAATTAAAGTCCAAAGACCACGCCGATCAGCTTTAATTACTGAAAAAAAGTGGCAAAGGAGGAAGGCATTTGCATTGCATCATCATCATCATCGGCAGAGGTATTCCAACCACTAGCAGCCCATTACCTCCCGCGCCTGGCAACACCGCATTAGCAGACCCAGCAGATCTGTGAAGAGTGCATGTTCGTATTCGCGCGCGCTTACCCTCTTTCTCTTTCAGCATTAGTGCGCATTAGATATCCACGGCATTCATTTCCCACTGCTCTCCAGCAGCGGTGTTTGTACAGCCAAAGCTGGCGCCTCTTCTTTGGCCACACAGTCACGCTCAAATTCATCCAGCTCTCTCTCTCTCTCTCTCTCTCTCTCTCTCTCTCTCTCTCTCTTGCCTTCCTTTCTTCTGAGCAGTCTCGGCAAAGCGCTGCTAAACAGCAGCGGCTGCTTCGACAGCAGGAGCAGCAGCAGCGCCACCGCTGCCAAAAGTGCAGACAAAGGCTGCTCAGCGTTAGGATTGCGTGGTGAGTCGCTATATTTCTCTCTCTCTCTCTCTCTCTCCTCTCTACTTCACTCGGCACTCACGACAAGCGAGCTACCATCACAAACATCCTCGATCACTTCTGTCGTAAGTTGATTCTCCCGGAAACAGCATCTCGGGTCTCCATCATCATTTGGATTCCATTTGCAACCGGACTCCTCTAACTCGCACTCACCTCCTCTCATCTCTCGCCCCCAAACAGCAGTTTCACGCTATCGAGCAAGCAAGCAAGCAAGCACCCGACCATGCCGATGATCAAGCTGCAGAGCAGTGATGAGGAGATCTTCGAGGTGGACGTCGATGTGGCCCGCATGTCCGTCACCCTGCGCACCATGCTGGACGACCTGGGCATCGAGGAGGACGACGGCGAGCCCATTCCGGTGCAGAACGTCAACAGCTCCATTCTCCGCAAGGTGATCCAGTGGGCGACGTACCACAAGAACGATCCGCCCACCCCGGAGGATGATGACACGCGCGAGAAGCGCACTGACGACATCTCCTCCTGGGATGCCGACTTCCTCAAGGTCGACCAGGGCACGCTCTTCGAGATCATCCTCGCCGGTACGTCTTTTCTTTAGCTTCAGCTTTTTTAAAAACGTTTTCTAACAACGATGATGTCTTACTTGTTTGTTTGCTTGCAGCCAACTACTTGGACATCAAGGGACTCCTGGACGTCACCTGCAAGACCGTGGCGAACATGATCCGCGGCAAGACCCCGGAGGAGATCCGCAAGACGTTCAACATTAAGAACGACTTTACTCCTCAGGTATGGCATTTTACTATTTAAAGAAGTATAAATGGGGCAGCTCTTTCTAACCTAATCTACTTTTTCGCCTTGCAGGAAGAAGAGCAGATCCGCCGGGAGAATGAGTGGTGCGAGGAGAAGTAACCGGGGGGAAGCAGCAACCGAGTTGCAAAGTTTAGGGCAGTTTGGCCGAGAATGTTCACGTTTGGGCTGGGCGATCCCACTGTGTTGTCACCTGTTTCGCTCCTCGACGGCAACTTTCCGGTCAACTTCGATCTCCCTCTTTCTTTCTCTTTATCTGTCTCTCTCTCTCTCTCTACTATCGCCCGATTTATTTGTCCTGACTGCTTTTTACTTCTACTCCCATTTCTCACATTGTACCACAGGCGTTCACAGAAGCTCGATCGAGCGGCTCTTCAGCTATGTCTCTCCTCCATCTCCTTCAAAAACTCCTGATTAGACACATTTCGCACACACACACACATACACACCGTTCAGGCAAAACTTGCCGGTTTGCTAAAGCACCACTACCTTGCAGGCTTCTATTTTTCTTATTCTCTTCAACTTTCCTCTCTATCTCTATTTTAATCCCCACCACACATGTAGAGGTTCGAAACACCAAGAACAATGACACCACCACCACCATTTTCCTGATGAACTTCCTTTAAAAATAATAAACTTGTTGTAATCTAATCAATAAAGAAAGAATGTGGTTTAATTAGGAAAATCACGATTTAACAGCTTTTCTACGGCTACTTTGTACAGAAGAGATTGAGAATAAAGAGAATAGAATAGAATAGAGCTTTTCAGAATCGGTTGAAGAAACTCTTGACGCCCACCGCACCGCCGGTCACCTTGTTCTCCAGGTGGCGGATGTGCTCGTTGTGCTTCAGGTATTTGTTGCGCGCCTGGTCACGCAGAAAGATCTCCCGCGCGTACACCTTCGGCATGGTCCACTTCTCCGCGGCCATCAGCTGGTCGAAGACCTTGTCCTTGCGGACGTAGGGCGTCTCCGAGCCGTAGTAGAACTTCTTCACCTTTCGGAGGATCAGATTGAAGATGTTGCCGCCCTCCAGGCCAGAGGAAGAGGACAGCGGACGAGCCACTACGAGACTGCGGAAAAGGGGAAAGAGAGAATTAGAATGAGACACAAATACTCTAAAACCACAGAGAACTCCTCAACTTACCACTGGCCAGTGGACTGCACTTTTCGCGCAACTTTGAACATCTTGGGTGGTCTTGTGAGGACCAGAAAAGTGGTTCAAGATGGGTGAAAGGAGGATGTAAACAAAAGCCTTTTCTTGAGGTCAAAACGAAGGCGATTTTTAGAAGCTGTATGCACACAACGTTAAAATAGCCCACAAATTCAGCGTCTGGTTGAACCAGACGAAAAACGACTGAATGCGAACCAGAGAATCCAACTGAATTGTGGCCAAACAAAACGATGCCTTATCTCAATTCTTCATCTGATAAAGACTGATCAAGAACTGTACTGAGATCAAATCAACAAAAGCTGATCATCAGGTGCACCTGTGTGCCACCACCAGCCCTTTTGCTGTTGTTCTTACTGTTATTGTTGTGACGACGGTCACATTTCATCATGGCAGTTGGCGCCTTCCCGCTGATCAAGCTGGGCGCCCTAGCGATCCGCCAGATTGCCAAACCGATTGCGAATATGATCAAGACACGGGCGAAGAGTAGTCCCTTCTTCCGCGTCTACGTGTGCATGCCTCCAGCTCAAATCTACCACTACTTTGAGGTGAATGTGAAGATGAAGATGCTCGGTAAGATGTGATAATCAGCTTTGATTTGAGTAAATACATGATGAAACTAACATCCTCTACACCCTAGGCCTTGGCAAGCCGTCCAACGTGAAGAAGCTGAACGAGGCAGCGGCCATCGAGCTGGGCGCGGAGATGCTCGGCGAGTCAATCATCTTCCTGATCGCCGTGGCGACGCTCGCCGCCGAGTACTACCGACAGTCGAAGAAGTCGGCGGCGGAGGCGGCCCAGCTGGAGGAGCGCTGGACGAACGTCGAGACTCGCATCCAGGAGCTGGAGTTCCTCACGGAGAAGCAGCGGACGGAGATTCGCGAGCTGACCAGACTAATTTACGCCACCAAGCCTCGAATCACCTCGACGACGACTTCAGTGCCTCAACCTTCACCCTCCCTCACCACCACTACTCTAAAAACCGATGAATTCAAGTCAGCCACCTCCAGACCACCGCCGCCATTAAAAGAGGCGCTCAATGATACTCTTTCAAAGTTAAACGTCCCAAAGTAGTAGTGGTGGTGGTGAGGACTGCTGCTGTTGTTACTGCTCTTGTTGTTTACCTCTTTCATATAGGCTAAAACGTTTTTAATTCTTAGTGAAATTATACATAATTTTGGTACTCAAAAGTGCGTACGGTCTAACGTCACAAAATGACCTGTGGGATAACGGGAGGAGGAGGAAGGAGGGAGGGGGAAAGGAATGTCAAAGGGTTCATTCGGTCTTGCTAGCTGCTTGGGGAAAAGGGTTAAATGCAAGAAAGAAAATGAGGACTGAAGAGTGGAGAGAGATAATCAGGACTTATCAAAGTCACCTAGTACAGCTTCAACGTTCCAGTAACGCGGTCGACGCGCCGCTTCGAGCCAAAGATGCTCAGCACAGTAGTAGAACCGGCCTGCACCTGCGTCCTGCCGGCGTCGTGCACCAGATAACAGGGCAGGCCGCTGTTCACCGCCTGACTCTCCAGGTTGATCAGGTGCTCGGTGCTCTCGCCCCTGAGGACGATCTTCGTCTCGCCGTACTCGGTCCAGGCGAGCAGGCTTTCGCCGTATTTGATTTGGTGCTGAAGGAGGATGCGGTGCAGGCCGAGCGCGGCGTGGGCCACCTGCGCCGCGATCTTCCCCACGCCCATCGACAGCTCGGCGTTGACGATGAAGACCATCTTGTAGAGGTCGTCGCCCAGGTTGCCGCCGTCGTTCTCGCCGTCCTCCTCGTCGTCGTCGTCGTTTCCATCGTCGTCTTCTTCTATTTCAGGGCGACCTCCAGCTCTGAGGCCGATGACGCCCATTCCGGCGGCCAGCCGTGGGTTGCGCTCCAGCTCCACCTCCAGCGGCGTCTCCAGGTCGGGCGTCTGATTTTCGAAGATCCACTCGATGGCCGCCTCGGTGGAGGTGTTTTTCGTGAAGAAGAGCGCCTTTTTCGCCGCCACCGAGCTGATGCCCATGCCGATTAGGTTTGCCATGTACGCTCTATTCGGCTCCCAGACCATCTTCAGCGGTTGTCGGGGCTGAGCTGGCCCAGGACCTGGTCCAGGTTGCTGCTGTTGTTGTTGTTGATTAGCTGAAGCATTTTCGTTGTTGGTGCTGCTGCTGCTGGTCGGCTGCTGATCCTGCTGCTCATTCTCGGTGCCATCGGGAATGCCTCGGTTGGTGGAGTCCATGAGAGAGTGACCAGAGTGGTCGTCAGCTTCGTTATTCCAGAAAACCTGGGTGAAGAAAACCGAAAAGTGATGCGGCGAAGGGGCCGCGAGCAAGTGGAAAGAAGAATACTGCGATACTGAGATGTAAACAGAAGAATCGTACGAGGCAGAATGTCTGATTTTAAGAACAGCTGACTGTAGAGGACGCTACTGTTCCCTTAAAAATGATTTTTTGTTTTGGAGGACGACGAAAAAGTCAACACTCTTCTCGCCTCTTCTCGGCAAGCCGCTGCTGCTGCTTTCACCTCACGTTTCTCTCACTCTCGTCATTCTTAGACTGTCTTGCAAATCTCGAGTTGAAAGTACTCCCATTATTCTTTGACAACTTGCTTATCGCTCTTTGCAGCCACTTCAAAACCTCCTTCAACCATGTCTCGCATCCTGCGACCGCTCTTTGGTGATGTTGTCAAGTGAGTACCAAGTGGGAGGTGATAGATCTCTTCATCGTTCAAGTCGGCGAGAAGAGATCGGCTGTACAATTTTATTTTGTACAATATTGCGTCATTTTTTCGCATCCTCATGGAACTTTACTAACAGAGTTTTCCTTCCCTTTTACAGGGTTTCCGCCCGCTTCTCCTCGAGTGCCGGCTCTGGCGCCGGAAAGGTAAATGATGACTTTCAGTAGAATCATCTAAACGCTAACGCTTCTTTATCCTTTCTAGGGTGGCGGCAGTGGTGGATCGATCCGCGACGCCGGCGGCTCCTTCGGCAAGATGGAGGCCGCCCGTGAGGAGGAGTTCTTCCGTCGCCAGCAGAAGGAGCAGCTGGAGAAGATGAAGAGCACCCTGGACAAGCAGAAGGCCACCCTGGAGGCGCAGATCAAGGAGCACGAGGCCGAGCTGAAGCGCCTTCAGAGCCTCATGAAGGAGGGCAAATAGAAGTCCTTCATTTGCTCACCCCCTTCTGTGAAGCCCTAGTGTTAATTTCGCAACGTGTCATCCACCTTTACAACTTTTGATTTTACACCCAATTGTACACATTATTCTTTGTACACCTTTTTTCCGCCATTCTTGTAGTTTAGTGAAGGCGAATGCAAACACTGACCGTTGCAATATTATATTTGTTAATAAAAACATCTTACTCTCCTTCGGGGGAGACTTATCCTGAGTAGGTTTTAACTTATCACGAAAACCGATTTTGCAAAAAGTAGAAAACTCCGCTTGGAAGCCAGCAGCAGGCGCATCACTGCATACTTGAAGAGAGCGCCACAGCTTTGTTTTGGCTTTCGCTGTACAGCACAGCACACAGCTTTGCACGGTGTGAAGGGCACTGATCTGATTTTGTTTTGCCAGGTACCGGTGTGATCTTCTCCTGACTCGGCGACCATCACCACCACCAAACTCCCATCATCACCCTCATCACCACCACCTGAGGAAGCGACGATCATGAGCTCATCATTCGAGGCAGGCGGCGGCGATGAGGGCACCAGCGACCGGCAGCCGATCGACAGCAGGACCATTCGGACGCGCGTCGACGCGGTCCACTTCGAGGGCCTGGACCGAACGAAGCGCGATGTCCTCCGCGAGCTAGTGAAGCCTATCTTCCAGACGGCGGACATCGGCGAGGTGCTCCTGAAGACGCAGCGCGTCCGCCAGCGCTTCGCCGAGCTAGGTCTCTTTCGCAACGTCCAGGTGTCGATTGAGGAGAGCGGACGGCCATCAACGGCCGGCGACGACCCGGACCTCTCCAATCTGGCCATCACCTTTGACGTGGAGGAGACACGGCGCTACGCCGGCGGCATCTTCACCTCGGCCAGCAACAATGAGGCCTCAGTCATACTGGAGCTTCGATCACCGAATGTGCTTGGGCGAGGTTCGTAGTTTGTAGTGCTTTTATTTTGATTCATCTCAAATTAATCAAATTTTTACTTCATCTACTCAGGCGAAGAACTGCAGGGCCGCTTTGAGAGCTCCCTCAAGTACTTCTCTTCCTGGTCGGCCTCCCTCTCCAAGCCGCTGATCAAGGCGCTCTGGCCAAGTCAGAGCTCGCGCTTCGACTTCACGCTGGCGCAGTCGGCGAAGGACGCCCCGTGGAGCGGCTTCAAGGAGCTCGACCGGGGCTTCTTCGTCGACCTGAACATCCAGCAGAACCAAAATAACCACCACTTTCTCCGGTGGGAAAGCAGCTGGCGGTACCTCTCCTCGACGGACGCCAGCACCTCCTTCAAGATTCGCGAGCAGCTGGGCCACTCGCTGAAGTCCTCCATCTCGCACGTGTACACCCACGACCGGCGCGACCACGCCATTCTGCCCACTTCGGGCTTCATGATGAAGCTGCTCAATGAGTACGCCGGCTTCCACAAGGACGGCGGCGTCTCCTTCCTCAAGCAGGAGGTGGAGTGCCAGCAGAACCTCTCACTCTACAAGCTCATACTGCAGGGATCATTCAAGGTAGAGTGTTTCTCACACATATCTTGTCAGCCATTTTCTAAAACCCCTTCTTCCCTTCACAGTTCGGCATTCTGAAGCCCTTCGACAACGTCCTCGTCACCGACAAGTTCTTCCTCGGCGGGCCGCTCAGCATGCGCGGCTTCCAGATGAACGGCATCGGCCCGCACAACACCAACTGCGCCCTGGGGGCGAACACCTACTGGGTGGGCGGGCTGCACGCCTACCTCCCGCTCCCGTTCAAGAACGCCCTCAACGAGTGCCTCCGCCTGCACGGCTTCCTCAACGCCGGCAACATCAGCGAGGCGGCCAACTACGAGCAGTTGCTGGCGAAGGCCAATGTCCGCCTCTCCACCGGCCTCGGCCTGGTCATGTCCTTTGGCGGGCGGGTCCGCCTGGAGGTCAACTACTGCCTGCCGCTGCAGGCGCAGGCGGAGGACAAGACGCAGAAGGGGCTGCAGTTTGGCATTGGCATCAACTACACGTGAGGAAGAGGATTTTTCGCTGCTGGTGCTCTGCCTTGTCCATTTGCTAGCCTCTCTTTGTTATTTATTGTATAGTGCTTTCTTCTTCTTCTTCTTCTACCATCCACACTTTTCTTATCTGAGCTGCAGAGTCGAATTAAACTATTTTAGGCTGGAGTCAAAGACTGTTGGTATTTTTATGGACTGAATTTCACCCTGATTGCTTGTTTGAATTGCTGATGATAAAAGAATCGAGAATGGTTCTATCTTTCTTTCGTTGAATGTCTCTAAAATGGCAATAAAAATTTTTCTATCACTACTACTTCTTTTCAGTAGCACCTGTTTCACTGCCTATCTGTCTGTCTGTTCCATTTGGCATACTGTCGATAAATCAAGTGAATGACTTTGATTAGCTAGGCAGAGATGTCATCGCCAGTCTCTCTCCTTACTCCCTTTCTATCGATTGACTGTCGCAGGCAAAAAATCCTTTTTGTGTCAATCGATTTAGAAGGGAAAAAATGCGATTCTGCGATCGATCAGCGACAGTTTTTTGCTTTTGATGTAAAAAAAGCTTTCTTCACTTTTCCTGCTAAATGGACTGAAAAATAGCTGCAAAAAATCACTATAAAAGAATGTTGCTCTGAAACGTGCGCAAGTGTCACTGGCCTCAACTGTACAAAAAACTTAAAATTTAAAAAACAAAAACAATTTCAGTGAACTACGATGTCACTAGCCACTAGTTCAATAGCAAATGATAGAGGCAATTATAGAAATCGTCGCAGCAATAAAACAAGCTATACGCTGCACACTACAATTTAATTCAAAAATACGCCATTGAAAACCATTTCCACTACAATCCTTCACTCTTTTCACTCTTCTCGCTATTCCGCTTACGTTGCTGGCCAAAACAATTTATTTAGTGACGCTGGTCTGGCATTGAAGAAGGTAGAGCAGAAGGACGACGTAGCGGAAGCAGTTACGTAGCAGCAGCACTGTGTTCGATTGCACGATTCTATCTGACCGGTGAAATAATTGCCTACTTTGCCAAAACTGCCCAAACTCTTGCTCAAACGGGGATTATTCTATAAAACTGCCGGCCAGCGAGGATGGAGACTTCAGAGTCAGCCTTCGAACAGACAAAAACACTTCTTCAATATTTACCCTTTTTATTTACTTTCAAGACAAAAGTAGCACTTGAACAACTTTTTCTGAGTAAATGTCTGGCTCTCTTCGTCACTTTACCGTTCTTCTTCTTCTTTGTACTTGTATGCTTGCTCAAATCTGCTTCTCAGCAGCAGCAGCAACTGCCAATGAATGTCGAGCTGGAGGTCAGAAGTTTGCTAGCACTCAACTAACACTTTCCCAAAACGAGCACTCTACTGAAGTTCGCCAGTGTCTGATTTCCGCTTTCCAAACTCGAACATTGAACAATCGTTGCCAGAAGATAACACTTGGTCACTGTTCCTGTGTCCTCAATTCGCCACTCACCTCAAAACAGTCGACACTTTTCTTTGGAGCACTTCATCGAATGATCTCATTGACGAACAATTTTTCCGGTGCCACTGAAGCGGAAGTAGGACAGGGCAGCCTCTACTTGGCCTACTCCTGTTCTGATGACCAACAAGTGGTTATGAAGAACAATCACAGTAGAAACAGAAGGTTTGCGGGAAGAGATGAGAATGTTAAGCAGGGAGGACGCGTCTTTGGACCCAATTCTGGCGGTGGAGTTCAGGTCTGAGCTCCAGTTGAACTTTTCAGGCAGCTAACATAAACGACCATAAAATGAGTTAAAATCATTCGCTTGATTTTGATTGACCAAATTGTAAATTACATTAATTTGCTTACTTGTTAAAATAAAATTTGATGAAAAATGTATCCTTGAGTGTTGCAGTGATAAGGAATGCTGTTGTAAACTGCTGGTTATCATAAAAACTTTGTACAACTGTTGCAATGAGCTCTAAAGTCACTTGACGTGCCACTCATTCACAGATTGTACATCAAACTTGAGAATGCTTAGAAAAATAGCTGACTGCCAAAAACTACACAAAAAGCCACTATGTTCCAGCTGTTTGGCTCCCTAAAAACCGCCATTGAAAGTCATCAACAAAGCACTCAATCTCAATCTAGCAGTAAAAATTCATCAGGCGTCATCACCGAGAGCACCGTCAGTCGTCTTCACTACCAGCTGACCTTCTTCACCCTGATCTCCTTCAGCCTGCTGCTCACCGCCAATCAGTACTTTGGAGAGCCGATTCACTGCGCCAAAAAAGCGACAACTGCAACGGTCATTGACCAGAAACTGCTCAACGCCTACTGCCTGGTTCATTCGACCTTTACTGAAGTACAAACTCAAGGGATCAATGGAACTAGTTCAACTACTCGAATCTATCACCGTTATTACCAGTGGATGACCATTGCCCTCTTCCTCCAGGCGATTGCCTTCTACGTGCCCCACTATATTTGGGGACAATTTGAAGGAGGGCTAGTGGAGAATCTCGTTTCCGGTCTGGAGCAGCCCATTGTCGATCCGGAGCTGAGAACGGCAAAGCTGCACCAGCTGACGGCTTTCTTTGAGCGCACTCGCAAATTGGCCAACAGTAAAGGAATAGGAAGGGGAGTTGACTCACATGGGCGACTTTTCGCCGGCCATCTCCTCTCCGAGGTGCTCAATCTTCTGAACGTACTGGGGCAGATTGTCTTTCTGGATCGTTTTTTGGGTGGGCAGTTCTTTGGCTACGGTTGGCGGGTGGTCACCTCCCAGCAGTGGAAGTTGCCCTTTTCCTCTTCTGCTTTGAGCGACCCAATGCTAGAGGTCTTTCCGAGTGTGGCCAAGTGCGCCATGGACAGTCTAGATCAGAACAATACCTCATCTCACACAGTCTGTTTACTGGCAGAGAACATCCTTGCCGAGAAAATGTACCTTTTTCTCTGGTTCTGGTTGTACGCCCTCCTCCTAGCCACCGTCTGTTCACTGGCCTTCAGCACCGCCTTTCTTCTTCGTCCTTCAGCTCGAAGCACCTTCATCCGTCATCACTGTCGCCTTCTGTCCAGGCATTGTCTCGATGAGGTGCTTTTTGGTGCAGGTGATGGCAATCACAGCAGAAGTTCATCTCTCAATGAAGCCTTTCTGCTGTACCTGCTGGCAAAAAACCTTTCGCCGATTCACTGTCTCGACTTGGTGGCCAGTCTGCAGAAGTTGTCGGTGGACGACTGCACTGGCAGTAAACATCAGCTGCACCAGCAACAGCAACAGCAGTTTTACTTTCCCGCCAATGTCGAAGAAGAGTGCGAAAAAATCATGACCATTAATAATGAATAAAATTGTATAGCTAACTAGAATAAGCTTATTTTGCCTTGTACAACCGCTCAAAAATAAAAAGTTGACTTCAATCTTCAATCGGCCATATCTCGGAAACCACTTAGAATTTCGAGATTCTGCTTTTACCAAAATGTTCCGAAAGACCTTTTCTACCGGAAACAGAGTAAGAAGAGCAAAAAATTTCAGTGAAACACATGTTTTTAAGAGGTTTAAAGCACAGTTTTTTGTATGCAAATGCGCCCTCTAGTGGAGAGTCTGTTAAAATGGGACTTTATCTTCAATTGGTCATATCTTGGGAACCACTTGGAATTTTTAAATTCTGATTTTACCCAAATGATCATAAAGACATTTTCAACCGGAAACAGTTTAAAAAACAAAAAAATAAGTAAACAACTAGTCAAATAGAGCCCAAATATAAAAAGTTTACCTTATCTTTAATCGGCCATATCTCGGGAACCACTTGGAATTTCGGGATTCTGTTTTCACCAAAATGTTCCGGAAGGCCTCTTCTACCGGAAATAGGGTCAAAAACAGCAAAAAATCGACGCGGACAGTAGGACTCGAACCTACGCGGGCAGAGCCCAATTGATTTCGAGTCAATCGCCTTAACCACTCGGCCATGTCCGCCTGTTCGTTAATATTCTACATCAGACTATTCAATTTAATCTTCTTCTTGGTCAAACTCTAGTCAAAACTGTTGAACTGAAAGTTTTTATAGTAACACAATTATTTTGGAGGTCTTTTTTTGTTTTTATGAGATAACTTTTTTGTAATTAGGAAACCACACCCACATCTACACTTAAACCTTACATTTCTAGCAAATCTACTTTACCGACGACTTACCCTGACGCCACTTGAACACTGTCAATGCCCGTCGCCACGAGCCCAGCTCGCAGGACCCAAGGCGACAGACGTTGACTGTGCCAAAGTCACGTCAGACCTCGCCTCTTTGGGCCGTGAACCGCTAAGGTCTGGCGATCACTTTACCGGCAGCTCACAGCCGAAAATACTCAAATTAGTTCAACGAAATGAAAACATTTTTGTCAATGAAAACAAATGCCCTAATTTTTATTACCAAATGTTGGTGTTTGTTTTTAAAACCTTTGTGATTTTAGAACTTGCAAGCATTGTTCTCCCACTCTATTTAGAATGGTGGTTTTTACTGTAGTGAGTTAGTTATTCTCTAGTTTTTAGTTGAATAAAATTCCTTATCAGCTCACATTTTTCTTACTTTTCAACATTATTTTTGGTTTTTATTAATTAAATTTTATAAAGGAAGTTTTCCAAAACATTTTAGTGAAAACAAAATCATAAAACTCCCATTAATTCTCAAGATATCTATAATTGAAGATAACGTAATTTTTTTATTTTTCTAGCCTAATGTTTTGCTTGGTTCCTCATCATCTTACATGAGAGTTATAGCAATTCAATATAAAAAAAATAATAAAAAATATCAGCGCATCAACGATGCATTTTGCTTGATCAGATTAATCAGATTAATCGAAAATGTCCCAAAAATGGACTTTTAAAAAACTATTTCCACATTCAATACAAAACTCCCCTATTTACACACAACTGCGCCACTGTTGACAGTTTTTATCTGTAAAAAACATTTTTTGCATCGCAAAAAAACTTTCACTTTTCCTGGTGGTGTTTCTGGTGCACCGCCACTCTCATCAACGAAGAATCTATTAACCGTCTGTGATCTTCAACCAACAACAACAATTTACCTCAACCTCTGTTGTCCCTGTCCTCTTTTTCAACATAAAGCATCTGCCAAAGCTTTCTAAACTGGCCTTATCACCTCTTGCACACCAATCTATTGAAGATAGTGCTGGTGCTACCGATTTGTCATTCACCGCCTCTCTCCCTCTCTCATTTTCTCATCATCAGCTCAAGCTTCCTTCAAGCTCAATGGCTTCAAGCTCGTGATTTGCATCAAGTGCAATATCCTTAAACACAAGTAAACAACATGTCTTCGCGCTTTCCATCAGATCATGAACCCGACCAGCAGACGAACAAGGACTTGACGTCCGCCGCAGCTGCTCGCTTCGATGCCCAGGAGATCATAGGCATCTCAGAGGATGACCTGGTCGACTACGACACGGCGGAGGAATTTCTGCTGCACTTTTCACGCACCGGCAAGTTGCCCTTTGTCGCCAAGTTGCTCAGTCTTCGCGAGGCCAAGGAGATTCCGCTAAATATTGACTGCAAAGGTAAGTGCGCAGTAGTCATCATCAGTCCTCTAAAAAAATATAACACCACCACCTCTTTTGCAGGCGAAAGTAAGGCCAACTTTGGCTGGACGCCGCTGCACCTCGCCGCCTACTTCGGCCACAAAGACGTCGCTCACCTACTGCTCAACCACGGCGCCGATTTGGACATTCAGAATGAGGAGGGCGACACGCCGCTGCACAAGGCCGCCTACACCGGGCGCGATGAGATCGTCGTCCTCCTCGTCGGCCACAACGCCAACGTCTTCCTCGTCAACGGCGACGGCCTGCGGCCCTTTGAGGTGGCCAAGTCGGAGGCGATTCGCCAGATACTGCTCACCGCGGAGAAGGCGGACATCATGCGGCGGGAGGGGCGGTTTCTGAGCGCCGCCCGGGCCGGAGATTTAAACACGCTGAAGAGGCTCCTCGAGGACGCCACCAGTCCGGTGGACATTAACTGCGTCGACCAGAGCGGCAACTCGGCGCTGCACTGCGCCTCCTACCGCGGCAAGCACGAGGCGGTGGTCTTCCTCCTGAAGAACGGCATCGACACGACGATCAAGAACCGCCGTGACCAGCTGGCGGCCAATGTCGCCTCGACGGTCTCCCTGAAGCAGCTGATTCAAGAGGTGCACCTCTCGGTGATGACGCCGGCGATGATCGCCTCGATGAAGAGCAGGGCGGTGGCCCGTTTCGAGGGGCCGCTGCTGAAGAAGGGCCGTTTCTTCGGGTGGAAGCTGATCTGGGCGGTGCTGGAGCGGGGCGTCTTCTCCTTCTTTTCGAATCGGGCGGACGCGACGACGGGTGTCAGGCGGAAGGGCTACCGGTACCTGGAGAGCGCCATCACCGAGCGGGTCAGCTCGGGGCCCTCTGCCGCCGAGGGGTCGGAGATGCAGATGTTCATGATCATCTTTGGCGACCGCTCGCGGGCGCTTTTCAGTCTGCCAAAGTCGGCGCAGACGGAGCTGGACTGTCAGAAGTGGCTCAATGCCATTCAGGATCACATCTACTTTGGCACCAACTTTATGAAGCAGGTAAGCGGCTGTGACTGTGTGAAGTGCAGGTATTTTCCCAACACTCTACCCTCGTCTATTGCAGGGCACCCGAATCACCGACTCTGACGACGAGGATGAGACGGCGAATCAGCTGCTGCCCCTTTCTTCCGTCCACGACATGATCATCACGGCGAGTGCACACCAGAAGATCCTGGAGAAGCACATCGCCGGCCTGCAACACCTCCTCGACGATGAGTCGCTCTTTTCAGGTAAGAGTAATGGTTGCTCTTTGCTTCAGCAGACGGGCAATTAAATTAATTGCGTCACAGCACTGCTTTTGGAGGCCATGTGTACTCGCTCACTGATTAGTCATTTGCCTAATGATCGTCTCCACTTTCACTCTCTCTCTCTCTCTCTCTCTCTCTCTCTCTCTCTTAGCTGACGACGTGCTGCTGGTGGACAATGCGAGCATTCGCAGCGTGAACAGCGGCCTCAACTCCATCTCCAACTCGACCATTCCCTCCATCAAATTTCACCTCAACCTCATCCTCGAGTCCTCGCGGAACGCCAACTCCTCGCTGGTGCAGTGCCTCACGGTGGTGTCGCATCAGAACGAGGTGAGTTTAATTTTTGTTGAAATTTAAAAGTGCTAAAACATTTTCATTATTCAGGCACGGCAGACGCTCATTCGCCAGGAGCAGGAGAAGGTGCGCGTCCTGGAGGAGGCGCTGCAGGTGCTGGCACGCGAGCACCACGACCTGGAGCGCTCCATCATCGGCAACAGCATCAGCATGAATGTAAATAACAACAACCCCAACGGCGACAGTTTGTACTTCAACGGCTGTTCGGTGATGCTGTCGCCCCAACAGGAGCAAAATACGGCCCTGCCGCCGATGCCGCCGCTGTCCTTCTCGCGGTCGCGCTCCCTCGCCGGCCTCTCCGACACGACGGCCACCGACATGGACGAGTACTTTGACGCCTTTGACGATGAGGAGGAGAACGTCGTGGATGCCAATGTTTCAGAGCGAACTTTGGCAGGAGAGCGAGGAGGGGCAGCCAGTGCGATCGATGGCTGTCGCAGTCCAACAGCAGCTGCAGCAGCTGCCGGCCATCTGTCCCTCTCTCCGGAGCCGTCTGCAGAGCTTCCGGCCGCCTTGAAGCAGCACTCCAACACCGGCACCTTTCACACGGCCCGCGACCAGACGGCCACCGCCGCCACCGCCAACGACGTGACCATCAACGACTCCATCTCGACGCTCTCCTCCGACGAGGACGACCGTACGCTCGCCTCCATCGAGATGCACTTTTCCCGGTAAGTGCTGCTGATTTTTCTTACTTTCCTTTCTTTGGTCAGATGTTTCAAACTGCCCCCTCCCCTCCTTTTTGTGTCTATTTATATCGGTGACGAATGCGCTGACTCGGCCGGCCGTCCATTACCGGTAGTGTCATGGTAGTGCACTCACCGCTTTCCCTTTCAGTTATGAGTGTGTGTGCCGGGCTGGGATGTAGGGGCCATTTGTCATCACGACGACGGCCACTACCGTCACCAGTTTTGCTGTCCCCTTTTGTCCAGTACAGCTGGGGAGACAGCCGAGTCTCCTCGACTCGAGTCGACTATTTGTAAACATAAATGTCCCATCTATCGATTTGTAATTAGTAATGGATTCGTCGTTTGCCATTTCCTCTTTGGCGCTGCCACTTCCACTGTCACTGCAGTTTGTTGTCTAGAACTGGGAAGAGAAATGGAAAACTGAATGACGACAGCAGTGGCAGCTGCAGAAGCTGCAGAATCGACTGCCCCGTCGAATCGAATCGTGTTTCGCTCTAGTAATCTTTGAATTCTCCCTCTCTTCACTGACACGCATCGACGCTTGATGTGCGGCCATTGTTGTCTACTTTTCTGATACCACCACTTCTACCACTTCTCTAAGAACTACTACTACTACAACAACTGTAAGAACATGCGACTCATCGCGGGATGTTGTTGTTGTTGATGTAGCAGGCTCTTCCCTCTCTTGTTTCCTCTCCTCCCTCCCTTTCCCCTTCTTTTCTGTTGTTTCATCGGCCAATGATTTATCTAATCTCGCCCTGTTGGTGGTGGTGGTGGTGGTGGTGGTGATAAATATGACCAACTGGGCACTGGCCTGCCTTTCTCGCTGATTACTGATGAGGAGAAAAGCGAGAGGGACGCACCGACCGCTCTTGGCTGCTGCTGCCGTTGCAGTTTTTCTCTCTTTCCTTTTCTCGCAGTCGTCGACTCATCAGTCTGCCCAAATTGGTAATGGGCCAATTTGTTGACTTCTGTCGATTGCTGCTGCCGTTGCTGCTGCTGTCGTTGCCGCTGATTCTGCCCTGGACAGCGGCGTAACCAACGGCTACCAACTGACCACTATAGCGAAGACGGCAGTCTGCCGGATACGCCGTCGATTGGTCGATAGTATTGGACGAATGCTCACGAATGCTGCTGCTGGTGGTGCTGCTGTGTGTGCCTATTATTTTAACTGTTTAATTATGAGACTGACTTTTGCTTTTTCTTCTCTCTGTGTTTGCCTTGCTCTGGCCCCAGCAGCCGTCACCATCATCATCATCAGCGTCTGCCAGCTCAGCCTATACAGACTGCAGCAGCAGCAGCTTGAGACCCTGCAGAAGTTGTACTAGTCGTCGTGTATACACACACACACTAGCTAGTATGTCTGTGTGTGTGCTCCTAATGGCATTAACATCATTAGGCCATTAGGCCACATGACTGCCATTCTTGAGACGAGTGGCATTAATCATACAGGCGGTTCTCTGTGCCAGTACAGTGGAGTACAGTACACAGAGGCAGCGGCAGACATACACACACACACACACACACTCTAAGCGCCCCAACTGATCGAAGAACTTTGCTCGACTTTGTTGCTGCCAAGCTTCGAAGAGCTGCCTAGAGCTCTTGTGCATAAGCTGCTTGGCCCCCGAGCGCCGAGTTTGGTTTTATTCTCTCTCTCCTATTTGCCTGCCTCTTTCTCCTCTTTCGCCAACGCATCTATCATTGACGACGGAGCCCATTGTCCGAATCGATTCTTCTTTCACTTTCCCTTTCCCTCCTCCTCTTCGTTTCCCATTTCTTTTTCCCTGCTTTTCCCTGATTCCCATTCGATTCTTGGAAGAAGCAGCAGTAGCCAGAAAATCAGGCAGACAGTGGCAGTGGCGGTGGTGCATAATCCCCGGGTTCGACCCAGTAATTACTGGCCTGCCTGATGGTGCTGCTGCTGCTGCTGCCGCACCATATTCCACTGCTGTTGCCTGCGCTCCCAGCCACTCGATTGGGCCACTCAATTTTCGCATAAACTTTCGATTTTGGCTGCTTCCACAGACAGAGACAGGGAATTCAATTTTCTCCCTTTTTGCGGCGGCGGCAGTCGATTCTCGTTCTCTGTCACTCTCACTTGCTTGCTCTCAACTGACTTTGACAGGCACCGTTTTTTCCTTTTCTTTTTCACTTTCGAGTCCAGTGTGAGCTGGCTGGCTGGCTGGCTAGGCTGATTGGTGGCTACCAGGGAAGCAGTAGCAGACGGTCGGCCGTCCTCTGCAAACTTTGCTCTAATTATTTTCTCCCTTCTCCATTGTCGTCCATCAGCAGCAGCAGCAGCCATTCATTAGCATATCGGCACTATCAAAACGATCTGTTGTTTTGGGGTTGTGCTGCTTTGGTGTGTTTTGCTTTCGTTGCCCACTGTGTTTTCCCCTGTGTTCCTTACTGCACTATCCACTTAGAACAATAAGCAGAAAAAGTTGGCCAAAGTAAGTCTTCCTTTTGTGCCGTGCAGTGCAGTGCAGGCTGTCAGGAACGGCTGTGCCACTACGGTGTGCCGAGGAGTGTGCATCATCATTTCAATGCAAGCCAATCATCGGTCGTTAGCGAGAAGCGAACGGGCGTTTACGTAGAGAATGGCACGTATAGACCACTAACCCGTTGATTGTCCTCTACTATCTCCATTTCCATTTCGGTGTATAAGTGTGTCGGTGGCGTGCAATTGAGACCAATTACGGAACACTCACTCGCTCACTCAGTCACTCAGGCAGTCGGTCTCTTATTATTCCTCTGGTGAATCTCAATCCAAGCGACAAACCTAACCGCGGCACTCTATTCGAAGACTCACTCGATTTCATCTTCTTCTTCACTCTGTCCTCCCCTTTAGTACGGCCAAGTGCATTTATCGGCTGCATGCACACGAATGGGCCCGTTCAGCAGCAGCAGCCATTCTTTTCTTTCTTTCTTTCGTTTTTTTGGCGGTAGACACGGTAGTCGCATATCTCATCTCCAGTCTGTCATCGCCATTTGTAGCCACTGTAGTACTTTGTACACAGTGTCTCGTCTAAATGCGAATTGAATTTGCCCGCGCGGATTGGTTGCTTGGCTGACTGGCTGGTGCTTGTGTCTATTACTTTTTCTTCTTTTCTTCTTTCTTTTATTCACTTTGCTTCGCCTTACTTCACCGCACCGCACGCCGCACAAAGCCATCTTCAAATCTAGCAAAAAAAGGGAAAAGATTCGCCGCTTTTTTCACTTGCTTTTCACATCTCCCGCCATTGAGGATGATGATGATGATGATGGCGGTGGCGGTTTTCTTCTTTTTTGCTTTATTTGGTTAGCGTACTGCGCGTGAGATTGCCCGAGTCATTGACTGGCTGCTGCTGCTGCCGACACTGTCACAAGCAGTAGACTGCGCAATGAGACAGCTTCGGCTTCCTTTCTAAATTGGCGGCAATTGAGAGGGGTAATAAGAATTGACAAAGAGGAGACAGGGGAACGCTAAACTGGCGTGCTCACAGATGCCGATGGTGATTTGCAACAACTACTGCCACTGTCGGGCACTGGAAGTTGCCTAAGCACCCACTTACACTTTTTTAAGCACTGATCGGGTGCTGCACTACGGCAACGAGAACCAAGGGAAGGAAAGGGAAAACGCCGTTGTCCACGGCAGCACGCCATTGATCTCCTGCTACTGCTCGCAAAAGACACTCATTCTTGGTGATTGAATAATGGCTCTTTGGTATTATTTTTTTGTATTGTAATGGCCCAGCTTGGCAGCACCGGGCAGAAGAAAAGAGGAGAGAAGAGGCAGCAGACTAAGCCCTCATCATCAGGCCCAGCCAACCTAGTCTCCGGGGAGATCTGCAGAGAGAGAGGGAATGTTTCCCATCAGTGGGGCATGCCGCCAGCAGCAGCAGCAGCAGCAAGGCCAGCAGTCTTTTGGAGTGGGTGCTATTTGGAGCGGCAGCAGCTTTCCATTGGCTCCTGCTTGTGAATGTGTGTTGTTCCTGGAACACACACACACGCTGACTCCTGCTACTGCTAGCAGTTTTCCTGCTGCTGTTCACTCAGTTGCATCGGTGCTGATATATAAGCACGAGGGCGAACCACACTGGCCACAGGCTCAGACGGAGTTGTCGGTGCTGCTGGTGCTCTCTTCTTCTGTTCGCCACTGTTCATCTGTGTAATAATCCCATGGCCATTGCAGTCGACGACGTCTCTCTCTTTGCCTCTTACCCAATAGTGCTACTGCTGCTGTTGTGTACATTCGGCTGCTGTACAGCTTCTGCTGCTTCTGCTGCTTCTTTCGACGACCAACACTAGCGCACACGGCCTTGCGCTGCTGCTGAATTGGCTGAATGCAAAAATCACCTTGCCTCTCTCTCTCTCTCTGTGTTTACGTTCCTCGCTAACCGCAGATCGAGTGCTACCACTGGACACAACAGACTGTCTTGGTGCTCAGTACAGCGCTGGTCGGCAGCTTGCTTCTTTTTTCTTCGCTACTCTCTTTTTTGTGTCCGTCGTCGATGACTTTGCGGTCGACCACGCTGCTGCTGCTGCTGTTTTTTCTGCTGTTGTCGCTGTCTCCTGTCGTTGACAAGCACCAGTGGTGGTGTCCAGTGTGTTGTGCCGCTGTGCAACTACAAAGCAATCATTGCTGCTGATATCAAAAGCGAACAGTGTACTACTAGTTCTACTGTGTTGTACAACATCAAAAGTCAAGTTCATTGATCGCCCCCTTCCCCCTCCTCCTTGAAGGGTTGGCCACAGCTGCTGTCAATCAAATTGCCTGTCTGCCTGCTGTTTCAATTCCTCTAAACTTTCAAACATCAGAATACCAGCATCTCCAAATCTCTTGCTGCCAGTAGAGTGACCCAGCGGTGAGTGCCCTGGGTACACGGGGTACGGCAACATCATCATCAGAAGCAGCAGCAGCCGCGGTGGTCACGTCAAGCAATCAACAGAAAAAAATTCGCTCGCCTGCCGTCGCCTCATCAACCCCATCATCGGCAGCAGTGGCCATCATTTCATCCAGCTCCTCGCCAGCATCTCGCGCACTATTGCCCAGTGCACCGTACCGACGGTGGTGCCTAATGCGATTATAACTTTGTGTATCCTGGACGCCTGCCTGCCTGCCACCGACGGTTTTTCATCTCCGCTGCCGCTGTCTTCTTCCGTCGGTGTTTGTGTCCGCCTGTCTTCACACACAACACAACTCACTCGTTAACTACAATTCGGCAGATAGCTCCCTCTCCCTCCCTGGTCAGGAAAAGAAAGAGAGAGGAGGAAGAGGAGTAGGAGAAGGGGAAGAAAAGAAGAAGAGAGGGACGTGCGAAGGAAGAATCGATTGGAGAGAGGGCATCAACAGCAGCCCCGACTTCAACTTCAGAGTTCGGCTCTCTCCATTGAAGCTGAATGCCGATAAGGCCACTGACGCTGCCTGACACTGTCCTCTTCACACTACTTCCTCGAGCTGTTCCTGAACTCGACTGAAATTCATTCAAAGCCCTACTTTTTTCTTGTCGCTAAGGAATTTGCAGGGCAGTGGTGAACAGCTTCTTCTTTCTCTTTTACTTTTGATCTCTCACTGCTTTTCGGCTGTGGTACTCAGCATCGAGCGACTAATTGCATTAACACTCGAGCCCTCTTGCTGCGACACTTTTTGTCTCTGCTGTTATCTCTCTGTGTGCTCCATTTGAAACTCTCTGGACTTAGTTTTGAGTGCGTCTCAACTATTGCTGCTGCTGCTACTGTCGTCATGAAAGTAGATGACAGTCAGACACTACTACTTGAGAAGACAACAACGGCCGCTGGAGCTTCTTCAGCTGTAGCAACATCAGCAGCAGCACCATTTCGACCATTACAACAACTGCTCTGAAGTGGTTCGTGCAGTTTCGATGGCCATCATCATCAGCAACAGCCACAACACTGACACTTCTCAAGAAGCGGCTTCTGAGTACGTGTGAGTGCATCTGATGATCACAGAAAAAGAGGAGGAAGAAGAAGAAGTGCCGAAGAGAAACGCAAAAACATCACGCCCAGTGCAAGTCCAACTCTTGTACATCTACACTAGCTGAGGAGAGAGGGAATTGCGCCACTACCACCGCCGTTTCCCCATAGCACCAGACGCACAGCTGTGCATATCTGCCAGTGACCAGAGTGCAAGCAAGCAAGCAAACAAGCATCGTTGATTTGATCAACATAAAGTGCATTCAGAGATTATTACGTCGCTGCCGCCGACGCTGCTGCCGACGACACTGCTGATTGCAGTGGCCAACAGTCGCTGAAGCGATCATAAAATTGTCGTAAAATTGAGCTCTCTCCAACTGTGATCAACTGTCCTCATTCGTCGTATCTCTCTTGTCGTACAGCACAACAACCACCACAATTACCACAACCACCACCGCAACCATCCAATGCCTCAGTGGAAGCTTCAGCATCATCATCATCGGTAGTGTCACCATAACCTTTGGTGACAACACTAGCGAAGCACACCAGCGACTGGTGTGCGATCCCTGTGCCCCCTCACTGTGCCCCATTTCCGGCGTCCAAGACGTCCTCTCTGCTAGGCTTCGCCCACCACCTCCTCGCCCCGCCCGTGGTCATCCTCCTCGTCCTCCTGCTGGTCCTGGTGCTGATTGGCATCGAAACCGGCAACCGGGTGGCAGCTGCCAACGCGGCGGCAGACCGCCGACGGCGTCCCCGACCGTCCACCGGGCCCGATCCAGTCTGAGAAGACATCATCATCATACTAGTAGAGCACTTGGCAATCTAAGAAGACCTTCTCCTCTTCCTCCTTTCCCTCCTCCCTCACCTCTCTCACCTGATACCCTTTCCAGTGGCCTTACTATCCGAGCTGTCCGCCTTCTGCAACATCTATCATTTTTACTACCACTATCACCGGTGATCATCTGCACTGTGGTCGCCCCCTTCTTCTTCTTTCAATGAAGAGGAAACCTCGACGCCGGCATAAAGAAGAGTTATTACCATTACTACTACTACCACGACGATATCATTTACGATTACAACGATCACAATCACCCGTTTTCATACCAGCACCATCATCATCAGCACCAGTAGCGCACAACAGAGCAGCAGCAGCACCTTACCACTGGACGGGAAATCACCGGCGCACCCACGTCTTTTGGATGGTCAGCAGGAGGAAAAAGTGTCCCAGTTATGATGAGCAGACAGCAGCAACACGCCACCCACCCTTACTGCAGCGAAAGTGGCAGCAGCAGCAATGGCTGTACCGAGGCCCCGAAGGCTATGAAGGGCGCGCCCAGCTCGTCAGCAGCAGATGACAGCGAGGACACTGCATTAAAAGCAGACACCAGCACTACTAGCACACCGGTGGACACTACCACCAGCACTGAACACTGTCACTCTGTCACAAGGTTTGTCCGACAGTTTTGGCAGCTTTTCTTCCTTTTCTCCTTGATGATGATGATGATGATGATGGTACTAGTGACGTAGTGTAACGGTGTCCCCGCTTTAGTTTCTTTGGTCACGGTGGCCAAATTACCAGCAACACCAAAGCTAAAGCCTGCCCATCTCATTTGAATTTATATTGTACGGCAGCAGCAGCCTGAGTAGTTCTCGTTCCAGTGTTCCAGTGTTTGTCAGCGCGCGTTTTTCCTGAAAACGGGTCCGGAAAGAGAGGGAGAAGGAGATCGACTGCCACTAATTGGCAGTTTTGTTTGCCAGCCAGCGCCTGTCAGTTTCCTCTCATTTTCCCCCTTTCATTCTATTTTTCTATTTGGTCTATTTGTTTGTCCTCCTCTTCTGCTTCCTCTTCCCAGCAGCAGTTTTCGGGCAAAGGCAGCAGCAGCAGCGGCAGTTCCAGACCAGAAAGTGATTCTGTCAGCTCAGGCGTCTGTGGTTTATGTGAATGTGTGCTGTGCTGTGCTGTTTGTGTCTGTCTATCGCTGAGCTGCCCCGTTAATTGAATTTCGCTGTCCTGCCTCCTCCTCCTCTTCTGCCCGTCGTAATGAGCTCCAGCATTAGCTTATTAGCTGCACAGTTAAAGCTGAAGAGCTAGTAGTACAATTCCAAAGTACAATCCTCTGCGCTTCTTCTTCTTTAGTGCGGTGCCTCCGTTTCAGTTCTCTTTGTGTCCTTTCGCAGTTGAGCTTCTGGTGATGTTGCTGCTTCGGTGACAGCAGCAGCAGCAGCTCACTGGCGGAATCGCATTTCAGGGAAAGCAGCTTCGACTTTTTCCGAGCTCATTCCTGGAGCTGTCCCGGACGATGGAGAGGATGGAGATGGGAAGACAGGGCGACAACGAGGCCCGTCACTTGGTTTCCACTTTTCCTGTTTTTCACTTTTACTTTCACTTTCACTTTTTGCACACACACACACACACACACTCATTTGATCCGTCGGTGCTCATTAGCGGTGTCGTCTTTTTCTGCCTTCACTTTCCACTGATCCCCTTCTACTGCTTTTTTTCACTTTCATTTTCTAAAGCTCACTTTTTCTCTTTTTCTTTCATTCACCCTCTTCAGGGATCGACTGCCGGCGATGATGGTGCCCCGCGACGAGGTGGGCCTCTGGAGCATCCTCAAGCACTGCATGGGCAAGGACCTGTCGAAGATTACCATCCCGGTGGTGTTCAATGAGCCCCTCAGCTTTCTGCAGCGCATGGCGGAGATCTTCGAGTACTGCAACTATCTGAACATTGCCGATCAGTGCGATGACGTGGTGGAGCGCATGGAGGTAAGTGAAAGGCTGAAAACGGCTGAAAAGGCTGAAGTGATTTAAAAAGAAGCAGAAAATTATTCTGCTGCTGCTGAGCTTAATGAAGCGCGTCCTGATGCGATGCGATGTGAGGGAAGGAGGCTCGCTAAGCTGCTCAATTCAGCTCAGCTCAGCTCAGCTTTGCTCGGCATCATTAGCAGGCAGGCAGGGCAAGTTTATTAGCATCATTTTCCGCGCCTCTGCACATTTCATCATTACATCCAGGCGCTCTCATTTTCACCTCATTTTCACTTTCTCCCTCTCAGAACGTCTGCGCCTTCATCATCTCCAGCTACTCGTCCAACTACCTCCGCCTGAACAAGCCCTTTAACCCGCTGCTGGGCGAGACTTTCGAATTTGAGGTGCCCTCCGCCCAGACGCGCATCGTCCTGGAGCAGGTCTCCCACCACCCGCCCATCAGCGCCTGGCACGCCGAGTCCCCTCACTTTGTGATGCGCGGCAGCATCAACCCGCGCCTCCGCTTCTGGGGCAAGTCCATCGAGGTGAAGCCGGAGGGCTCGCTGGAGCTGACGCTGAAGCGGAGCGAGGAGACGTACACCTGGAAGAGTGTCAACTGCTGCGTTCACAACATCATCGTCGGCAAGCTGTGGTTTGAACAAGTAATATAATTAGGTTTGCTCATCGTTTGTTGTGATTAACCTCTTTGCTGGGCTTTTTTCATGTTTAGTACGGCGACGTGGAGGTGGTGAATCACTCGAACAAGTACCGCATATCGCTGAACTTCAAGTCGGCGAGCTGGTTCAGCGGCTACGAGCTGAACCGCTTTGACGGCTTCATACTGAATGAGCGCAAGGAGCGGGTTCGCTTTCTCTACGGTAAGTTGCGGTTGGCAGCGTTTTTCTGAACTGAACTCAAGCAATAATATGCTAATAATGCTATTTTATGACGAATACTATAGGCAAGTGGAACGACTACCTGAAGTCCGCCTCGCCGGCCGACTACGAGGAGTACCTGCGGACGAACAAGCAGTTTCGGGTGCCCGAGGAGGCGGCAGTGATCGGTGACTATCATCACGACAACTTTGCCGCCGGCTCGCGGAAGGTCATCTCCAAGCTGGGCAGTCTGACGAAGCAGCTGACGGGCACTGGAGGTGGAAGTGGTGATGATAAAACTCAGGAAACTCTAACAGCCTCTGAACAGCAGCAGGAAGAAATGGGTGAAAGTGGTCAGCAGCAGCTGCCGAAGAGCGACTCGTCGCACTCGCTAGACATCAGCAACTCGCGCATCCTCTGGAAGGTGCAGCCGCGGCCGGAGCACTCGCCCGCCTACTACCACTTTAACAGCTTTGCCTTCTCCCTTAACGAGCTGCCCGCGGACAGTACGCTGGTGGACACCTATCCCATCACCGACTCGAGGTTCAGGCCGGACATTAGGAAGCTGGAGGAGGGCGATCTGGGTAAGTGCTGCTGATGATGAAGCTGTTTTCGAGTTGTTGCAGAGAGCCTGCAGCTACTTTTTGGTGTTCACTTCAGTACACTGTTCTGTGTTCAGAGTGCCAGCTAATCAGCACCAGTGAGGTCCCCTCAGTTTCTTCTGTCTGCTTTTTATCCCTTTTCGTTTTCTTTCCTTTCACTTCTTTCGAGTGTGTGTGTGTGTGTGTTTGCTTTTTCTGCTTATTCTCACTTTTTTCTTTCATTTTCTTTTTTCCTTTTCCTTTCTTTCCTTTCTCTCCACTCACCGATCTCATCTCATTACGATCTGGCTCTTCTCTCTTGCAGACGGTGCCGCGGCTGAAAAGCATCGCCTAGAGGAGAAGCAACGTGAGACGCGGAAACTGCTGAAGAAGCGCAAAGAAAAGGAGCCAGAGCCACTGTAAGTGCCGACAATTGCCCGCTGCTGTTGCTGGAATTGCACTTTTTTTCACTTTCTTTCTGGCGATGAGACTTTTGCCATTGCCTGACTTTCTTGACTTTCTTTTCCCCCTCAACTAATTGAGCTTCTCCCTCTTCTGGTTCATTTCCCCTGCCCTTCTCCCCACTTTTTTCTCCCCACTTCTTTCAGCTGGTTCGGCAAACAGGTCAGCCCACTGACCAAGGAGGAAGAGTGGACCTTTAATCAAAAGTATTGGAATCGCGACTGGTCTCGCTGTCCGGATATCTTCTAGTGCAGGTGCTACTTGAACTGACGAACCTCTCACCATCACCTTATCATCATCATCACCACCACCACCTCATTTGCCTTCTTCTCTGGTCACGCATGTCCGGTGCACAACGCTCTGCACTGGACATGCCCATTCTCTCACATCTCAAATCAATACCGTCCGCTTGCAAATACTTCGAGTCACAACTTCACATTTCTTACTCCTTCTCACTCGGCCACTTACACTGGTGGTGGTGATAATCCGGGGACAGCACTGCACTACTTCCACCACCACCACCACCACCAGATCCAGCAGCACTTTCACCTTCACCAACTCTCTTTCTCTCTCTGATCGATTGCTCACTCACACTTTCTCTGGTGCTTTTGCTCTCTGCTACATTACTGCGCCTTTACACACTCGCATTTTCTAGTACCAACACCGCTGCCGCTGCCACAACCATCACCACCGCGACCACCATAAAACGACATATAATTAAAGTCACACATCAGCAGCACACATTCATTCAGTCAGTCACATTCATGCCACGACACATTCCAACGCATTCTCGCTCCCGCTCTCTCTTCCAGGAATCGCACAATGGCCTAAGAGAGAGAGACGACCCGAGAGATCTTATCCACGACCACCACCACCGCTATCACAGACACATTTACACTTGTACCCTCTCTCTCTCACTTTCTTCAATGGCAACAACAGCAGCAGCGTTTTTAGTCGACACTGTTTTAGGTCGATTTTAAAGCTCTATTTATATTCCTTCTCTCTCTCTCTCTCTCACTTTTCACTATTTTATTTATTACTCGCCTCGTTATACTGCTGCTGCTTCTGCTTCTCTGTACACTCTTTTGCGACACTCAAACTCGCCTGTGTCGTAATCATGTCGCTCTCACTCTCCTTCCTTTCTTCCTTCTTTACTCTGCTTATAATTATATTATATACTTTCTCTCTCTCTCCTCTTTAATCGAAGATCATTACAGCAAACACACATCTGAGGGTGAAAAGGAAGAGTGTTTGACTGCCTGTGTGTGCACGAGCGATCTGCACACACAAAATGAATGTTTTAGATTACAGCGAAAGAAATAAAAATGTTTATAAATTAACATGGCTGAAATTACTTTTCTTGGAGTGGGTAAGAGGTTTACATTTTTTTGTGAATTAACTGTGGTTATGAAAATAGTATTTTTAGTAGATCTTTGGCGGTACCTGATTACAGACTTTGGGAGTTTAGCAATCAAAGAATTTCAATATTTCTGTTCATTGCTGATCAGCTGAATCTCGTGAATGGCCTTCCCAATTGTCTCACGCGTGCCGGTGATGCGCACCGCCGTCGAGTCGTCGTCCTGCTTGGGAATTTGAATCTTCGTCCCGGTGGACTGCTCCAGTGCGGACAGCTTGGCGCCGCCCTTGCCCAGAATGATGCGGTGGGGCTCCTTCGGCACACTGTAGGTCTGCGTCATCTGAGCCTGAAACTTGCTTGCCAGCATGCGTCGGGCCTTAAGAGGAAGGAAGGAATCTTTTATTTGCCTTTTTGGGGCCTAGAGAGAAAAAGGTTTTGATAAGGTTTTTACATAACCGTTGACAACAGCAAAATTCAACCAGCACTTACACTGGTAGTGGCGTCCTCCTTGCCCGAGATGAGAAAGTTCAGCGTCCCTTCGCAACTGGTGGTGGTGGTGAGCTGATGAATGTCAGTGCCGGTGCTGGGCACTTTGTAGCCGTGGTCACCGGACACTGGTGCCGGAACGTTGTCGTCGTCGGTGGTCAGCTGGGTGGGATGTGAAAAGGTGAAAGTTTAAACTAATGCAGCAAAGAAATCTTACAGTGGTCTTCTGGCCATAATTCATCTCACAACGCCTCCTAATATTGTCTTCATTGCACAGTGAAGGTGATGGCGGTGATGGCGGTGATGGGGACGGGGGAGTGTCGAGCTCGGAAAGAGGAGGAGGTGTAGAAAACTCGGACATCCATTCACCCGACATTTTGAAAACTTGTTGTTTTTGCCAAAACTGAACGTTGATTACTGACCGCAAGATAAAACAAAATGCGCGGGCAAAAGCCGTTCACAAATGTCGTATCGCTCAGGTGCGCCTTTTTGCACCAAATAGAACAACAACGAAAAATTACGCCATCGACAGTTCTGCACTTTTCCTCAAATCGAAACGAAAGTCCATGCCGAACAAAGAATGGCCATCCAGTCACCCCTAACCTTCGAACATCGCCTGTCACTGAGGCTGCCTCCAGCAGTGTTGACACGCCTCATCCTTTGCCAACTGCTGCCGCCGTCGCCACCGCCTCTACCACCACTCTGCGGATGACATTTTTATGGCTGGCATCATCAAGAATGTGAACCTCAACTTTTTTTCGAATCGAGGAATTGAGAGCACGGCGAGACATTGACGACGACGACTACGTCGACGACGACACTGATGACGAGCAGTCTATCCTTCTCTCTCTCGCTCTTCTGCGGTAGCAGTCTCTGAATCCCCTTTCTTAATATAGTCCTCGGCAGACCGATGCCAAAATAACGCTGCAACCAAAGCAAGAAAAAAGCGCTTCTTCGGCAAGCTTGAAGAGACACACTCACCATCACCACCACCACCATCATCATTCCTAGTTCGTTCACTTGTGCTGCTGCTGTTCGTGTCGCCATCGAGGTTCGGCAGAGCTGAGCAAAGGTCTTTGAGGGAGAAGAGTGCTCTACCACGTTCGCCACCAGTCACCAGAGGAATGCCACGTTCGACGACGACGACGAGTCCTGGAGGTGTGTAGCACCCTAATGGTGCTGCCGCTGCCACAGTTGGTGCTCTTCAGATTCTGTTACTGTTCATATTGTTCCACAGACAGTTTTCTTCTTCCACTTCGTCTTTCCCTTCGCCACCTTTCTCACCTCGACTGTCTCCCACAACCAGCGGCAGCAGCTGCAGCAGCAAAAGTGCTCTTGGCCGTCGACGGGAATGAGTGCCAAAAGTTGGCGTCGTCTTCTGCCACCACCACCACCACCACCACTAACATCAGCATCAGCCGCAACCAGAAAGCAGTGTCTTCTACTTCTCTCTGATTCCATTGTGTTCTTCTTCTCTGCTGCGTGTTGCTACTTTTTCCTACAAGCCCTCGGCGGTTGTCTGCTACCAGCACTGCCGCCCCAGCAGTAGTACCAGCAACTGGTGGAAGAGAACCACCGAATCCACTGGAAGAGAAGTGCTGCAGCCGGGAAGTGGCAGTGCCGTGTGAATCTGCTGGCCTGCTTAGCGCGCCGCTCAAGAAGAAGGAAGGAAAGGAAAGAAAGAAGAAAGAAATCGGCACACATACTACACTTGCAAAGCACTGAGCAGCGAATTGCGGCAAGGCGGGCACACATACATTCACACACAGCGGATATCACCGTACCGAGAGCTCCACCAGTAGAGCAGAAGTGCAACAGCGAACGACTGAAAGGAGCACTGAGTGCACAGTGAATCAATTCGCAGCCTATTCTCCTACTCACTGTCGCCTGTATCCTTCTTCCTCTCTTCTTCCTCCTCCGTCTGCTAGTGTCTGATTCTTCCTCTTGATCTACTCTCCACCGGCAAGTCCAAGCTCTATTCTACTTCTTCATCATCCCACCCACTGATGATTGATTGCCGCCAATGCCCGTACCACCACTACCTACAAGGCCGCATCAGCAGCTGATGGGATGATCTCCGTAGTGAAGGCGGCGATCTCCATCCGGCCACCTTCGGCCACCTTGACAAACTGCTGCAGATGTTGAGAGACTGCTGTTTTGAACTCCGCTAGTGCGCACACCCCATGATGGACTGAACCAAGAGTGCACCATCAGTTAAATTTTACCTTTCGACCTTAGGCAATGTACCAACTAAAGCACAACTCAACGTTTATCAATCAAGCACTGGAAGCACCTCTCTATTCACTCTGAGCTCGCGTATCTGTGATGTTGTTCGACCTCCACGACACAGGAACACCCACCACTCTTCCAACAGCTTTGGCTGCTGCGACCTTTTCGCTCATCCTCATCTTTCGCCCCTCTTCGTCGCCTCCTTCAGCCCTACTTCAGCCAGAGACTGATCTGATTGAGCCGCCACCACAGCCCTGATTGAGCCCAGCATATCACCCGGCAGCTCTTTGCTGCCCTCCTTCAGTTGCCGGTAGCAGGGTCTGTCGGTCGGATCAGGATCACTGGGAGAAGAGGAGAGCGAGTAAGTCCTGCAGTCACGCAGTCACTTGCCTGGCTGACCCTGGAGATTCATGACCGTCAGCTACCAGTACGATGTCGCTTCCTCTTCAACCGGGGGCTTCTTTCGGCTCCTCTGGCGTTGGCGGGGCAGCATCTGGAAGCTCCTCTACAAAGAACTGCTGCTCTTCTGCGGCGTCTACCTCTGCATTGCCTTCACCTATGACTTCCTGATGTCTGACTACTACAAAAGGTAGGTGGCACGAGCTTCTTTTTTTTCTGCATTATTTGTTTGCAGTTAGTTCTTCGACCCACTTAGCGTCGATATTAATGGCTCCAACAGGAGTTGAAGTTGAACAGACACACACACTGTGTTGAGCCGCGATCAAATCGCGCCGATCACCGAACAGTCGACGATTGATTTATTCACTGGTTGTGTTGTACAGTTGTGCCGTTTTGTAAACAGACACACACAGACATATTCTCAGCGTGTTTGCTCTGGTGGCCACCCCAAGGCAAGCAAACGGCAAGCAAGCAAGAGACGGCGGCCCTCTCGGGTTTTCGAGCATCGCGTTTGCGGTTAATTAGTGTGTAAACATAGACTTGCTGATGCACCAACAGCAGAAGTAGTGAAGTGGCTGCACTTGAACCAGCTCCTGCTCAGAGTCATCAATAGATACTCTCTCTCTCTCATTCGATACACATCAGTGGCACTGCATCAACTCGTGTCACTGTGGCAATGGCACACATTGGCTGCTGAGCACTTTAGCTCTCCTGGCTAAGCCATAAAAGGTTGCCTGATGCTGTAACCTTTTCAAATTGAACTGCCACACAAATTCTCCCAGTGGAATCAGTGAGTAAGTGAGCAAGTCTCGAGAGTTCACTTTGAAGAGGACAGTTTTGCAAGCGTTAGCTATATTTAATTCACTGACTGATGCGACGAAGATGCTCTTTCAGGCTCTTGAGGCTGTTGCAGTGTTGGTGTGTTTTTGCCGCGACTGTGTTTGCTTGTAGTGTTGCTTGTCTGCATTACCCGCCAGCCATCCAGTCAACCAGTCATTCAGCTTTTGCTAGCACTTTTTCCTTTGGATATAATAAAATATATAACAGAGAGGCACTTGCACAAATAAATTCGTGTATAAAACTGCACTAAAGTGGAAAATATTAATGGCGAGCTGCTGGTAGTGCTGATGCTGATGCTGCTGATGAAGAGAGCGAGAGAAAGCGAGAGGAGTCTGCTGTTGTTGGCGTCTTGGCGCCACTATTTATAGTTGTAGAGTTGTTCAACACAAAGACCCCGACGACGACGACGTCGAACTTGTAGTAGAATTAGTAGTAGTGCCCAAATGGCTCATTGATTGATCACCAAGAGCAGGCCACCGAGAGCTGGGTCGATCAACTGGCACTCAAATGGCCATCAGCATCATCATCGTCCTCATTGATTGTCCCAGACGGCGGCGGTGGCCACAAAGCCACTGCTCTTTATTTGTATGTGGAGAGGGAGCTTTCAATTTAGCTGCTTGCTGCAAACAGTTTCGGTTTACCCTCTGGCAAAACCGAATCTGTTTATGCTAAAGTCTAAAGAGTCCTAATCTGGCCCACACTCCAGTCCTTGTTTAGGTGTTGGAGGCTGTTGCTGCTGCTGCTGCTGACAAACACACACCGAGCCACACACTGAGAGAACCGCAGTGATAGCTGTTATTTATACTGCCAACCTCGGTATTTATATCTAAAGGTTATGCGAGAATAGAAAATCGCTCGTGTGTGTCACCCAGCACTGCTGCTGCTCAGGCGCTGCTCCAGACAAAGTACACGTTGGAAAGTGTAGATAGGGTGTACCTTTACCACCAGGCTGCTGGTCACCGGTGCAAAGGTGGTGGCAGAAGACTTGACTTGACTTAAATGAATGAAGGTGAAGAGAACTTTGATACTCTGGCGGCGAAGGTGGTGTCACTTTCTGTCGTCTGCTGTCGCCTGCTGCTGCTGATGTTGGCAGAAGAAAGCTCACTTTGCTAGAGCCGCGCATACTTTGCATACCGCGCGCCTCTATTCATATTTGTTTCTTGTTGCCACACAGCGCCGAGTCATTCTTTCCTTCTTTTCTTCCTTCCTTTTCTTCCTTTCTTCCTCTATCTCTCTTTCTCTGCTCTACTAATTAGTCTCTTATTATACTCGCCTCTGATCATATTCAGTTACACTCCTTGTCTCTGCTCGAAGCAGCAGCAGCAGCAGAAGTCGGTGCCTGCTAGTGCTTCCTCGTTTCTGATGCACTGTCTCACTGCTGCCAACACTTTCCATATCGAGCTCCTTCATCTCACTAACTTTCACTCTCACTTTTCTTCTCTCATCACTAACCTCGATCTGGTAGCCAGCAGCAGCGGCAGACGTAGGAAATGTGAGATGAGCTTGATTTAAACGATGCATCGAGCAGCAGCAGCAGTTCCGTTAGCCTGTTTGTGCTGTACAATGCATCATTTGCGGTTTCAGGCATTGTCTCCTTGGTCTGCTGCTGCTGACCTTTACCAGTTTTGGCTGGGTAGTGTCACCGCCAGACTCGTCGTCCTTTGTCTGTCAGAGGGCACATCGATTGTGCTGTTGGCGGCATGGGAAAAAACTGCCATGTCAGTGCTTTTGCAGCAATAGTTGCCATTGGCAATGACGGCAGCAGCAGTGAGTGAGCCTGATCACCCGCGCTGATGAATATGTGTAATGGCGCAGGGGCAGCACAGCAGTTCGATCTGTTCGATTGATCCGAAACATGTTCCCGGATATGTGGGGCGGTTGCACTCGCGCCCCAGTCGTTGTTCGGGACACTCACTGCCAGAAATGATGCAAATTCTGCTGCTGTATTTTTTCTGTTCTTTCCTTCTTCCTTTACTTGGCCACTTTGATGTCTTGCCGACATGGCGAGAACATCGTTCTTTCATCGTCGTCATTGCTGTAGTCGTCGTTTCAGCGTTGTTTGCTGCTGCCGCTGCTGCTTATGAATATGTCGCCTTCGCTTATGGTTGTGATGACATAAATTAGCAGTTGACTCTGCTGCTGCTGCCGCTGCTTCAGTTCACTTGCAGGACGGGGCAATGGGGCAGAATTTGCTGCTGATGATGATGATGGTGGGCACGGTAGGCACTGTCTGTGGGTGATGTGCTGTGTTCTGTGTTGTTGAAATGTTATGTGTAGGCAAAAAAAATTAAGGCAATAAATGTTTGGACAGCATCCAAACATGACGCAGAAACGTTGGCGGATTCTGTATCTGCAGCAGCTGCTGCTGTTTCTGTTTTGTATCACAGGCGGTGCACTGCAGTGAGCGCTACTCTCACTCGTGTTCTTTTTCTACAAAAATTGAAATCGATCAAGTGTCAGAATTGATGGTGGAAGTAGGAAGGGATGACTGAAAGCACTAACACATCCGCTTTCTCTGCAGATACTACGAGCGAACTGTGATATTCTGTTCGGCATTCGTCGAAATAATTCCACTGTCCTTCATTTTGGGCTTCTACGTTTCCTTCACTGCACACCGCTGGTGGCAACAGTACACGGCCATTCCCTGGCCGGACAAGTAAGTGCAGGACTTCAGTTTGTTTTCTTTTAATTGTTCTCTCAATCATTTTCATCACAATTAGACTGATGAACATCATCGCCCTTTACGTGCCCGGCAACGATGTGACCAGTCGCGTCCTGCGGCGCACCCTGATGCGCTACCTGAACCTGACGCTGGTTCTGGTGCTGCGTTCCATTTCAATTCCCGTCAAGCGGCGTTTCCCCACGAAGGAGCACCTCGTCGAAGCGGGCTTCATGTCCCGTCCGGAGCTGGAGATGTACTCTTCGGTGCCCTCGCACGAGTTCAACACCTTCTGGATTCCCTGCACGTGGTTCGTCAATCTGCTGCGGGAGGCAAAGTCGGAGTGTCGCATCACCGACTCGGGCGGCATCAAGCTCATCATGGAGGTAAAGAATAAGCTGTTTTAGTATCATCATTGTTTGTCTAACTTTTCCCAAACGCAGGAGTTCAATGAGTTTCGAAGCAAGTGCGGCCTACTGTGGAGCTACGACTGGGTCAGCATTCCATTGGTGTACACGCAGGTCTGCGTCATGTTTTGCTTGCCTTCACGAAACATCTTTTATAACATCTTTTCTCTCCCTGTGCACAGGTCGTCACCTTATCAACGCAGGCCTTCTTTCTCGCCTCCCTGCTCGGTCGACAGCACATCAACCCGCCGAAGAGTGCCGGTATCAAGGCGCACGACTACGGCGAGTACTACATTCCAGTGTTCACACTGCTCCAGTTTATTCTCTACATGGGCCTGCTCAAGGTAACATGCTATGATGTGCAACAACAAGTGCTAATCTCTTTTGTCTCGTTTTCAGCTCGGCGAGCAGCTGATCAACCCCTTTGGCGACGACGACGAGGACTTTGAGCTGAACTGGATCATTGACCGCCACCTGAAGGTGTCCTTTCTCGGCGTGGACATTCTCAACTCTGACCCGCCGCCGCTGATCAAGGACAACTACTTCGACGAGATGGACATCAAGCTGCCGTACACGGAGGCGGCGGTGGCGCACAAGGTGAAGACCTACCGAGGCTCAGTGGCCGCCTTTCAGTAAGTCGTGTTTTGTTTAATTGTTGAGTTTTTACTAATCTAACATTTTTTCCTCCATAGTGTGCCCACTAGCAAGCACGGTCTAGTGATACCGGAGTTTGACGACGACGAGAACGGCGAGGACGACGAGGCCGTTTCCACCATTCAGAGTAATCGCGACGCGAACACGCACACCTCCAGCTGGAGTCTCTTTCGGGGGAAGCGGAAGCTGAGCAGCAGCATTGACTCCTTCAACTCGGAGACGATGGTCGAGCGGGGACTGGAGGAGACGGAGATGCCCACGCTCAAGGCCAACTCCTCATGGCACAACTTTCTCGCCTCGGAGGGAAATGAAAATGGCGGCGGCACCAGCGGCACCGGCAAAGCATCAGCCCCAGCATCAGCAGCAGCCCCATCAGGCAGTGTCGCTGAAGACACGCAAGGTATCAGGGGGTAAGATTTTCACCCCGAGATAAGTCAGCCCGCGCGCCCGCGTCCACTTTCACTCGAGGGAGTAACTCTGTATCGCAGTCATTGCTTTGCACACACACACTGAAAGAGATGGGCATTTGCAAACATTTCTAACTCTTTTCACCTTTTTTGACATAGATCCGACCAAGCCGGCGGCAGTGGGGGCCAGCAACGCCAGTACGACCAACACGGCCACCTTCAGCCTGAGGACGTTCCGCTGCCTCCGAGCGTCAAAGACCGCTGGAAGCACGCCGGAAGGATGGAGGCGCCGCACGGCGGCGGAGGGGGCAGCGGCAAATCAGCCCTCAAAGCCGCGAACCTCGGCGAGATCAAGCAGTCCAGCTTCGAGTCCACGGACTCCTCCAACCAGAGCAGCCACGTCATCATTCCAATGGAGGAGGACGGTGATTCCGGCCAACCTCCGCAGCTCCTTCAGCAGCAGCGGCCTGCTGCAGGCCCTACTGCACGCTTCTTCCACTTTCGCAAGTCTCCTCTGCAAGTGTTTGCCAAGGATCGGGACAAGGACAGCCGAGACCGGGACAACGTCTCCCTCGTCAATGCACCGGTAAGCACACTGTTAGCTCACTCTGCCTGCACGCCCTTGCCCACCTTCTCTGCTTCTTTTGCCCTCCCTCTCAACCAGTAACTACCACTAGTCTGACCCCTGTCAACAACACTAGGTGAGCAGCACTTCCGGCGGCGCTGCCTTCAGGACGCTGGGCCCGGCTGAAGCGACTGCTCTCCTGTCGCAGCACCGAAACAGCGGCGGCGATCGCAGCTCGCTGAGCTCGGTGTCGCTGAAGAGCGAAGTTCCAGTGACCAGGTCGACCTCCTCCTCCTCCTCCTCAAAGCCGCCCAAGTCGCTGATGAAGTGCCACCGGACGGTGGACCCGAAGCTGCGCATCAGGCCCTTTCGCTCGAAGGTGACCTTCAGCGAGGACACCAAGGCGGGCGACAATACACTGCTGCCGGAGAAGAGGGGCAGCGTTCCGGTGGAAGGCAGCAGCAGCAAATACGGCAGCGTTTTCAGCAAGTGGGACTCCAGCTCCGATTCTGTCTCCAGCTGCCTGCTAAAGCCTTCCGCAGAGGAGCAGCAGGAGCAGCCGATCTCCCTCAAACGCCACCACACCTTCTCCGAGTCCTCAGCAGCGGGTCCCAACGTGCGCGCCTCCACCCTCAAAGTCTCCGACATACCCTTTGCCGACCTCTCCAAGCGGCGGCAGTCCTTTGACCCGACGATGGTGGCCAAGCTGTCCTCCTCCACCTCATCGGCGGGAAAGATGACGCCGCTGGTTGCGGAGAACCTGCAGGACCTGCTGCTGAACCGCGACAACTGGCTGCACTACCAGAGTCTGCCCAACATTCAGGAGGAGGATCAGCTGCAGCAGGGCTCGCAGCACGCCAGTCCCACGGAGCGGTCGCCGCCGAGGGGAGAGGCTTTTTCGGCGGTGACCTCGCTGACACCGGTGACCACCACTAGCTCAGCTGAGCCCTTAACTACTGCACTGCCAGTACGGGTCACACCGCCGACGCCTTCTCCGCCACCGTACAGCAGACCTACTCAACAGTCGTCTACAAATAGTCTACTGCCTCCTCAGCCGGGCACTCCACCGCTCTCATCAGCAGCACCTTCATCCACTGACTCTCCCACTTCGTGGAAAGACGGCGGAAGGCGGCGGTCGCTGAAGCGTCAGAAGAGCCAGGACGTGCCTGATGAGAAGCTGCCGCCGCCGCCGCCAGCGCCCATCAAAAGTCTTCCGCCGTTAGCAGCAGTCTCTCTGCCGTCGCCGAACATGACCACGGCGGCCGCGCGGATCGCCTACCTGAACAAGCAGTCCTCCGACGAGTCGCAGACTTCGAACATAACGGAGGGCTCCTCCTCGTCGACCAATCAACTCAAGCAACCGCAGCAGGGAACAACAACAACAGCAGCAGCAGCTGGCAGCAACACTCTCCACCGAGCGAGGAAGGAGGACCTGAAGCCGCGGCAGGCGTCTACGGAGAGCGACACCGCCAGCTACCACACCGTCAACTCGTACATGCTCATGGAGAAGTCCAACTCATCGTCCATTGACTCATTTACTTCGGCGAACAGTGAGGCGAACAATAACAGCAGCAGCAATGGACATTCGCAGCCGCCGAAAGCAGCTGATGAGGCGACGGAGCAACGACCATCTTTGGCCGCAGTTGACACCAGGAGTCCTAGCAGTCCTGTCAATGGCTCTTCTGCTTTGCGTTCCTATCACCCCCTGATGCACCACGAGTCCTCCCTGGTGCCGACCATCACCTTCTCCCAGTCGACGCCCTCGGTGACGTCGCAGTCCTCCGACGACCAGAACAGTCCCAAGTGGGATGATGATCAAGGGGTGGTGGCGGGGGCCTCGTACCAGGACCGCTTTGCCAGCATGGAGCAGGTCCTCGAGGCGACGGCCAAGCAGAATGCCCAACGAGCTGCGGCGGCGGCTGCTGCAGCAGCAGCTGCTACTTCAGGTCAACAACAACAGCCACAGCATTTGACTCTGACCATTCAAGGACCTGATGAGGACAGCGGTTCAGCGTCTTTGACCACCACCAGCACATCCACAACGCCCACTGCCACCACCACTCCCACCTCAAGCACAGCCATTCGAAGGGTGAACACCGCCGGCAATGGGAATGATCCCCGCCGAAGTTAGAAATATGTGCTCCCGGATGGTGTTTTACACTCTGTTTACACTAACTTTCACCCTCTTTTTTCCTTCCCCTTCTTAGCCCCACTACTTTTACGCCCCTCTGCTTTTCTATTTTTCTCTCTTTTTGATATGACACCTCTGTATAATACTTACCTCAACACCTCTACACCTAGTCGCCAGCTCTACTTCTTCTTTCTTCTCTGTACAGACCAATGGACACTACCTGACTGTTGTTCTTCTTCTTCTTCTCCTTTTGTGGGTTGTTGTCTACTTTTACTTACACTCAAAGAGATATTTTTTGACGTAAAAAATTAAAGCGTGATTGAAGCGTTTTGTGGTGTGTTTTTCTGTTTTTTGGGATTTTTTCATTATTTTCAAAAAGACTAATTTCCCAGCAACTTGCAGGGAAGTTGCTCCGCGTGCAACGACAAAAAAAGTTTTTCTGGCAAAACAACAGCCGCGGCGCAGCAGCAGCTGTTGTGTTTTTGTACCTCGACGCTGTGTTCTCTTTTCCTTTTGCTGGTGCACCACACATTTGTTATCAACCCAAGTCTTTGCATCATCCACTCTGGTCATCGTACAGCAACAGCAGTCCTCCTTCTCTGCTGGCGTATCGAACCTTTGCACTCGTTTAGTGGTCATTGTCCAGGCGCCAGTCTTCAGCAGTGTGACCTTGCAAGAAGGTGATCTCGCTGTGTGTGTGTCACCTCTGTATCACCCAACCATCACCCCATATCGCACAAAAGACACACACTCACATTATCATCATCAATGTCAAGTCCGAATACAGGTGCTCCTAAAGCGAACTTGGGTGCACCTAAAGGCTACTATGATCCCGACTTTACGGTGGACATCAGCAAGAAGATGCAGGTGCCGGAGAAGATCAAGCTGGCGCCGAACAGCATCACCAACGGCGTCGACGGAATGCTCCAGGACCCGGCCATCGTCGGCTTCAAGAAGGTGAATGACAACACCGAGTGGATGCGTGTCCCCGATCGGATTTGCGTTGTTGGTGAGGCTTCTTATTTAATTTCTGAGATGAAGTTGTGATTCTAATCTTCTATTGACTCTTCAGGCAATGATTCCTACCTGGGAACTCGTCAGGCGATACCCGAACAGCAACTCGAGGAGAGCTTTCTCGGGAAACCGAACACCTTCGACTCGCACGTTCAAATGGCAACGTTGCCCTCAAAGCTTCGCGTCGAGGACGCACCGCCCATCTTTGAAACGCCCGTCAAGAAGCTGGACAAGGCCCTCAAGTCAGTGGACGGCGCCGGTGGCGGCAGATCAGTGGCCAACCAAAGTCGGCTGATGAATGACTCCTTCATGTAAGTGTTTGCCTTTGTTGCAAGTTCATTGCATCATCAACATCGTCATCTAACAACATCCCGTTTTCTGCCCACCAGGGACTACGAGGACTCTGAACTGAACTCTCAAAGTTACCTGCAACTGCGAAGACGCCTGGTGCAGATCACCCAGCGCCTGGACTCGCTGGAGATTGAGAACCGGCGACGGGACAAGCGCGACTATCTCCTCTACACGAGCCTCTTTCTGTACATACTCTTTCGCGGCCTGAAGTTTGTGGCCAGTCAACAAAATCAGTTCTGATTTTACTACTTTTTATACACTAATTAAGATTCAGTCCCTAAAGAAACAAGAACTCCTTTTTCCAATTATTTATTTATTATCCCTCCTCTTTCTCTATAAATGAATAATTTTCCCTTTTAGTGACACAAACAATTTCAACCACCCACTTAGCGACAATTTTCTTTCATTATTCTCCCGCCCTTTTTTTCGACGATTCTCTCTCCTGCATGAAACTGTCAAAGTGTACCTTCCTTCCTTTCTTTTTCCTCAACACTCATTATTTTATTTTAAACTGTACAAAGCACAACTCTCTGTTGCCACCGATGATCTGTTTAGACGAGACTCAACGGCGAGGTGGGGAAGACACCTGGACACTTGTTTACTTTTTAATGATTAAACACAAGGTTATTGTTGCGCCTCTGACGACGTAAATTGGAGAGAAGAAGCGAGGGATAGCCGCGCAATAACAGTAAAAAGTGTTGCAGTCTGTGAGTCACTGGTACAGTACTGCGTTTGCTGCTGCTGCTGCTTATCATACCCATCTACATCATCTGCTCGATGCCATCAGAAGCAGCAGCAGTAGCAGGACAGTGTGATAAAGCAGCAGCAGCAGCAATTAGGTACGGTGAGCGTGTAATTCATTCAGCTGGTAATGACTGACTGACTGACTGATGGGCGTCGATCTGGCGCTGTCGTCGCCAACAAGAGCAAACAGTCGGCAAAAAAAGTAACAGAGAAACAAGAGAGATAGAGACTGACTGCCTGCCGCCTGAACAGCGCTAGCTACGGAGCTGCTGTGAACTCGTCGCCAGCAACTAACGCGAACCGAAAGGCTCGCTCTGGAGTAGCGTCGCTTCTTCTACCTCGGCTCCTCTCTCACTCTCTCTTGTCAGCAACTGTTTGGCAGTGGATGCATCCACTTTCACTTTAGCCTATCCTCCGCTGTCGCTCCCATTTCCCATTCTCTCTTCCATTCCATACTGTCTCTCACCCAGTCACTGGTCGCCCGTTCCACTTTCCAACACTCGTCGTTTGTTTCGGATTCCCTCTGCATTGCGGCGGAGGATTCTCCCTTTCCCTCCTCATTTTATTATACCCATCATTCGCCTCCACTTTCCACACTGGTGCTCTCTTTCCTTACTGGTGCCCCTTTCTTCAGCACCTAGAGAGCTGAAGTGTATTAGTGCTACTAGACCACTTCCGTGACCGACGTCAATTTGACCACTGCCAATTCAGTAACGGTGCTGGTTGCTGTTGCGCCGCGACAACGACTACACAGCGTCAACACACCACTACAACACAGACACACAGCCATTGTAAACAACAATGCCCAAGTCGTCAGGCTTCGTCACCTGTGGCCCCAATGAGGCGCTGGTCATTTCAGGTCAGTCTTCTCTTCTTTCTTTGTTTACAGTTCTTACCAATTCTATTTTGTTGCAGGATGCTGCCATCGCCGTCCACTGATGGTGCCCGGTGGTCGAGGCTTCGTCTGGCCGGGTATTCAGCGCGTTCAACGGTAGGTTTCTTCATATTGTTGCTCACCAGATAACTAATCACCAAAACAGCATCTCCCTGAACACGATGACGCTGAGTATCACCAGTCCGAAGGTGTACACCCAACAGGGCGTGCCCATCTCGGTGACCGGCATCGCCCAGGTGAAGATTCAAGGCCAGAACATGGACATGCTGCGGGCGGCCTGCGAGCAGTTTCTCGGCAAGACCGAGGAGGAGATCAAACACGTCGCCCAGGAGACCCTGGAGGGCCACCAGCGTGCAATCATGGCCAGCATGAGCGTCGAGGAGATCTACAAGAACCGCAAGAAGTTCTCCAAGAAGGTCTTCGAGGTGGCCTCCAGCGACCTGGTCGACATGGGCTTCACCGTCGTCTCCTACACCATCAAGGACATCAGCGACGAGGAGGGCTACCTCCATGCGCTGGGTACGTGCTGTTTACAGCTTTTGTAGGCTTTTGTAAGTTATTCTGACCTTCTATTTGTTTGTGCGTTTACAGGTCAAGCTCGTACTGCCGAGGTAAAGCGAGACGCTCGCATCGGCGAGGCGCAAGCCCAGCGTGATGCCCTCATCAAGGAAGCCCTCGCCAATGAGGAGAAGCAGTCCGCGGAGCTGGCCAACAAGACGGAGATCGCCAAGGCGCAGCGAGACTTTGAGCTGAAGAAGGCCACCTACGATGCGGAGGTTTTCGCCAAGAAGGCCGAGGCGGAGCTGGCCACTTCATTGCAGGTACGTCGTACTAGCGAAACTTAACTTCGACATTTGACTAACCATCCCCTTTTTCTATTTCTCTTAGACGGCCAAAGTGCAACAGAAGATCATGGAGGAGAAGATGGAGGTGAAGGTCATCGAGAAGAAGCAGGACATTCTCATTCAGGAGCAGGAGATCATCCGCAAGGAACGCGAACTGGAGGCGACGGTGAAGAAGCCCGCCGAGGCGGAGCGCTACCGCCTGGAGAAGCTCGCCGAGGCGAACAAGGAGAAGACGATCATGGAGGCAGAAGCGGAGGCCGAGTCGATTCGCCTGCGCGGCGAAGCTGAGGCGGCGGCCATTCAGGCGAGGGCCCGCGCCGAGGCGGAGACACTGGCAAAGAAGGCCGACGCCTTTAAGCAGTACGAGAAGGCCGCCAAGTTGGAGATGATTCTCCAGAAGCTGCCACAGGTAACATGGATCATTTTTGGGATGATTTCAAGTCACTAACTAACAACTTCGTCTCCCTTTCCCATCTAGATCGCCTCTGAAATCACCGACCCGCTGTCGAAGGTGAACAAGATCGTCATGGTCTCCAACTCTGACCAGATCGGCGTCTCGAAGATGACCGGCGAGGTGCTGGACATCATCGGCAAGATCCAGTCCACCGTGACCAACATTGCCAACAGCGACGCTGCAGTAGGTACTTACCAAGTTCAGCCAGTAGACACCTCCCTGACTAAATGCTTACCTCTTTTTCTCTTTTTCTCCTCTTCTTCTCCAGACGGCGGCCGGAGGTCAATCAAAGCCTGAGTATGTCAAGTAAAATGAACAAGCGGGGCACCACCACACCCCCGCCACCAGTATAGTATTCAGCACCGCAGCGCCGTTATTTTATTATTTCTTATATCACCGTGCATGTGCCTGCCAAACTCTTCTCCTTTTTTCCGTTACATTTTTGTTTTTCTACACTTTTCTAATCTTTGTTTTTCTCGTGTGCTGCCATCTTGAACCCCCTTATCTTTATGCGCTCTTTGACGATTTTCATTTCTCCCCAATTCTTTTATCTCGCCATAGATTCTACCATCCTCACACGTCTTCTCGATTATTTTCGTCGTTTTCGAAGTCTTGAGCTTCCCTTCTCCTCCTTCTCCTTTTCCTTCTGTCCGGAGCCTATGACTAACCAACTACAGAGGATTACTAACCACCAAAACTTCCGACCACCTAATTTATCTTCTTTTCCCACTAACCTTCTTCCTCTTCTTTCACTTAATCTCTGCTGTGTTCATCTTGTTTTTACCTTCTCTTCTTTCCTTTCCTTCTGCCACAAAACAACCGATTCCGCTTCCTCTGTACCATTTCGTTCGACGTACGGCTCTAGTCAGAAGTACACAACCACACACACAGTTTTATTCTATCAACAAACACAACATCAACAATTTATTCTTCACAAACGGTTACTTTCTTTCATTACGAAGAAGCAGTATAAAAATGTACGACACAACCACCCCAACACACCCACACACATCTGTTATTACTTGTTATTGTACTCGTCGTCGTCGTCCTCACTCGGCGGCGGCGGCGAGACAAATTGGCGCAATGTGCATTCACAAAATATTGTAAAAATGGTATTCACACACTTCTCTTTCTAATCAGAACGGGAGAGGATATGCTTGCAGGGGAGGGAAATGCTGTTGGCTTGAAATAAAATCCCCCTTTACTCTCTCACTCTCACTCTTTGATGATACGGTTTAAAAAGTTGTTTAGAACGGCAGATGTCATTGTCACTGTCAATTGTCGCCTATTCACGCACGAGTATCCAACACTCAATTAGTGCCTCGCTTGTGTGTCACACTTTTAGCTAGAGCCAGGTCGCAAATCGATCGATTCTCGCTAATTGTGCTTTGTATTGCTTTTTGTAGTGCGACGCTAGTACAGTAACAACAACAACAACAAAAGTATGGAATTAATTAATTATAACATGGAGAAAAAATAGAAGTAGTAGAGAAAGAGGCGTTTCACGCGAAAAACAGCTGCAGCAACAACAACGGCAAAAATGAAAATGACAGTAACGGTACAAATTAGTTCCAGCAATTGTGGTGGTGGTGGTGGTGGTTGTGGAATGAAGTTGGAATGTGGGCAACGGAGATTCGAGGGGCAGATGTCACCGCCTTAGTTCTCATATTTTTCATTACTTTTTGTTCTTCTTGGCGGCACTTCGCGTGGCAAATGACTCGGCATTGCCGAGCATCTCCCGACTGGTGTCCTCCAGCTGCTCCAGCTTCGCCCCCCGCTCATTGATGGCCTCCATGTTCTGCGACATGGTCGACTTGACGTCCTCCACCTGGCCGAAGAGGCTGGACAGCCCGGCGGGCGTCTTGTACGTCGGCTGAGGTTTGCTGTTGTTGCTGTTGTCGGACCTGGGAAAGCGTGGGAAAAGGTTGGAAATAGAAATAGAAATGACCCTCTTGATTACTGATTAGATTAGACCAGTGACTTACATAGCTGCGAGTGTACAAATGAGTGTGTGTTTGTTTGATGCGTTGGCGTTGTCTCAGGCGATGACATTCACGAGTTCCAAGAGTGTCTGGTCAGGAGTGCAATGCGCCCGCGCATTATATAGAAAAACTCGCAATACTCGATGCAATGAATTGGCTTTATTTTGCACGTTGCAACCACAAACACAAAACACGCCGCTGACAACAAAATGAGAAATTGAGAGTGTGAGAGTGACAGATGAGCTGGTAACAACAAGAAAATGGTAACAACAACAGCTGATATAATAACTATTGATGATGAGAACTTGATGACGATGATGATGATAAAACGATTGCAATGATCACCTCTTGCTCAGTAGATGAGGACACAGCACATCTGCGTGCCCGGACAGCGACCTGGTCGACGGACCACCTCGCCGCACCAGTCCATGCAGGCATTGGTGGTCGGGTCACAGGGCGGCTCCTCGTTCACTGTGGTGGAGTTTCCGGCGGTGGTCAGACGGCCGCGAACCTGATTGACGATCACAGAGTGGAGGCTGTTGTCTGTGGGGTGGTGGAGAATTGGGTTGATTAGATTACTTCTTTTGATGGGTTGATTTCACTTACCATTGCCCTGAGAGATGGCCAAGGTGGAGAGGTACAGAGTGGCGAAGAGAAGGGTGAAGAGAAGGAGCTTTGTGGAGGTCATTTTGAATGAAATGCTGGGGAGGATGTTGAGTCTGTTGGTAAGTTGTTTGTACGGAACTGGTCTGGTGTCTCTGGCTGGCTGGCTGCTGTCGCTCTAGTGAACTGCACCGATTGCCATCCGCTGCTGATTTATATATTGTCGGCGGTAGTGTCTGTGTGTGTGTGTTTGCAATGCTGTCGTTGTATGTAAGCGAACGTACAAATTGCAATTCGACTAGTCAAACTGTGAAACTGCTGGAGCTGCTGCTGCTATCATCGCTATCACTATCGCCAAGCATTTGTCAGCATTCTTCTTCTTCTTCTTCTTCTGCTTCTTCTTGTAAGGCTGCTGTTCGCTGCTGGGCAGTTTTGCAGTTTCTCTGCTGCCACTGCCGTTGTCGTTGCTATCACTTGCCCAAAGGTGAGATAATCGCCACCTTGTAAATCGAGTAGTGCTGGTAGTCGCATCTCACTCTCACTCTCACTCTATCACCAAAAGCGAAATCTCATGGCAATCTCCTTCACTTTCTCTTTCTCTCTGCAGGAGACACAAAAACTGGCCATCACGTTTCAGTGCATTTCACCTGCTGCTGTCTAGCAACTTCTGTCTCTCTCTCTCTCTCTCTCTCATTCCTCTCTTCTCGATGTCCTCTCTTGCACGTCGCAGAGGATTTGATTTGCCCGCAGGTGCAGAAGAAGCAGCAGAAGCAACGGAGGTGATCAAATCTCAATGTCTGAAGAGAGAAAAAGTTAAGTAAACAAAACGCTAATTAAAAACAGATAGCATCCTAGTCTGATGATCAGATGATCAGTCTCACTCTGATGATGATGACAGTTTTGTTGTTTTGTTGTACTTTTAATTTTTCACATGTGTTGTCTAATCTTTTGTTCTCGGTAAAAGCGGTCATGATCAATGACAATGGCAGAAAAACACTTCTGTTTATCTGTGTAGACTTGCACTTGGCCGATTTGCACCTGTCTGTCTGCTGGTAACAGGGAAATCGATAACGGTGGAGGTCTTTCTATACAGCATAACTGTGTGTTATGTGATCATTACGAGATTTGCCGGCACGTTTTCAGTCACCCTTTTCGCCTGTACTTCCCTTCCTATCGATGGGGTACAAAACATTGTTGATGAGTGGAAATGATGCTAAGTACCCAAGTCATACCTGCACAGGTGATGCTCGTTACGGTGGTGGTGGTGTCCGTTTTCTCTTTTCTCCTGTCCTCTCTCTTTCTCTCTCACCGCTACTTAGAGGCACAACAACGGAGTGGCGCCCGACCAGCCAGCAACAACAGGTTCAACGGTGCAGATGATGCCGCAGAAGAGTGGGGAGAGAGAGAGACGGCATTTGAAGTGGATGATGATGCCTGGCCAGTTTCTCAATTGGCAAAAAAGAGGAATGTTGAGTAGAGTTGAGGTGCACAAACAGTTACCAAACAAGTAGGACAGAGTTTACAGTTAGGATGGAGTAAGATGCTGTTGTGGTGGTGTGTTTTGGTGGAAAAAAGACGACAACGTTGTGATTCTGGAAAGGCGTCTTCGGTTGATCAACAGGTTACTTTTCAAGCGTCGTACACTTACGTCATCCAACCCCCTCGCTACCAGCAGCAGCACTTCAATACGACGACGACCACCACCAGCACTCTGTAGATTAGATCAAATCAACGTTGAATCCATGGTTGCATTTTTTTCCTATTGACGAGGAGACACACAATGAGCGATTATATTTAGCTATTGTGCAGAAGCTAGTGTAGAAGTTTTCGTTTTTGTCGGCAGCGACTGCTGGCGTTTCCTCAACAAGCGCAAGTGCCCACTACCAGTCGAAGAAAAAAAGTGCTACCGATTATATAAAAACGAACAGTGGCAGTCTGTACAGAGAGATATTTCTGACAGCTGAGGAGCAATCAAAGCTAGAGAGAATCTGTTTGAGAGAGTGCTTCACAAAACTAAAAACATCTTCATCACCATTTTCTTCAAATCATCATCCTCATCATCATGATCGCCGTCATCATCGAGACGCTGCTGCTGTTGGTGCAGTTCACGTTGGTCATCCTCCAGACGATTGTCGGTCAGTTTCTGCCCGGCAAGCGAAAGGACGTCACCAACAAGGTGATCCTCATCACCGGAAGTGCCCAGGGCATCGGCAAGGAGATGGCCATCAGGCTGCACCGGCTGGGCGCCCACCTCGCACTGGTCGACATCAATGGGGTCAGTGTTTCGGGGGGGGGGGGGAAAGGGTTTTTCACTCAACTTTTGTTCTAAAATTCTAACGCAGAAGCTGAACAGCGAACTGGCCGCCGAGCTGGGCCGCCAGAGTCGCGGCCGAGTCATCAGCTACCAGTGCGACCTGAGCGACGAGCAGGACATCATCGCCGTCAGTCAGAAGGTGTTGGCAGACTTTGAGCACGTCGACATTCTCATTAGTAAGTGGTTTGGCTTGGCTTGGGTGATCCTTGATTCGGCAAATTAACAGCACTTTCGCTCTCCTCCTGGGCAGACAACGCCGGCATCGTGCGCTGTGCGCCGCTGGACAAGCTGACCAGCGCCGAGATTCGGCGCACCTTCGACGTGAACGTCTTTGCGCACTTCTGGCTCAACAAGCAGCTGCTGCCGAAGATGATCGAGCGGCGGTCCGGGCAGATAGTGGCCATCTGCTCCATTGCCGGCCTCACCGGCACCGCCAACCTAGTGGACTACTGGTGAGGACGGAGACTTTGAGGGGTTTCATTCTATTTGCACTTGCTAATCAGCTAAACTCTTGGCAGCTCTTCGAAATTCGCCATCGCCGGGATGATGGAGGCGCTGGAGTACGAGCTGGAGCGCTACGGCCACGACTACATCCGCCTGACCACCATCTGTCCGATGGCCATCGCCACGGGCATGTTCAAGAAGCCGGTCACCCGCTTCTCCAGCATCCTGCCCATCCTCACGCCGGAGTACACCGCCGAGAAGGCGGTCGAGGCGATTCTCGGCGAGAAAAGTCTGGTCACCATTCCCGCCAGCACCTACTACGCCTTCTACTTGGTGGGAAAGTACGTGTGTTCAGTGTCGGTGATGATGATGATAAGGCCGATTCAGATTTTGCCGCCACTGCTAATGCCAGCAACAGCTGCTGCAGCCGTTGCAGCAGACAGTGAAGCCCACCACCGGCTCATTGTGTGTGTTTTCAGTTGGGATTCACCGAGGTTTTCTTTCTTTCTCTATCTTTTCTAGAATGGTGCCCGACAAGGCTCGCAACTTGCTGCGCAACTTTTGCCAGTACGGCGTGGACCAGCATTGATTCGAATTGGACAGCAGCGGTGGTCAAAGGCGATGTCCACCAAAGTTTAGCTCTAAAGAGTGAAAGAGAAAAGAAAACAGTGGATTACTTCCTTTTGTTTAGTTTTTGTTGTTTACCGGGAAGAGAACTGTTGTGTGAAAATAAAGAATGAACACTTCGAAACTGGGAAAATGATTTTACTTAAACTTATTATTCTTTTTCTTAACCACAAAGGCGAAATTGGAGAATTGAATTTTACATGTTGGCGATAAATTAAGAGTGATGCTTGTTGTGGCTGGGCTGGTGTTATTTAAATCTGAGAGTGAGAGGAGGAGGAAAATGTGTGTGTGTAAGTTGGGGTGTGTGAATTAAGAGAGAGAGAGGTGGAAGGTTTCCGAAGGCGGATGGAAGAGAGAGTCTTCGGGCAAGATGAAATCAACGGCCACGATGATGACGATTACAGGAGAGGGAGAAAGAGAGCATGGGTGGAAGTGGGGCACATGATGTAACGTCCGCCGACTTAGCAGGAGCCGCATCCGCCGGTCTGCTCCTGGAACACCTCGATGACGTCCTCCTCCTCCATGTCCAGCGACAGCGGCGTGTCGCCGTCGTCAATGCGGCGGCCGTCGAAGAGGAAGCGCAGCGAGGTGAGCGGCACGCCGATGCGATCGCTGTAGGACTTCTTCAGCTTGCTGAAGGCGGTGGTCTTCTTCACGCGAAAGTGAAGCTCGTTGGTGTCCTGGCCGACCACCTTGATCTTGATGTACTCCTGGTTCTGGTCCTTGTTGTCCTCTGCCATCGCGTCTGCTTTGGTTGGTTGGTCGGGGGTGGTCGGGGTGAATCGAGGACCGAAGAGGTCGGGTGAAGAGGGGGTTGACGAAAGTCGAGCGAATACCGGGGCGAAAGACACGCGAAGAGAGATCACGGATTCAGATGAGACCGCGAAGTGGCAATGCCGGCTGAGAGAAGCGAAGCACAATAAAAGCCTGTCTGTCTGGCTGTCTCTCTCTTTCTCTTTCTCTCTGCTTTGGCCTTTGCTAAGCCAACTGCGAACGATGTGCGCACGCGGCGGCCAGACTGCGTCCACCGCCTGCTCCTGCTCATGCGCCGCCTGGCTGTTACAACGGTCTGTGGAAATAGGCGCCAACCTGCGCCCTGGATCCCCTAGCACCTTTTGCCCACGATTTCGCCGTCTAATCGACGCGAAAAGCACGCTCAGAGTGCCACCAGTGCCGGCCACTGTTGAGCGGACCAGAGCGGTGCCAGCAGACGGGCGCCAAGGGGTCAAACTGCAGGGGCTTCCGCTTGGATGACGTCACTAGCCTGTGCGACTGCAGCGACCCCAGGCGGCCACAGAAATCAAGATGGCGCCCTGCCGTGCACAAAGAACGTTTCCCAGCGCGAAGCGGATCATCATTGCATCATCGACTGCAAGACGTTGCCGCTGCGTCGTCGTCGTCCATGATGATGATGATGATGACATCCACTAGTTGTTCGGCTAGCGAACTAGGAGTTTGTTTGTGCGTCACTTCGGCAGCAGAGCACTGATCTCTGACAGTTAGCTCGCAGTGGTGGCGGATCCGCTGCCGTCGCCTCGACTTTTGGAGAGTGTAAACAACAGCATTGCAGAGTGCGCGCGGATCCGATCCTCTACACTGCTGCTGCTTGGATACACTCGCCAAAGAAGAGGTTTCCAGGAGAGCTGCAGCTATTCAGGCAGGCAGCTATTTGCCGCGCCATTTTCAGTGAGTGCCTGCCAGTGGCAGCCCCGCCCCTGCGCCGTCGCTGCTGCTGTTGTTTGCGTTGGCCGCGCTCAGGCCACCTCGATCCAGCGGCCATCTGTGGTGCGCCATTCAAAGTGAGCAGAGCTAGCATCCAGAGCGCTTCGGATCCTCTCTCGCTCGGAGCTCGTTTTAGTCAGCCACAGGAACGGCAGTCGTCGCCGACGTAGCTGCTGGCCGCTCTGCTCGCCTCTACTCGATCCTGCCGCCGCTGCAGCAGCAGCAGCTTTTCTTCTTTCTATTTCTATTTCTCTTTCTCCCTCGTATTCTTCCCTCCGCCCGCGATCCCCAGTACCCATAGCCAGCAGCAGCAGCAGCAGCCGGACAATTACCGAAGCTCGCTTGCTCGTTCGGTCATCAACTGCTGTCGCTGTCAGTCAGAGTCAGAGTCGCATCACTCCTCCACTGCCACACACACTTCAGCAGCAGCATATTTACCTCGCTCTTTCTTATCTCCCAACAAACCATCACCTTTTCTGCGAGACATCTCAGCACATTCTCTCCGATCTTCGCCGAACTTGGACCATTGTTCACCAACCGCCGACCAGTGCCAAGTTATTCAATCACACTACTACCGCCGAGAAGCGTCCAGCGCCCGCCTGAGAGCGCCTACCATCTTGTGAACCTTCTCTCTGTCTCGGTTGCTGCTGGCGCCAGTGAATTCGGTTGAGAAGAAGGGCTCCACAGAAGTGCAACAGCAGCAGTGAAAAGGCAGCTGGAATCGCCAGTGTCTCTCACCTAGACGCCCGTCGTTCATTCATTCGTGTGTGCTCTTGCTGCTGGTGGTATATAGGTGCCGTACGAGGCGAGGAGACCACTGTCGTCCACCGACGCCGAAGAAGAAGAGTGTACTGTACTCCTCTGTTTTCTTCTTTTAATCGCTCAAACATCGCTTCGCAGCCTTTCTACTTTTTCTCTCTCACATCTGTCTCTCGTGCATCTCAACATTTGCAACAACAGCAGCTGCAGCAGCAGTTGCAACTCGACATCAACTTCTTTTCCGCGATTGCAACTTTTCGGAGACAACTTATCACTGACACTGAACCTGGTGGCCGCTTGAATCGTAGAAGACAACGGCAAACATCGTCCCCGCTCTCATCTATATCAGATTCTCTCGCCCACTGTCGGTGCCCGTGAATGAATTTTTGAGTGGTGCACACCTTTCGCCACCAGTCACACAGATGCACACAGTTTGGTGCATACTCTTCAATAACAGCGAGAATCTCTTCATTTGAACTCGACCGCGCTGTTTTTGTGTGTTTTTGTCAGCGCAGCTCTCGTGTTTCGTGCTGGTGGAGGCTGATGTTGCCACCACTACTGCTGAACACTTCATTCATTGCCACCGCCGCCTCCTCCTCCATCTGGGTGGCCCTCACCATTCCATCGCTGCGCGCCGAAAGATTGCACGGAATGAATCCGCTGTATCAAGAACAGCATCTACCCTAATTTCGCCCTGTTTACAAGCACAAGCCATCATCATCATCATCACCCGTAGTCTTCAACTTATTCTTCATCTCGTCTTTGCACCAATCACCATAACCAACACAATCTCACAAGGTTAGTCTCTCATTCTCTCTATCTGTCACCAGCATCTACCTGCGGATGTCTGTCTGTTTAATGACCTGCCTGAGTGCTGCTGCTGCCTTATCTCGCAGCAACTACCGCGTCTAAATTGCGCAAACACTGCTCCAAATGTTTTGGTTGCTTCCAAATCTCCTCAGTGCGCGTATGTGTGTGTGTGTGTGTTGTGCTGAGCGGCGTCACCTCATCTGCGAGCTCGTCGTTTTACGTCAACGGTTTTCGCTCAGGAGGCGAGCGTTTTGATTGGCCAGCGCGTTTGGCGCCTGCTTCAAATCTGCCTCTTGTTTGGATCCGCCTTCGCGCGTTTTTCCGCCACCGCGTTGCCGCTTGCTTGCCTACCTGGCGGCACTTTGACATTTGCAGACATCGACCTGGCACTGAATTCTAATTACAATTCTCCCTATTACTCTCAACAGAATCATCTCTTCACAGACAGCTTCTCTAGTGGAAAGCGAACACCGAGCTCACAATGTTCTACTCGGTGTTCGTGTTGGGCAAGAAGGGCCCGCTGGCCCGTGTCTGGCTAGCCGCCCACTGGGACAAGAAGATTACTAAAGCACAAATTCTCGAGACGAACATCGTGGAGAGTGTCGACTCGATTCTCCAGCCAAAAGTAAGTGCTTATCTGTTCTGTTGTTTGGGTCGTTGTTTTTTTGTAATTGCTAACTTGTTCTGGTGTTCTACCAAGGTAAAACTTTCTCTCAGAACGTCATCTCACTTGCTCCTGGGTATAGTGCGCATTTACGCCCGCAAAACGCTCTACCTCCTGCAGGACTGTCAGGATGCTGCCTTCAAGATCAAGTCAGCCTTCCGACCGGGCGTCGTCGACTTGCCAGACGGCAAAACCGAGGCGGCCATCAGTGCAATTACCCTTCCCGAGATGTTCGACTTTATCAACGACTTTGATATTCACGCCGAGCCGCAGATTCTGGTGGAGCCGACCACGTCGGCCAACTTGCGCAACATCACACTGCCCGATGACATCAGCAGCATCAACGTCGACGACCAGCTGATGGACGGCCACCCGTGGTCGGACATTGGCTCCATCGGCGGCGGCTCCATCAACATCAGCAACGGCAACGACCTCACGCTGAACGACAGCGGCATCTCCAACAACGTGGACATGTTCGACAGGCCAGCGCTGGACGACGGCTTTGGCGGTCAGCTGGGTGTCGGCATTGTCGACGAGGACGACGTCTTCGGCATGACCATGCCCTCGCAGGAGGAGGTGAACGCCGCTGGCGGCGGCGGCGCCGCCGGTGAAGGCACCAGCAGCCAGGCAAACCTGGAGAATGGCCACGGCGGCGAGGAGAGCAACCTGGACAACCCCATCTCCTCGAGGCCCAACTCACCGGCGATGAGCGACAATATGAGCTTTGGAGATGGCGCCTCCATTGGCGGCTCCATTGGCTCGCCCGGCTCGGCGGACATGCTCGACGACATTGAGCCTTTTGACGCGGCCATCAACCACAATGGCCACCACAACATGGACAACGACTCGATGATCACCGATGACAGTCACATTCACCGGGCGGGTGACAGCATGGCCGGCGGCGAGAACGGCCAACCGTCGCACAACACCCTCGTCCTCGAGCCCATCGACTCGCAGCTGGGCGGTCTGCTGGAGCGAAAGCGCAAGCGCAGGAAGAAGATCGGCATGGTCATCGACGAAGTGAAGACTCTTTCCGGCGAGGAGATGAAGTCGCAGCTCTCCGACACCAAGGACATCGTCACCAACCTCGACCTGGCGCCGCCCAATAAGATGCTGATGAACTGGAAGAAGACCGGCCTCAGCGACAAGCTCTTCACGCTGCCGGAGCGGAACATCTCCACGAAGGTCCTGGTCATCTGCTACTCGCGCAATCTCATCACCAGCCGCTACGACGGCACCGCCGAGAATGAGATCCTCAACGAGGACTGGGAGGCGCAGGAGGAGGCGGAGGACCTGATCAACCTGAACGGATACCCGCAGAGTGCAGGGCCGCACCACCCCGACCAGGCGAACGACATTGACGCAATCATTCCCAACTCGCCGGAGATGGCGGCGCCGAAGACGCCGAGGGCGCCCAAGTCGCCGGCACCGCCGCGGAAGAAGCGCAAGACGGCGGAGAAGGACGACAAGGAGAACAAGGTGGAGATGGCCTTCAAGCGACCACGGGACTCGCGCCTCGAGAAGTCCTCCATCGGCGAAGTCCGCCAGAGTGTGGGAGAGGAGGCGAACAACCTGTCGAACCTGCAGAACAACCACACCTTTGATGGCAACTTTGACTCCTTCCACGGAGGCCAGGACGCCCCGTCGTACCAGCAGCAGCAGCATCAGGACCCGTCCGCCTTCTCCAGAGAGTCGTCCGTCTACGGCGGGCGCGACCACCAGTCCGGCCACCAGGACAGTCTCGCCAACAGCAGCGCACAGCCGGCCGCTTTCGTCGAATCGGATGAGGAGGAGAAGGAGGAGGACCCCGACGAGTACTTTGATGATGACTTTGGCATGGGCGGGCCACTGTCAGTCGGACCGGTAAGTGATGAGGATTTTAATGCTAAAAACTTTTATTGATCATCTCTTTCCATCTCTTTCAGAATGAGGAGATGCTGCCCGAGGAGACGGCGGACCAATTTGAGGAGCGCATTCGCAACAAGCGCTCCAACATTCTCCTCAAGCACATGGGATCTCAACTGGAGGAGGTGGGCCACATCTACTTCTCCAACCTGATTCGCAACAACAAGAGAAAATTGGTACGGGGTAGCTTTTTTTGCTTTTGATGTATTTCTTTACTAACTTTTTTCTAATTTTTTCACAGGTTGCACAAAAGTTCTACGCTCTTCTGGTGCTGAAGAAGCAGATGGCCATCGAGCTGGAGCAAGACCCTGAGAACCCCTACTCTGAGCTGACCGTCACCAAGGGCGCAAAGTACGACGAGCACATGGTCTCCTCAGCATAACCACCTCCTCCTTCTCATCTTCCTCTTCCTCAGCGCAGCAATCTGGCCATTGTGTCATCATCATCTTTATAAATATTTTTTCCTCATGCAAACACACACCCTAAGCAGCAGCATAAGCAGCAGCACCCATATTGCAACCGTATACACACAGAAATGCAGACCACACACGTTGGCGTTTACTTTTTTATACAAATCTTCTATCAACTCCTTTTTTCGGCACTCTTCTTCTTTCTCATCTTTTCTTCACCTTCATCTTCATCACGAGCATTTTGTACCGCTTCATCTCTCTCTTCGGCTCTTTTTTCGTGCATTTCTCACCTTCACTCATTCATTCACCTTGATCCACCCATCATCTCATCAGCAAAACTTCTTCTTCCTCTTTTTCTTTTCAGTAACATTGTGTACAATTACTTTAATTTATTTATAAATACAGTAACTTCTTCACACTTTTTACTATCCTTCTTCCTTTACTATCTTTAGGGCACACACACCAGCTCCCACTTTTACTTAATTTATGAATTTTATTTTGTTATCCAGTTGTGTCAGCTCCACACACATTTGCATGATTTGCATGAGTTCGTTCAGAGTACCGCTACCACTACCAGGCTACCAGAGTAGCGCACTGTAGAACAGCGAATCAGTTTATACATAGTACTATCATACTTTCTTTTATCCATTCATTGCCAAATCTATCAATAAAGCACAGTGTAAAACTTGAAAGACTCAAATTCAAGTTCGATTTTGCGTTTTTCATTTGGGAGCTGAGGCGACATCTGCCGATCTGAGATCAGCTGACTGGAGGGCGCTCTTGTTATTTTCACTGTGTTTGCCATGTGATCTGCATCGGTTGCTGTCGCCAGGCAGCGCCAGGCTGATTTATTGGCATCCTTTTGAGGATGATGAAGATGGCGTTTTCAGTACACCCACCACCATCACCGCATTATCTTCATCTGCAATGTCCCTTAGCTGTACTGGCGGCAGCAGCATCTCTGCTTCGTCGGCACTTTTTTGTTGTTTGGCTACTTCAGTCTCCTGCTCACTTGTACTCCTCGTGATCATCTTTCTCCTCGGTAAGTGCCATCTTGTACTACCTACTACCTTCTAAGGCGATGGCCACCACCGACGCCGCCAGCAACGACGACGACCACCATCCTACGTCTGCTGATTACGTTCAGCTGAACATTCTCACGTTTGCCGCCGTGAGAGATCGTCTTCAGGACAGCAGCAGCAGCAATGTCAATGTCGCAGCGGGCGATCCGGGGGCAAACCAGTTTCAGGTTCGCCTCCCCTCGAGCTGGTCCAGCGGCGCCGACCTTCGCCGGCACATCTGCCGGCAGCTGTGGCCAGTGTTGGCGGAGATTGAGCCCAGCATTGCCCTCGCCCTCAACCTGCAGTACGTTGATCTGAATGGCGGGCCGCTGACGCTGACCGCCGCCGACACTCTCGCACTTATTCCGCCCATATCGGGTGGATAACACCACTATCATCTAGCTGTGAATAATTATGAATAATTATCACCTCGCATGACTGTAAACAACAAAAACAATAACAACACTAACGACGTTGTTACTGCCGTCGCTGCTGATGCACTTCGCCACTGTACGGTTGATCGAACCGTACCGTAACGGTTCAATAAAGAGGAGGTTTTGCCCACTTGGCACATCACCTCATGGTGGTGGTAGTGGTTAATCACGGTGAAAGCTGCGGCTGCTGCTGCTGCTGGAAAGAGATGAAAATTGCTCTCTGCTTTGCTGTCGCTGCCGTCGGAAAAGCTGCACAAGGTCATACTGAGCCGCCTGCTCACCAGAGTTGCGCATACTGACACAACCGGTCGTCATCTTACTCAAGAGAGAAAGTGAGCGTTTGTGGGATTGCCTGCAGAAGAGAGAGAACTGGCGAGTGCTGTTGTTGTCTGCTGTTGGGTACACCGACACCAACAAAAAACCGCTCTTCTGAAGCACGGTTTATTGCCGCTCGTTAGCTTTGACATTTCACAAACTCCACCACCAAGCCATGTTCTTCAGGCGATCACTGGCCACTGCTGCTGGAGGCGGAAAGGGCCGCACCACCGTTCAGCTCTTCTACGACATCATCTCCCCCTACACGTACATTCAATTTGAGCTGCTCACCCGCCAGAAGGCCCAGTGGCCCTCCATGGAGCTCCGCTTCACGCCGGTGGCCATCGCCCCGCTGATGACCGGCGCCGGAAATGCTCCGCCCATGATGGTGCCCGCCAAGGCCGTCTACATGGTGCGGGACCTCCGCCGACTGACCAAATTTCACAAGGTAGTCCCCATTGATTTGTTAATGTAGAGCAAATTCTCTAAATTCTATTCCCCTAGATTCCTTTTGCAATGCGACCAGACTTTCCGCAGTTTGCAATGGAGTTTGGCAGCATTCGCTCGCAGCGTTTCCTACTCGCTGCTCAGGAGCTTCTAAAGTCGGAGCAATCGGAAGCTGGTCGGGAGAGGGAGGAGGCGCTCATTCGCCGCTTCTTTCAGGTAACCTCTTTCTACCTGATTTTCGAACTTGAGTTCTAATTTCTTTCTCTTTTCGAACACCTTCTTCACTCCCAGGCCTTCTTCTCGCCGACCGAGCCCAGCGCCGACATCTCCAACCTGGAGGCGATTCAGTCGCTGGCGCTGAGCACTGGCGCTGACGCCGGCCTGGTGGCACAGGCGGCCAAGGACTGCTCCGGTGACCCGGTGAAGGCGAAGCTGCGGACGAACACCGACGCGGCCAGCGCTCTGGGCGGCTTTGGGCTGCCCATCACCGCCGTGCACCTGCCGGAGAAGGTCGGAGGGCCGCAGGCAATCTGGGGCTGCGATCGAATGCACATTGTCGGCCATCTGCTGGGCGAGAGTAAGCCGCCAGTTCTTCAGTAGTAGTAGATTAGTGCTCATTTTTAATTCTAAACTGCCAAACTGATGGTAATAAAGCAAAGCAAAGTGTAAACAGAGTTTGATCATCCCAACTGCTGATAACTGTCGCTGGCAATTAGGCTCGCCACTCTCCACAGCAATTCTCTGCCCTTTCCGACTCTTTTCCGGCTCATTGGCTTGGACGGCTGCTTCGGCTGTGGCATTTATATTCACCGGTAGTGAGAGCAGCTGCCCCATGGGAGTTTGTTTGTTTGCTTATGCTTGGTTATGTGTGAATGAATGAGCGGCAGTTCAGCCCCCTCAAAAATAGTTTGTTGTCTTCCTTCCTTTCCAGCACTAATCTCCAGCGCCTTTGGCTGCTGCTCATGCGATTGCGCCCCACTGCTGCTGCTGTTGTCCTTTCTCTTCTTGAAGTATTCCGACAGCAGCACACGAATCGAACGAGTGCCTGTGTGGTGGTGGTGGTGGTGCTGGCGGTCTGGCGCAATGAATGCGCGCCCGGATCCGAACTACTCTGCAGTGCCGTTGCAGCAGCAGCAGCCGAAGTTGTGTTGTGTTGAGAGAAAGAGAGAGTGGTTCAAGGCGTGAGGACTGTGCGCCTGCTGCTGCTGGCGGACAACAGTTGCCGTCGCCGCCGCCGGTTCGCACACACAGATTCATGCTGCTTCTCTTCTTCGATTGCCTTCTGCAACTTCTGCCTTCTGCAGCTGCAGCAGCTGTGCACAGCCACTGTTGAGTGGTCTCAGTTGGTGTGTGTTGAATGCCTCAGCCAGCAGCAGAAGCAGCATCATTCACGCTGAAAGCACTACCAGAGACAGTCAGCCTAGTGTGTTGTCTTCTGTACGGTTGCAGTACAGCAGCAGCCCTCAGCTCTGCTCTTCTCTGTTTTCTCGTCCATTGTGCAATCATCATCGCCAATTGGCAATCACCGCTTTTTCTTCTGCTTCCTCGCTCTGTAGTTGGTTGCATATGCTCACCACAGCTCTTCAGTTTTAGCTTCAGCTTCAGCAGCTCTACATTCTCTCGCTGACACTCGTCGCTGCTCGAAGTAACTTCAACCAGCCAACTAGATGGCTGACTAGCAGCAGCAGCAGCAGCTACAGCTTGCCCAGAAGTAGACGTCGCCCAAGTTCAGCTGAAGAAGCGACGGCAGCAGCGGCAGCCGAAGAGTGGAAGAGGACATCAACACTATTCAGTGTACGACATGATGTACGGCAGATGATCATCACTCTCTTCTGACCATCTCCTTCTCCCTCTTCTTCCCTTTCATCATCAGCTAATCCATCTCAAAACAAGTAGCAACAGCAACTGACAAACACTAGCAACAGTTTCTTCTCAGCACTTTGTACTTCTTTTTCCCACTCGGACAGCGATGTTCGATCAGCGGTGGTGGTAAGTTGTTGTGACCGGTAGAAGTAGTAGTAGTAGTGCCTGTTTACCAATTTTGTGAAAGTTCTTTTTTACTCTTTTAATTGATGAGTAATACTCAATCGAGTAGTATTAGCTGTGACATTTACGGCCGAGTGTGCATATCCAATTAGCAGCTTTCTATTTTTGTGTGACCAATATTTGCAAATTGCAAATGATGATGATAGCTTCGATTTCATCTGATTCGATTTCTCATCCTGATCTGTGTGTCACTTGTGCCGGTGTCTCACACAGTCTCATCTTTTCTTTCCCTTGTCTGTCTGCCTGCTGACACTGCTGACCAAGTAATCTGCTGCTCAGGACTTTCTACCTTTAGCTGTAAAGTTGGTGGGCTCATGCTTCAGCTGCTGCTACTGATGCCTGCCTGCCTGTCTCTGTCTATTTGTCTGCCTTTCAGACTATTTCATTCAAGGGAAACGAGTTATGCTTAATGCGAGTAGGAGAGTGAGTTATCGATGTGCTGTAATAGCAAAAAGAGATGTGAGGTGAGGTGAGAGAGAGAGTTTCATTGCACCTTCAAAGTCAAAGAGGCTGACGATGGTGATGAAGAAGAAGAAGTGTTTGCGACTAGAAACGACTGAACGACGGTCAGACGACGAGGGCGACGGTGGCTTCACATTGACCTCGAGAGTGAGAGATCGAAGAGGAGAGAGAGAGAGAGAGAGAGCTCGTGTCAGGCGCCACACTGGCCGACACTAGACACTGTCGTTCTCGGCGTCGTGGTTCACTTCTTTTTTTCTGCTGCCACTGCCATCACTTGCCGTCTGCTTCCCCGTCTGTGCGCCACACACATTTGCAGGATTTGGCATTTTCCCTGCACCACCACCACCACCACCAAACCAATGCACACTGTCCACTTTTGGACTTTGCCATCATCAGTTCTCTCTCGAGGTTGCTGTCTCGTTCATTCGCCCTCTTCTGTCTAGTGCAAATACTGTATGTTTTGGTGGTGGTTTTTTGTGGTGGCAGGAGCAGCACCGGCAGCGGCAGTGACAACAGCGGCGGCGGTATCACCAGATCAAATTGCAGCAACTTCATTCAGTGTAGTCGTTATCCTTCTCCCACTCATTTCGACCACTGACTGCTGAAATTACAGTGAGATTAGGTCCCACTGTCGACAGGGATAGGACAGGCACTACAACAGCAGCAGCAGCCATTACCGGCCAATGAGACAGCAACCTTCTTCTTCTTTTTCTTCTACTGCTCACCAGTGACTTCTTCACCATCAGCAGACTTTCTTGTCGACTCACTGGTCGGCCCTCGATCGAACACTGCCAGCAGTGCCCATTTACATTTATTCTTCACTTCACCTAGCCTGACAGCGTGTGTACGAAGTTTGTACGAAGCTGTCTGTTTGTCTGTGGTGTGTGTGTGTGTTTGTACATTCACAATTGTGTCCGGGATAATTAAATTAAACTGCAACAAGAGAAAAAACAGAGTGGAAGTCAGGCAGAGTCACACATACGTGCTGCAGTACTCCAATTGCCATTAATCATTGTTGCCTCCTCTTCTCTTCATCGTTGTCTCACCGTATGTCTACTTTTTTCTGTCTATTTGCCCTAACCAGGAGCAGCACCTGCCTGGCCTCGATTGTCACACCACCACCCGAAACCCGAAACCACACTACTGTCTGAAGACGTAGATGCCGATCCTCCCTCATGTGATATTCTCTCCTTCTTCCTCCTTCTCTAAACCTCATCCTCGCCATCCTAGCCAAGCAACCAGACAGTAACCAGTTACCACAGTACAGTACAGAACCTGGTCAACCAACTCTTCACTCATTCATCCAAGCAGTCCTCATCCTCATCACCCCACTTTCTCTGACTCTCGATTGTGATCATTACCGGTGCCGTGCTCCCTTGCCTTGTCAGTGTGCTTATTTTAGCCGGTAAGTTTGCCTTTCCACCTACCTCTCTTTCTCTCTGACTATCGATAGCTGTTTATAGCACCTGCACTAGTCACAGGCAGTCACAGTGAGTTCGAGCTCTATTTCCGATCATTACAGTTCGGTTCGGTGCTGGTGTGCTGGCGCTCGTTTCTTTGCCCTCTCTTTTTCTCTTCATTTCTGCTGACATCAGCGGCGGCGGCGGCACTTGCACTCGATCTTCCGTTGTTGCTGCTGTTGCTTCTACCACACAGCCGACGCCTCCGCGACACCGGTGCACTACCTAATCATCGAATTGATCTGCTGGATGAATTGATCGTCCTCAGTCAGCTTTCCACGAGAAGTGTGTACTTTGCTATCTTTTTGCTGTACAGTGCTGGAGTGCACTGCCCTCACTGTCCTCTGTTGTCTTGTTCACTTGTCCTCTTTTTGTGTGTGTGTTTCAACCCGACCTCTGATGATTAGATTTTTTTGCCTTTTGCACTTGTCAACTTTTAATTCAATTCCTCCTTCTCTTCCTCCTATCTGCAATCTGCTCACTTCTACTTAAAGCACACCTGCACACTTTAATCAAATTGAGGGCCATTATACCACCACCACGCAAATCCGGGACCCGACTAGCTGACCGGCCGAGTGATTTGCATTTGTCATTTGACATGCTGATACTTATCTGGTGTGGCAGTGCACTGAGTGCACATGAAAGTAGATTTATTCATTGCGCACACTTTTATTGTCGTTTTGTTGTTTATGTGCTCTTTTTTGTAAGGCGAACTTCATCATCATTGTGGTCTGTGTGCTTCGCCCGTCTTTTCTTGGCCAATTGCGGGGAAAAAAGCAGATTTGACAGTGCCATTCTCTCTTTCATTGAGTACACATTTCGATATCGATCAGCAGAGGTAGTGTGTGCGGACCTAAGCTGTCAGAGTGATGATGGTTTGGCTATTCATTCATTCATTCATCTATCCATTCATTTACTTGATTTGCTGGTGGTAGTGGTGTCTATTTAATTAATATAAGAGTGAGAGTGAATGAAATGGTCGTTATCAGCGACCAGCACTGACATTGCCGCCGCCATCAGCGGAGCACCAGCATTTGGCGTCCAAAGTTTTTTTGGGCGTCGTCTCGCAAATGCAGGAAAAAGGTGACTTTCAGTGCGTTCTTGCTGTTCTTGCCGCTCAAGATTTCCAGTGAAATGCACCAGTCAAATTGGCTCGGCGAATGGCTGGCTGGCCGTAATTTTGCCCTGGTGGGGCGCCGCAAAAACTTGGGCGCTGGTGAACAGCTTAGCTGCTACTTCTGCTGCTGCTGTCTGTCACACGGTTTTTGCTCACACCGAGACAGAAACAGCAGTTCTTTCCCATGGCTTTCCTTCTTTTCCCCAATCGACAGCGAAAATGCTGAATTAATGAATATTCTCGATTATGTCTCTCCTTCCTCGCATTCATTATTCACCTGCACACATACTTTTCTGTGCTCTTTATTTATTTACTTACCTGTACCTGAAATTTTGCCTTTCCCTGCCTGCCTTGCCTACTTTCAACACTCGTTGGCACACTGACTGGCTGGCTACAATGTACGGCAAGCCCTTAGGTGTGTTGTACAACCTGGCACAGTCAGTCTGACCTGATTCACCAAAGTACCTTGCGACACACACACACACACTTCAATTGAAGAAGAAGTGCCCCTTCCATTTCATCTGCCACCAGATCTCACTCCCTCACTCACTCTTCTGTTGGCTCTAAGCGCTAATTGCCTTTTCCGTCGGCATTACCACCACTTCTACTCCCTTTCCGGCATTCTCGTAATTAGAAAGTTTAGCTCTTTGCGGCAACTTTTGTTGTTAACTGTAGTGTTCTTTGTCTTTCGTTCTTTCTCTTCTGGCAGGCAGGCATCACTGAAGCAGCTGTCACCCACTTTGCTGTGCAAAGACGCTGTTTTTTTCTTTCTCCAAGAAGATAAAGAGACTTTGTCACGTCGCTGGCGGTCAACTTATGTGGTGGTGGTAGTGGTGGTCTGGTACGCATTCAGCGGCCATTTTGTTCTTTTTGTGTTGCTTCTTCTTTTGGCTTTGCTTAGCTTCTTCTTCCCCTTCTTCTTTTTCACCTGTCACCGTTTGTGCTCATACATTCGCCGTACATCTACACTACTGTACGACGGCAGCGGCGGGGACGATCTACGCGTTATGACGCCCTGAATGAGAACGAGTAGAAGAGTGAATGAATGAAGGAGAACTGCCAGATCTGCCACCACCTTGATCATCATCACCACCACCACCAACAGCACCACAATAGGTGGTCGGGTGTGTGGTCAGGAAAAGTCTGAGTGAGTGTGTGTTGTACAAAAGAAGGCTGAAGTGCTCAGTGTGGCCTTCTAAGTTGCCATCATGTGAGCCGTTTGAGTGCTGTTCCCCCGGAAAGGGTGTGTCCACTGCTCTTGTGAGACTTTTTCAGCCTGTGTGTGCTTGTGTGTCTTTTACCTGATCATTATTTCTTCTCCTTTCTGTGTTTGCTGTCCTTCTTTCTGGACCATTCTACTTTCTATTTTCTTCTATTCTTTTCTCTTGTTTTTGTTGTTTTTGTTTACAGTATTGACCAGAGCCAATACACTTTTTGTGTCAATGTTTTTTGTTTACGTATTCTTTCCTCCTCCTCCTTCTTCATCAGCTCTTGATGATGATGGTGTTTCAGCAGTGGTGGCCCTGGTGGTGCCCCATTATTAATTGTCGATGGCCCATTTGTTTGTCTGCCTTCTTTGCCGGTACAAACTGCTGTGTCTGCTGTACCGGTGCACAGGAAAAAGTACGCGCTCCTGACGATTGATTTCTTGCGTCCGTTCAGCCGAACGCAATTGATCTCATTATTTTGTCGCTGCATTATTTGACAGCTGCTGCTGCCAGTGGCCTGCTATTCATTTTTTCCGGCCATGGCTTTTTTCTTGCCTTTCTTGCCCTTGTGTATTTGTTCCCCTCATTTTCCCCCTTCTCGCTTACTTATCGGTTTCTATAGCAAACGAAGTGTCGACCTTGGAGTGCCTCGGTTCCTATCGATTTGCATGTGTTTCTGCTGCTGCTGTCTGTTCGGTGGCCGGGCACAGGAGAAAGGAGTGTTTGGCTGCGGCACACTTTGCTGGTCGCTTCAACCTACAATCGATGGAAAGGTTTGCCAGTAGTGGTCGTGGTCTGTTGTGGCAAGTTTGTTCTTCGACTTCATTGCTAGTCAATGATGAAATACACAAACAGACAAACAGCAGAAACACCGACACTGACCGAGTCTTTGTACGGCCTGTCGATGTCTGTTTCTGTGTTTCTATTTCTCTGGTCTCTTTCCCTCTTTCTCTCTGGTGGTGAAGGAGACACAAATTGTGTGTACCTTTCTTTCTTGGTCAATATTGACACTGTGTCTCCGATGGCTGGCTGGTTAGTGGTTCGCCCGTGTTTCTCTTTCTTGTTCTCTTTCTTTCTTTTTCCATTCTTTCCTATCTCCCCTCTTCTCTGTGGGGTTCGTCGTTAATTGTTTTCACTTGGAAACTACGGGCAGACTACCTGTCTAATTGATAGAGGAGCAGAAGTGGAAAGTGGTGGTGGTGGCGGCAGTGGAGATGATGACGCTAACTGGGCTGAGAGCTGTACAGATGCTGCTTTTGATGCTGATGCCCATTGTTCAGCAGTCGTGGCCGTCTAGTAGCGTGACAAATCTAATCACCTCATCACCTTCAGCACATCTTTTCCCTTTTACTTCCCTGCGAGCGCCTGTTTTCTATTTCTCAGTGGCAAACATCTAATCACTTCATTTCACTTTCCACTTTGCAGAAAGTCCCATCGCCAGCAACAACAGAAGCTGAAGCATCGCCTCGCATAAACCCCAGCGTCTCTGTTTCGTATGCCTGCTGAGCTTCGATTTGCCTTCCTTTTCTCCTTCCTTTCCTGAGCTCTGTTACCTGCTACCGACTGAGTGCTAATTTCGTTCTTACATAACTTTCTTCTCTCTGGTAAGTGAATGCTCTTCTCTTCTTTTTCTTTTTCTTTCCTCTTCTTCTACTTTGCTTTTCTGAGCACGAGTTATCCGCCTGGCAACTGCCGATTTATTTATTGCTGCCTTGCTGCCGCCTTGACCACCACGTCAAGCGGCGCTGGTCTTCTCTGACGTGCTTTTTTTCTGGTGGCAACAACGATCGGTGCCATTCCGTTCAGAGCACTTCTCTGAACAGCTGAATGAATGAGTGGAGAATTCTCGACTTCTCAAAGTCAAGATACTACCTGGCCACTTGCACCAGCACCACCACTAGAACTAATGACAGTGTCTGTCAATAGCTTGATTTACGACTGTGCAAGGATGGCTTTTGCTGCATTCTTCTCCAAACTATCCCACAACAACAACAGCAACAGCAACGCCTGTACACACAGTTTCACTTATTTCAGCAATGTTGCTCGATCCCGAGCTCGATAACCCGTGACGGGGCGTGTCCTCATTTTTCATGACGGGGTGATCGTCGTTGTAGTTGTGATGGTGGTACCCTAGAATTTAGATAAAGTAGAGGTGTAGGGTAGATTTGTCATCTTCATTCAAAACACTACACAGACACTCTTGTCAGAGAGGAACTTCCGGTGGCTGGTTTACATTCCGCTGATTGTTTGCAGTTTGCTTGATTTGAATTTACACACACACAGACAGAGACAAACAGACAAACCAAGTTTCTCAAGTTTGATCATAGCTGCAGTGGGATGTATATTAATCGACTGTTTATGCTGCTCAGCAAGAGAGGAAGAGGGAGAGAGAGAGAGTATTGGCAGATCCTCTTTGCAACTTGCACAGTTGCCGCACATTACGCACAACACCTACATCGATTTGAAAAGTGATTCAGCTAGTCGGTGAGTGAGTGAGTCATGAAATGAATGAAAAGAGAGGAGGAACATCAGTTAGTTTCAGTCAGTTTATTCTGCAGGCAGTCTGTTTGGTGTGCGCAAGCTTAGCTGAAGATAGCTGCTCCCGATCCAGTGCTTCTTCCCCTCTCTTTGCCTCTTTCTACATTTGTTGCTCATCATCCCCCTTTTCCCGCTTAATTCGATTACCGTTGACGTGCACTAGTGGTGGTGGTAGTTTGGTGGTGGAAGTAGTGTAGTAATGGCTGAATGTTGTTACTGAAGAAATTGGAGAGAGAGAGAGAGAGAGAGAGAGCCCCGAGCAGAGCACAGTAGTAGCACACTGCTGCACCTCGCCTTCTTCCACTTGGATGCCTTTTGATGGTCATAGTGTTGCGGGTGGTGGTGGTCGGGAATGTTTGAGGTGCAGTTCTGGTACAGTCTGTCTGTCTGGCAGGCCAACAGACTCGCTGTACAACCGATTCGGCGGCGGCGACGATGTTGGCAACAGCAGCCCGGGTGGAAAACGACCACTACTACTACTACTGTTGGCAATGAAAATATGCTTCGTTGAGCAGACGGCTAATTTGGTGATTTGTAGTCCGACCAATGGTGGTCGTAGTAGTTTCTGTTCAGATGTGCTCTTTCTCATTTTCAGTGACCGCTTACTGAAAGAAAAGAGCTGCTGCCGATGCTGCTGCTTCGCATCTGATTGGCCTCTGATGTCCGCATTGCTGTGTTGTGTTGAGGTGATGATCACAAACTCACATCATTGACTTGCTAACTGAAGGACTACTGCGGCAAAAAGTGCACACAAAACTGTCCATTACCACCACCGCCGCCACCAAAGGCCGCTCGTGGTCGCGACCTTGGCTCTACATTTTCATTGCCAGCGCGCGTTCTACATTTGTCTCTATCTCATGTCTACAGCATGTTCCAAGAGGACTACTACTGCTACTCTCAAATAGCTGCAGCTGTTTTGTTGTCTGTCTGCCTATCTGTCAGTCAGTCCTTCTTTGTCTGTGTGTGTCTTTGTGCTTTGTGCCCTGATCTATTTGACTAGTGCAGTGCTGTGCGTGCACTGCACTGATATACGGCCATTTTGGTGGTGGTCGTGTGGTCAGTTGAGCAAATACACACACAGACTCTCTTGTAGTAGTACTTGTACTGCAGCAGCTGTACCAGCAGCAATCGGTTCAGATGGCAGCCGCAGATAGCCCGATCCGCTGGTACTTGCTGTACACTGAGTTTTCCTTTGGCAAACGAGTTAATTGCTTTTCTGCCTCTCGTTGTTTTCTTTTGCCATTTTTTGCCGTCATTGAGATTCACTCATTGTTGAGCACTCTCTGTTTTTGAAGGACGGTGGCGGTGGTGAAAAGTGGCGACCGTTTTTCTGTTTGTCTGGCTTCCCTCGGCTGAAAAATGAGCCTGACAGAAAACATCATTTTCTGGTGCTGCTAATGTTTGGGTGACTGATGTGTGCCGAGTAATGAATTGAGCTATTAAAGTTGACCTTGAATGGGCAGTTAAGTTTGATGAGCCACACATCTTCTCATCTTCTCCGCCTAATCGGGACTGACTGACGTCTGCTAGCAGTACCAGCAGAAGCAGCTAACCAGATAGTTGTCAATTGTCATCACTTTGATTCAGTCAGCTTGACTTGGCTTCAATTTCACCTCATCAGCAGTAGTGCTGCTGCTGATTTTCATCATTAAACACTTGCCGCTTTATATTATCTTTTTTATTTCTGTTTTTCATTCATGCATTTTTGTTTCAATTGTGGTGCATTGTTTCGGTCAGCAGCACTTCTTTTGGTTAGCAGCTCGGCAGACACACACTGTCCATTAGGCAGGCATCAGTAATCAATTGACCACTGACTTACTAACTGCACACTTCTTCAGTCATTCACCATATACTTTCGTCTTTTGATTTTTTGACAGGTCAAACATTCACTCCTCGAGGCGCTCGAGGTGCCTCTTTTCGCTTTCAGTGGTCACATGTGTGTCTTTATTTTCAGTCGCCGCCATGTGCTGCTGCTGGTGGTGATGGTGGTCACAGAGAGTGGCAATTTGTGCTGTCCTCCCCTCCTTCTTTATCAACCACTACTTAGTAGTGGACTTTTTCATTAACCTTTGCCTCCTTCTTCATTTTCTTCTTTGGCTATTATTGCATCGCCATCACTTTCAATTTCACGTGCACTTTCACTTCACTTGCTTCTCTGCACAGTGTGGCCGCCGCATCCAGGCCAGATGCACTGACATTTGCGCATTGACCACTCACAATGGACTCACTCAAAAGTTGTCCCAGCACATTTAAAGTGTGTTCCACAACAACAACAAGGAAGTGAACTTGATCTGTCTTGGATCAGCTGTGTCACAGTGTTGTGCCGATGACGCAAGGAACACTACAACTACTTCTGCTGCTGCTGTTGCTCGATCATCATCGGAAGGATATGTCGCCGAGTGAGGTTCCACAGACATTAAACTGTCGGACGGACGGACAGTGAAGTACGCCATTTCAGTCTTTATCTCTCCGTCCACTCTTGACTATTGACTAAACGAGTTTTTCCGTTTGTCGATCGTTGCGCAATCTGGCTGTTGATCGCCGTTGCTGATGCTGACCATTAGCATCATTAGCAGCTGCCCTTTGAAGTGTATGTGAGTCAGTGTAGTGAAGTAGTGAACGGAGTGAGCGGAGTTCATTTGCAAGTTAATCGAGGGTACCACCACCACCACCACCAAAGTGTGTTATTCTTCCTATCGCTCTTTTTCCCGTTGACCGGCATTTGCATTTGAGGTCACTCGGGCACAGTGCTTCTTTCAATCAATTGCCGTCTGCCTGGTTGCCAGCATGTGATTGAGCCTGTTTTCTGGTAGTGAGCTCATTCACTCGGTCACTGGTTGGAACTGGAGAGAGTAACTGCAGCAATCGAAATCGCAGGAAAAGCAGGAAATCGGCACTACTATTGTACATTTACTGGATCGTTTAAGTGCTCCCAACCCGATTCCATTGATTGCCTGCAGCTTGTACTGTAGTTTGCATTTAGTGTACTGTGTACGAAACAAAACGGCCACCGAACAACAGGGATCTTTCGGTGTTTTTCGGTAATGACTAACATTCAGGGTGCCACCACCACCACCACCACCAGATTTGTGCTAATTGCCAGTCGACAATTGATTTTTAGCCTGCAGGAATCGTTGCCTGCATTTAAGGAAATGTCAAATCAAACGACGACGTCTTTCTCTCCGTTCTCAAACCGGGGGGAAGGGAAAATGACTAACTGACTGAATTTGTCGTTTTTCTGGTTACCCGTCGTTTGTTTCTTTTGCTTCGCCCCTTTTTTGACTTTTTCATTTTCCAGTCCCTTCTCTTTTTAGGCTCAATCAAAATCGATTGCTTGCTCTGGCCTGCCTTTTTCTTTTGCGTGCTGTCGACTCATTACTCTCTCTACGACTACTTTTCAAACTCTCTTTGCCGTCATGTAAAATTCAATGTCGAATTTAATGACTCAGAGAAAGGAAAAAAAGGAAAAAGCCCGTTCTTGCCGGAGAAAGACTCGGACTGTGTATGTGTGTGTGAACTAGCGAAGAAGTCTGTCAAATGATATAGTCAGTTCTATTGACTGGTATTAGCATATTAATTATTGGGAACTGCTGACGGCTGAAGGGTTCAGTTTGACTGTATGACGATCTGTCAAACTGAATTGTCGGAACTTTGTAAAAGAAGGAGTGTTGAACAATTCTGACGGCGTACTTTTGTACAACGATTTGCTCTCAAAACTTTTTTTGCTCGTTTTTCAAAAATTTGTTTTTAGTGTTTGTCGGTAGTGGTGGTAGTGGTCGTTTTCTCGTTAAATGGACCGACTAATTAGAGCTGCTCACTAATTAGAGTGGGAGATTGCAGCAGATTGCTTCAGTGATTCTGCCCAATTAATAGCCGGGTATTGCCAGGCTGCTGCTGCTGTTGTTTTCCTTTTCCGTTTTGTAGCCCACCATTTCCGTCCACATATGTGTGAGTGTGTGCACACCTGCTCTGGCTATTGCAAGAATTGGGCAGCAAATTTCTCCTTGTGACACTCATTTTATTAATTAACCAACGACATCGATGTTTTGCGTGTGTGAATGCCTGCTTATAATGTTTATTGTGGTATGTGAGTGTGTGTGTGTGTGTGCGTGTGTATGTGGGTTTGCCAATCAATAAATCAATTTGCTTATATCGAATGCACTACCTTTGTCCCTTTAGGTATACGCTGCAATTGTTTGGTTGTTTTTCTGTTGATGCTCAGATGAGCGGCAGCATCAGCACCGGTTCGCTATTTAAAAGTGTTATTTTAGCTTTTTTAATGATTGCAATTATTATTATTGCTTTACTAATGTTGTTGCTATGACGCATATTCTTTCAGCGCCGCAACCAATCGACTGTGTCTTGATCAGTCAGCCAGGTTAGCAGCACTGTTTTCCTCTCTTGTGAAGATGTGCAGTGAAGCAAGTTGTTCAATTATCATTATCATCATCTTTTTCTTCGTCTTCGGCAGCAGTCATTGCCAAAGGGTTCGCCAAAGTCTGTTGTTGCCTAAAGGCACGTGATCTTCTCTTTCTGGCAAAGGAATAAAAAAGTGAACGAAGAAGCTGGCAGTTCGATTCGCATGACTTGACTCGCTGCCTCTAGTGTCTATTGTTCCAGCGCCTGCAGTTTCTGTGTTTGTTTGTGCTGTGCTGTAATTTTGAAAGCCTTTGAGCAGTGTTTTGCCTGTTTGATGCGTCAATTGCGAGGGTAGCTGACTGGGTAGTGTGAAGAAAGGGGAGAAAGAGATGCACTGAAAAGGTTGTTTTTTGCGCTTGCCCTTTTCATGGTACGATAATTGCTCTTGGGTGCTCATTTCAAAGTTAAGAAATGAGATGAGAAGTGCTGCTGGTGCTGGTGCCTGCTCAAGCGATTTTGTGTCTGGTGCCTGCTTCCATTTTCCTGCCCTTGCTGTTTTGTATAGAAGTGGGGAGAGGGAATGCTCACAGCGACCACGCGATCCAGAGGAAATGGAGATGCCTTATGTGTGTGCTGCCAACAGCAGCATCAGCATCAGGCCTGGAATGTCAACTGCCTGTTCACTGCTCACTCACCATTCCATCCCCGTTGGGTCTTCCCCTAATATGATACTGGTGCTACTGAATGTGATCTGCACGTTCCGCTCTCTCTCTCTCTCTCTCTCTCTCTCTCTCTCTCTCTCTCTCTCTCTCT
>JAALOO010000040.1_pt1 | contig 99340 bp, 61 predicted proteins | sample 7257641 | NCBI WGS metagenome assembly JAALOO01 (sample SAMN14085613, study PRJNA598686) | mite metagenome | biome: ENVO:01001000; feature: ENVO:01001002; material: ENVO:01001226; isolation source: single female mite from University of Michigan culture on fish food culture... ...
AGTCAGTCTGGACTACGTCATGCTTGTAAATCTCTCCGCGCGCCACGTTACCAACTTCTTCTCATTTTATTTTTTCAAGCTTTGAAAATAGTATTTTTTCTGTTTTCATACTTATTAAGCTTTTGTTCAAAATGCCTGGTAATTTAACCGAAATTAATTGAAAAAAACTGATAAAAAAATTAAATTTACAAACACAAAAGACTGCGCAAAAATCTTAATTTAACAAACTAGGATAATAATTAATTTTAAATATAAAAAAGTTTAGTGAAGAAAAATATTAAATATCACAAGAAAAATAATTTCAATTTTAATAATGCCATTTTTTATTGTTTGGTGTTGTGTGCGCAACACAGCAGCAGCTGCCAAGCTCACAAAAATTGTCCATAATTGTTCTGTTTGCTGCTTTCTCTCTCTCTCTCTTTTCTAATTCAATTACCCCTTTTGCAAGTTTGTCTCTGTTGCCTGCACTTGAGCCCTGATCATTCTCTGCATTCTCTGCAAGCTCTCGTCCTATGCCACTCACTTTCGCTGTCTCATTCGCCGCTCATCTCTTTCGTTCTCTTTTTCGGTCTCTTCATTGTGGCACTACCAATTAATCAAATTAACGAGCCCTCACAACCCGCAGACAGATTGAGGCAAACCAGGGAAAGGGAGAACAAAAAGATAATGGCAAATGGAGAAGATGAGGGGAAGGGAAGAGAGAGAGAGAGAGAGAGAAAGAGAGAGTGGTGGCGGTGGTGAAAAGAAGGGCGAAAGTTATTAATGATTACAATTTAAATGCTAATTATTGCACTTGAAAGCGGACTTTTGTCTGCTTGTGCTAAAGCCGCTGCTGCTGCTGTTTAGTATTTAGTAGTTCGCTGCTTTTCATTCTCATCATCACTAACCATCATTGCAATTTTTTCCCTTTATCCCATCATACTTTAGCAACAAAAAATTCAGTGGCTACTCAGCAAGAAAAACTGCTTCCTTCATTTTTCCTCTCTTCTGAACACTAGCGAGTTCAATTTCCTCGACCATCTATCTCACTTTCAGTGTCAGCGCCATTTTCGATAAATTGATATCCACCCAGGCAGTCTCAATCAACAGAGCTGTCAACAGAGCAGACTGTTTGGGTGTGTGTGTTTGTGTTGATGGTGCTGCAGTCGGCCTTGATCATACTATCATTTGCATCATCATATTTTGCCGCTGAAGTGTCGGACAAACTTTTTGTTCTTTCTTTGTTTGTACTCACTTTTCTGTTTTGAATTGTCACTGTTTATGTCCTTTCTTCTTATTCAGTGTTTTCTCCGCATCGTCATCATCTTTCATTTTATCATCAGCCAGCATTCTCGCTCTCTATCTCTCAATCATCCTCAACTTTCTCTTCCTTTTCTCCGTCTTCTTCCGCGCAACGTCAATTGAGCTCACACACACATACTCATGCAAAGGCACTTGCTGTTTTTCTGCTACCCAAGAAACCTACTTCTTCTTTTGTCTCACTTTCGCTTTCTTTCTTTTTGAACTTCAGTGCCGCCCGGCTTCAGTGTTATTTTGCCGGCGCGGCCTTTGCCGGCGTCGTCGCTGCCGCCGCCAAGTGAAGTGTGCCGTTGAACTCTTTTTTCTTCTTTTTTCTTTTTTGCCCTTCTTTCTCTCTTGGTTTTCATCCTTAACTGTTTTGGGCGCATAGTCATTCTGCTCCCCCGAACCACCACCACCACCAGCAGAAGCACCAGTGTGAAGTGAATATTAAATTTGTCGACCCATGTAGAAGAGGCCCTGCTCTGCTCAACTCATTCTTATTTAAAAGGAGCCAGACCATACGATGCTTGGCACGATGAGATGAAAATGGTGGCGGCAAGCGTATGGAGTAAAGAAGTCTGAACCTCGGAGAAGGAGAAGAAGAAAAATCAGAGGGAGCTCCAGCAAAGGAAGAAGCGGAAAAAGAAAGCATCCATCTTGAGCGCCTTTTTCATCCCATTTCTTCTTCCTCCCCCTCAATCTTTTCATCTTTCGGCACAGTGAGTCTACAGCAACAGAAGCTTCGGCACACACTCAACCTCACACTTGCCATGTGGTGACACACGCACACACACTCACTCAGCCAAGCACGGGCATATAATTAAAGTTAATTAATTGATTTACTGCGATCAGAGGAAAACTGCCACACTGTAACGACGACGGCGACGACGACAAGGACTACAGCAACATCAGCGTCGGCAACGTCAGAAGAAGTGGCCTAGTGAAGTTCTCTCTCTTCCTGTACAGGAAGCCTTTGTTGCATGACGAAGCCCTTAAATGGTAGCCATCCAATGCTACAGAGCCGACTACTACTACTTGCCCGCACACAAGTGCCCTCTCCAAGCCTGAAGAGTGAAAGAAGGGCACACAATTTGTAGCCGCAACTTCACTCCGACATAGTTGAGCAATCTGTCGCCGCATCATATCACCCCAAAACAATAGCCCCATCTTTGTTCATTTGCTGCCTTGCACACTATTGTTTTCTCATGGCAACCACTCCAGAGGCTACCAGTGCGGACCACAACTACCAAAGATGACATTGAATAGATACAGTACTTTTCCATAATCTTCCTCTTTTTTCATTACCGATCCATTGTGATTTCATCATCATCTTCATCACCATCATCATCATTCTTCTCTCTCTCTCCTTCTCCACCTTGCCTGAACCCATGTTTCTCCTTTCATCATTCAGTCACACCTTCTCCTCTACCTTACCTTCACCCCACCCAACTGCTCAACTTGATGCATTTTTCTACCACGTCTACTGATTCCTCTTTTATCGAACCCTTTTTTAGTCGAAATGCGCCAGTGTTCACCACATCTGTCAATGGAGATGCCTGCACTAGAAAATGTCTGGTCAGCAGCGGAAATCATCACTGATGATCAGTTTTTGGCAGCCGACGATGGCTTCTTTGAAGCAGTTGATACTGATGGCAGTGGCAGTGTACCTTTTATAACCTGCTTACTTCGGCTACCTCTACGGACTCCACTGGCGGCTCAACTGCTTACAGCTGACATCAGTTTCATGTTCTTCTGCTGCTGCTGGTGGACTGCAGTCGCCTGCACCCTTTTCCAGTACAGAGTTACTCCTCGTTTAAAATGGTCTTCAGCAGCATCATTCCCACCACAACCACTATCATCATCAACAAGGGAATCAGGACGGCATCACTACCTTTTTGAATGGCGGCAGTACTGTTGCGCATTGTGGCAGCAGTCTTTTGCGCCAAAATGTTTTCAGCGACAGCCATTTCTTCCTCCATTTTCTCAGTCGTACAGCTCTGTCGGTCTATCTAATCGGCCATCTCTGTGGTCCACCATTAGTGGGCCCCACCATCAGTGGCATTGTCCGTTGCAGCATCAGCCATTCTCGTCTCTTCACGTCTTTTCGGTGCGTCTGGCCATTTGCCTGCTCTTTACCTTATCGCTCCTCTCGTCGCCATTGCCCACTGTCACTGCCTCCATTCCTGGCGTTGGCTCTTCTCATTATTCAGGTTTGTTTCTCTTTTTGCACATTTTTTTCTTGGCCTTCTCATTTTCATATTTTTTTCATTCTTTTTTAAACAACGGAAACTCTCAAAAAAACTTTTAGTTTTTCTTTCACTTCTTTTTCTCTTTCCATTTTCACTTTGCCCTCAACTTTGAACGCTTTGTGAACAAAAACTTTTCTATTATTTGATAAGATGCATTAGTAAACTTAGTATTTCTCTAAGTCTAAACATTGTGTGTGTGTAAGAGAGTGTAGAGTGAACACACAAAAATTTATCAAAATGTTATCGTGCTTTACCAGAGCAGCTTACAAAAAAGATTTAGTTTTGGTGTTTTTGAAGTTGTACTTTTTTTGTTATGCTAGTGTAGTTTTTCAGAAATTTATTTGTCTAAAAAATGAGTTGATAATGACCATATTACCTGTAAGTTATTATGTTTAAGACAATTTTTCCAAAACGTTTGCACACTAGCAACAAAGTCGTTTAGGGTATAGACACAAATACCAAATGATTTTTTATCAAACATGCAATAATCATTAGAGATGTTTTGTGGTGAAGAAATTTTAATACTAGTTATGTTTGTGAAAAGTAATGGAGTTTAAAATTTGATTGCATCATTTCCAAAAACGACATAGAACGGAAATCATTATTGTTGATTGGTGATGATTTGCACTCTGATGAAACCGGTCTAAAGAGATAGGGAAATGCATTGCAAGGCAGCCAAAAAAGTTTGCTGTCTATTGTTTTCTGCGCTTAGACTTAGACTTGATGCAAAAATAGCCTTTTTGTGCTGCTTTTATTTATCAACCAGTCTGGGGTTTCACACTTTTTTTTTCAACCACCATTACTCACCGCTAGAAAAGAAAGAAGGGCCATTCAGCGGCACACATTAACGCGCACATTTCTCGAATTGTAAAGCTGAGACATGTTTTGAGCATGGAGCAGAGTAGAAAAAAGAGGAGGATGTGTCCGTGCGTGTGTGCGTTGGTGTGGTGTTTGTGTCCTAGCTCGTGTGATCGCTAACCATTTGATAGATGTTAAATTAGGCAGATATTTGTGTGTGTGTGTGTGTGTGAGCGATGGTGATGAGCACTGGGGTGATCACAGAAAGAAGTAGAATAGTGTCAGTCTTTGGACCATTGAGTTAAGGCGTCACTTGCTGATGCATGCAAATGGCCGAGAAATGGGTGTTAGAACTGACGGGTGACGAGAGTGAAAACGAGAGAGAGAGAGAGAGAGAGAGAGAGAGAGAGAGAGATTCGCTCGTTCTGCCATTCTTTTTTCAGATGCTTTGCGTGTGCTTTTGATTTGCTTGGCTGCCTTTGTCTACATTTAAATTGAATTTCAAAATGAATTTGTGAAAAGTAGTTTCTCTCGTTTCTTCTCTCCTTCTCTCGTGTTTTTCCCTGTTTCTTTCATCTGCTTAACGGCAAATGAATGGGCCTGTCTCTGACAATTTGCACTCTCTGTATTCACTTTTTATCTCCTTCTTTTTACCTCCTTAGGGAGGGTTGAATGTGTGCAGGCAAAGGAGATGTGTGTGTGTGTGTGTGTTGTGTGTATTTGTGGATTGATAATGACCAGATTGGCCCTGTGTGATTGATAGGTGTGCACAGAGGATACCGGGCAAGACGGTGTGAAAAGATGCGCCTGAAGAAAGAGGAGATGAAAAGGGTCAATTAGATAAATGTGCATGTGCTAAGCCAGAGAGCCATTAGACTACTTTTTCTAACTACGCTGTATAAAACTACCCTGCATTGTATTGCTTCCAGAGAACTCCCTCATAGAAGCCGGCTATTCTCTCGGCATGTTCCAGCCATCATACCAACTTGATTGATCGCGTTTAAATGGACATTTTACGTGCAGTTTTTTATGTGTGCCCTTTAGTGCAGGCTGTTTTTCTTTCCAGTTTTGCTTTTGCTTTTTTCTTTCTCCTCTTTTTCCACGTTCAGCTTATCCAAAAATTTACACCTGAAAAAGTTTTCTGTTTATTTACCGATACAGCCTTGCTGTTGCCTTCACTTTTGATTCATGCTAACCTGAACTGAATTTCCTCCTTTTGAACAAACTAATTTATCTTAATTACTCACAGACAAATAACTCATCGATTATGAGAGGTGGTGTTTGTTGTGTGTTTTTTATCAGCTAGGTCAGGTAAATTTGTGATTTGTTTTATTTTTACTTTTTTTAAAATGTTACACAGATTTTCCTGGATATTTTGTTGCAGCATATTTGCCCTGTCAATCCTTTCATAATAATGATTGCCTTTATTATTGTCAGTGCACATTATACTTAAATTTCAGTTTGTAAAGCAATTTAAGCAGATTTAAAAATCAATTTAAACTCAGTTTAGCGCAATAGTTAATATTTAGTTAACGCAATGCTGTGCTAACTATTTTATTCTATTGAACTTTGCATTGTTCCTCATTGTATGCAAAGATGCCATACAGTACTGTTAACGTCAATTGTTCTTTTCTTTTGAATTTTTTGTGCAGTTTTGAACTAAAATCATTATTGAATATTACATTGTAGACTTTTTATTTTTAATTGTGATAAACAATACCTTTTTTCTTAAAAGTGGTTTTAACCTTTTATTTTTGCAAAAATTAACTTTCATTTTGTGTGAGTGCTAATTAAACTGCCAGTCATGTCTGCCTATCTACCTTAATGACGGTTATCATTTTGCATTTGTCTATCGATGCAGTGTATGTGTGAAAAGGCAACTTGGCTGGAATTATTTGAATTTCGCTAATGACTGAGCAGTTTTCTTTTCATAGATTTAATGTCAATAATGATTTACACAGAATTAATTAGTGGCTCATTGAACATTAACACTAAAATTGAGGATTTTAATGCAGATATGTTGGTGCAATTGCCTACAACTTGAATGCCCGACAATATATGCACTTTGGCAATCAAAACCTAAGCTCTACAATATCGTGTTCTCACCACAACAAATTGGCAGTCTGTTGTCGAATTGGAATATTATACCGCTTCGTCTCCTCCCTGCATAAATCAATGATTTCTGCTGTTGTTGTTTGTCATAACTAGAACAATTGTTGTTTATCGTCGACTGTTTAGATTGCCAGTCTTTTGCTCAGTATTTCAGGTCAGTAGTAGTACCGGCTCATTTGGGTGCATGCCAATTGTCTGCATGCAAATACCTAAATTGGCTTTTCTCTTTCAATTAGCACAGTGTGTGTTTATGTGTTTCACTGCCTGCTGCCACTGTGCTTTCAGCCATTACGGCATTACTCTCCCTCAGCATTTGTTTGTGCCTGATTTGTCGGAAGTAGTTATCACCATCATCGTTAAAAATGTGATAATTTTATAACTCTAAATATAGTTTAGTGCAGCTTTTCCTAGTTGTAAAACAATAAACGTGCATTTATAGAAATTTAAATTCACAGGGGAATTTTCTGCAAGCCTCAGCACAATTATTAGTGGCGGTGATGGTGGTGGCAACGAAGTAACTATGAACGTTTGTCACCCTGCAACTTTGTAACCCTTTCCTTTTGCTCAGGCAGAAATTTAAATTTATGTGTTTTCAGTAATTAGATTAAATTCAATGCTGAGCATCGCTCATTTGCAAGCTTCAAGCGCAGACACAGTTTTTGTTTTTGTTGCTATTTTTCCTTTTTCAGTTGCTGCAAGAGCAGACGAGTGTGACAAAGAGAGAAACAGAAACTGCACTGCATTGAATTGCTCATTGATTTAGTTTTTCTAGCATCTTCTGCAGCATCTCGTCCATCCCTTGAAGAGCATCGCTCGCGCGCGCTTTGATTTCGATTGTATGCATGATTGGAGTGCTGCGCGCGCTAAATGAACGGAGAAAAAGAGCACAACAACAGCAGCAACAACAGAAGCAGCCTTGCCGACAAACAAACGGAATAATTAATGAATTTGCAACCAATTTCGGAACTGTTTAGTCGGATGCGGCTGCCTCTGTAGGCCCACTCACCCACCTCGTTTTCTACTCTGAGTCTAGGCGTCTGCCAGTCTCTCCCTCTCTCTTCCTTTTTTTCTTCCTTCTTACCGAATTTGTTTATTTTACTGTCAATTATTATTGCTGCAATCAACAAGACCGAGCTTTGATTTGAGCGAGAAAGGAAAAACCCCCCGTCGCTGCACTTCGATTAGAGGAACCACCGAGTGCACTCTGCTAAAGTCACATTCTGTTGAAGTTTTCTCTGAATTGTTTTAATTAGTGACATTTTTTTGTTACGTTTTTTGTTTTTATTTTTCCACTCACACCACCCTCATTTTGCACCGTTTTTGCAAAAAAAAGTTTACTTTTCATTCTTTTTTATTGTTTCTTTTGCTTTTGTTGTTTGCTATCACGGCAAATCTCGTGATTAGTGCACGTTCACTGTATTTATTCTCATTTTGTTTTTTTGTAATAGTTTAGCAGCAAATAGTTGTCATAATTAGTGCCTTGACATAGAACTACACAGTATTGCTTCTGCTGAAAATTGATTAAACCAAATGCAAAATCTACTACTGCCAACGTGCCCACATGGGATCAGCAATACTAGCAACATTTTCCTTAGGTTTGAACTGTTTTAGAACTTTAAATCAAACTGAAATATTTCATAAAACACCTGGTTTTATACTTTTTCATTTGCCTTCTTCCAATTACCTTTTGATAATGATAAAGGAGTTCCTGCAATGCAAAATCAATGCAGTGTTGGAAGTCTACTTCCATCACCACTACAATTGACAGACTTTGCATTAGTTAAAGTACAACTATTCTGACTAGAACACTTGAACAATGCAACTAAACTATTAATAATTGCAACTATATTTCTCTGTATTTAGTTTAACTTTGAGAAGTGCAAGCTAGGGTCGCAAGTGAATGAGAAAGAAGAAGGGAAAGGGCACTTGACTCACTTGATGTGTGTGTGCCGAGTATTCCGCTCTCATTACGAGCTGTCTTTCATGTACTTGATGTGTTTTGTTGTTTCTTCTTTAGCATCACTTTTTTGTTATATATTATTTATTCTTTTTCACTATTCTCTATTAATGACGCCTTTGCAGTGATCATAATTTTGTCTTCTCCTTTTTTATATTTCACTTTTTGTTACTATTATTCGGAAGCCAAACTTTGGGTTTGTGTGCTGCAGCGGCAGCAGCATCATCATCATCCAATCCACTTGCTGCACTGTGCAGCTGTGGCCGGGTGTTGTAATCGCTTTTGAAGAGGGCAATACAGTTTTCAATATATATTTTTCTCCCAAGCATAAGGTCTCATTCTGTGTGTTTACTTACTCGTAGTATAATTCTTTTGTTCGTTTTTGTTTTTTATTATTTCATCTGTTTTCTCACAAACGTATTGTATTTTTATTGTTTATTTTTCCATTTTACAGTGTGCTGTTATCAGTTTATAAAAAGTTTTGTTTTTTTTGCATTTTTGGTTGGGTTGGTAGCAATTAATTTGAATATGTAGGTTCAACTTTGGAGTAAAAGTATTGTGAAAAGTATCATGCACAAGTTTGAGTTTGGTTCACATTTTTTCATTTCTATTTCAAACAATGTAAGCCAGACAAATGAGCACGATTATGTGCACAATCAAGTTTTAGTGTAACTTTCTTTTACTGTTCCGTGTGTTTTTCATTACTTTGCAATTAAAAATGGATTTAAGTTTTAATTATAGGGAATTAGCTACTTACTTATTAAAAAGCTGATTCTTTTTAGAGCTAAAAGTAGTCAGCGTACAATTAGACAAACAAAAATAATCTTAGAATATAAAAAGCTAAAGTTGTGATTTTTTACTAGTTTGGTTTTATTTTTTAAACTAAAAATTAAGTTATTTTTTAATAAACAATTAAAAATACAATTATTAAATGTTATCAACTGACCAATTGAATCATCTTCAAATTTTTCGAAAGCACGATACTTAGCCATTACTGATCAACGACTATTTTGAGCACGCGATTGCATGACGAAAGTCTATTTGTCAATGCATTGGTAATAGACAATAAGTTTGTTGCAATGCTTTTTGAAAAAAGAAAAATGATGTTTATCAAATGCATTTCAATCACAAAGTGAAATCTCCGTTAAATTGGCCAATCTGACAGTGTTTGACAAATCGATTGTTGAAATATTTTGCACATTTTTAAAATTAACCCAAAACTAATGAGTGTATTTTTACTTTCAGATTTTGATTTACTTCGAGAAGACTATGTTGATGATCACCGGCCAAGTGGTAAGGACTAATTTTTGACCAATTTCTCTGTCATTTTCTTTGCATCAATTTGGTTTTTTATTTAAAAACAAAGTTTAGTTATTTTATTTTTACTATTCACTGGTTTGCTTAAAAAATAATCATTTTTAATATTGTTAAAAAAATGAGTTAAAAATTACCATAATTGTATTCTATAGTAAAAAATCAACAAAAATGTACGATCTGTTTTTATTTGTCTATTTTAAGATAGACATGTCTCTAGGCAATGTTATTTTTTCAATAGTTTTCTATATTTTTTTTATTGGAGCATATTTGACGTAATTGCACAACTTTATTTTTGGTATTGATATATTTTGTGTTCTTTTTAATAAAAAAATGTAAAATAATTAAAAAATTGTTTTTGACAATAATGTAAAATTACTACAGAATTATTTGCAACATTTATGTTTTTAGCAAAGATTAGTGTGCCTGAAACTTGACATTTCACTTTTTCACTAAAGCTTTTAAATTAAATGTTTTATTTATTTTTGTTTTAAAAATAAAAAATTAATCGCTGATTTAATATCACTGCAAACAGGCTCTAGTGTTCTGTTTTACTTGTTTTTCTTTGTTTCAAGCCAGTCAATTGCAGATTTTACTCTCCTCTTGTGAAATCATTTTTTGTTTTATTTTTGTTCTCTTGTGGAACTAAGTATTTTCCCGCTTCTCTGCTTCGTGCAAGCGAAAACAGAGCAGCAACAACAACAGCAGCAAGATTAATTATACAATTGTACTTTTTTACTTCTTTTCCTATTGGTATTGATTTATTTTGACCATTTTTTTGTTTTTTGTTTTTTCTTTCACAGTTGAAGCAGAGCGACTCAAAAGGCTGTATCCGGATAACGAAAAGCTCATCTCAAACATTCCTAGTCGTTTCTACGAGGTCATCTATCCAGTGCAGCTTCGCAGCTCACCCCATCAATCTGGAAAGATGGGCATCTCCACCAGAGATCCAAATGCTAATAAGGTAAGGTCTTTATGTGTGTGTTTATGAGCGTTGTTTAAAGTTGTCCATTTGTGTGTGTTTGATCTTCTTTTCTTGACTGAATGAAATCCCCCGATGAGTTGTTTTTGTGCTGTAGCACAGATCTGTTTTGCGCACACAGGGCTACCCAACAGCTGAACTCTTTGAGCGTATTTGAGGCTACTTTTCCTTTTTATATCGACCTTATTTGGTCAGACGCAGGCAACAATTTGCGACTGTCGGTTTGTTCTTCAACTAGCAGCGTACTACTACTATTTGCCAGTTCAATTAACGATCAATCGAGCAGTCGCCTTCTTTTTGCCTGGATTTTGGCTGTTCAGCTGGGAACGGTTAGTCTGCAAACTGCATCGTCCTTATTGCCCTCACTCTCTCTCTCTCAACCTTTCTACGATGCAGTTCTGCCACGCTTTAATGACTAGTTTGCTCACTGTCTGACTGTGTGTGTATGTCACTGTTGTCGGTGAGGAACTGGTAATGCCTTCTTTTTCTTTCTTTCTCTACTGCTGCTTCCTTCTCTGTTTTTAGCATCGGTCTAAATCTAGGCGTCTGAAATCGGACTAGTAGAACTAGTTTTCCTTCTCTCTGCAAATAGTTTGGCCAGCTGACCGATTGCCCAGGCCGAAAGCCGCACACCATTTCCTTGCTTTATCCTCAATAAAGGAAAGGGAGAGAGCTGTAATTGAGTTAATTTTGACACAGAAAACAAAGACTGCTTTGGTGTGCACACTGTGAAGTAAAGAAGAAAGGCACTGCAACAAAGTAAATATTGAACGGCCACATTGTATAAAAGGAAAGAGAGAGGGAGAAAAGATTCGCTTACTTTTCTCTCTTGCTCAGTCCGTTTGCTGGCAAACGTTCAGATTGGCAGCAACAGCAGCAGCTCACGCAAATATTGTGCAATAGGGCGCAAAGAACAAGCAGATTGGCCGCAAACCGGACGGAGAAACAGACGAACGAACTCGTCGTCGCCGCCGCCACTGCTGATTCGAGTGCTCCTGAACGCCGGAAAAATCCCGGAAATCCGAAAAATGTCTCATTTGGTGTGTGTCGACACACACTGTTGTCAATGACGGAGCTGGCAATTGCTGGGAATTGGCGGTGGTGGTGGCCCTTGCCAGTGAGTGAGTGAATGGGTACGCTACTACGCTAGCTAACACTGGCATTCACTACTGCCTGGCCTGCCAATCTCAAGTAAGACAAATGAACCTTGCGCTTGGACAATCTCGACAGGCGCTCTATTTGTCATTTAGACGCAATTTACATTCATTGCCAGTCGCAGTCTCATTGCTCGCTAGACTGCCCTCAGCTGCTGCTGCGAATCTCCAAAGCTTTAGGAAAGGGAAAGAGCCGCAAAAATCAGCGCATAAGTGATGATGTGTCCACTCTTTTTCACTGTGTTGATTGTGACTAGTGATGAAACCATATTTTTGATTGGCTCAATCACAGTTTAGTTGGAATATTTTTTATTTCAATCCAGTGAAAATACCCATATTCACTCAATGTTCAATTTTAAAAATATTTTTAGAAATCTTTATTTTTGTATAAAGAGTAAAAATAAAAATAGGCCTTTTGTTTTACTGTATCAACACTGGCGCCAGATTTTGACGATTGGGCAGCAAGTTTGTAAAAGTTTGACTCAGCAGTTTTGCAACATTTTTATCTGTTTTATGTTGCAGAAATAAATAAATTTCATTCTAAAAATAACTTTTACACAGCTAATTAAATTGTCCGTTTTATTAATTTTTTAACTTTTAGACTGGTGTTGATCGACACTACAAGAAAACTACTTTGCTCATCAAAGCCTTTAATTACAAGTTTCGCCTTGATTTGGAGCTCAATTCGTAAGTTGCTCTACTCTTTAATCTGCATTTTAATCATTTTCAATCTTTTGATTTTTTTCCAGTCACTTGTTAGCCCCTAATTTAGTTCAAAAGCATCTGCTTCAAGAAGGTGCCCAACATATCTCTACACAGGTAAGTTATCATGCATTTTTACACTACACTTTATTCAGTTTGAGCAGTTGTAAGCAAGAGGTAAAAGAATGAAATTCATTGGAATAATTGGCCAGTTAGAGTAGAATGGACATGGAAAAAAAATAAAAGATGGAAAAGCAATAGGATGCAACTCTAGGCTGTAAATGGCGTCCAACGACGAGTGCTCTCTCCGTCCAATTTGTCGTCAATTATTGAGCAAATTGATGATGTATAAATAGATGTCTGATGGGGTCACTTGCTCTTTCTTTCTTTCTCCTCGTGCTTGCAAATGGGTAAATTGATTCAGAAGATGCAAAAATCGAGGGCATTACTGTGAGAGCAGAGGCTGTGCCTCTCTGGCTGGGAAATGCAGTGCAGGAAAGTAGGCCGGTGGTGGTGGCTGTGGTAGCTGTGGTAGCTTGGACTACAAGAGTACACTTGCCGTCCTGCATTCCTTACTGCCGCCATTACTACTATTATCATTTGACAAGCTTAAGCCCTTACAGGGGATTACACTCGCTTAGCATGCCGGCCTGTGTGCTGTGTGCTGTGTGCTCTCTGCCAGTTGGGCACAGTTGGGTGGTCAGAAGTGCCGATCTCACTCTCTCTGCCCAACGTACTACACCGGCCAATTGATACATTAGTCCTATTAGCGACCAGAGCCTACCGCCGCCGTCAGGACAGGCAGTTGCCAAAAACTGGCCATGTTCTTTGCTTCACCGGTCTTGCGGCTACAGCTTTACTGCTCCTGCTGCTTAACTACTACTCGACTTGGACTTGCTGTGTCGGCCGGAACTGTGTTTGCCTGTGTGTCCACCATTGGTAATCTCCCACTTATACATCAAGGATTAGAGAAAAGGCTAATCAATTTAATTAACGATCATTGACAATAAACGGGAACTAAAGGAAAAAGTATTGAGAAAATTGTGTACATTTTTATTGGTGACTAAAGGAAAACTATAAACGATTTTTTGCTTTTTTTAAAAAAACAAAAACAAAAACATGTAGCTATTTTTCTAAAAGCATCTCTTTATCTTTATATCATCTAAATTTAACACTTGCTTTCACCCAATCTGACTGGCCAATTAGATGTAGAGAATGAAAGATGGGAAGTGGGAAACTGCAGTGTAAAAAGCATGTGAACAGAGTAAATTAAATTATCTCAAAAAAAGTGTGTTTTCTAGCAGCCAACACTTTGAGTGCTTGTAAAAAACCAGTGAACAAGTGAGCATTCGTTTGTCTGTCTGTCTCACTTTAGCGTAATTGCCGTCGTTTGTCTCCTAATTTTCCTCTTTTTTTCACGCAGGAATACGAAAACTGCTATTACCACGGCACGATTCGCGATTATCCGGGTGCGTTGGCGGGCTTCAGCACTTGCAAAGGAATTAGGTAATTTGTCTTCATTTAATGGCCCATTTAAGAGTGTGTGGCAAGCACTGTCTGTCTGTTCGTCTGCCTGTCTGTGTTTGCTCAAGCAACGACTAACCACTGAACACTGTCTTGTCTTTTGTTTTTGCCGCTCTCCTTTTTCTTTCTCCGCCCCCCCCCCTCTGCTTAATTACTCTCAGCGGAATGATTCACCTTCACAATGAAACGTTCGTTATCAGCCCCTTTGTTGGCGGCGATCTCTCGGTAAGTGGACACTGCTGGTGGTGTGCAGCACTACTACTGGTGGTGGTCTGCTCAAATTACCCACTAACACTAACACTAACTGGCTCAATCATAACCCCCAATACAAATACAGCGACGCCATCCTCACGTGATCTACCGTTCCTTTGGCGCCGACCCGCACCCGACCAGTCACACGTGCGGGAACACTCGCCTCCACGAGTGGGGCTTCAAGCAGTACCGACAACGGCCGCCGCACAGTGGCGCCCTCAGGGCTGATCCACCACCGCCCGCCGAGTCATTCGGTGGAGCCGATGAACCAGTGCCCAGTACCTCTTCCTCTTTTTCTTCCCCCTCTTCCCCCTCCTCACCGCATTTCACCTTGACCACAACGCCTTCAAACGCACCCTCAACCTTATCTCATCATCTACACTCATCATCACCACCTCAGCTGAGCAACACTCTGATGTCGAAGATGTCGAAGACTTCACGCTTTGCCTCCGTTTCATCGCTTGCACCGCCACCTCAACTGTTGCCTCTAATGGATAGCATTGTTGCCTCCAGCAGCAGCAGCAGCAGCAAAAGCAGTAGTAGTAGCCAGAAGGTGAAACGTGACGTGCGAGCAGTAGATAAGTTCATCGAGCTGGCCATTGTTCTCGATGAATCGATGGTAAGTCTGCAATGTTCTCAGCTGTTGTTGTTGTTGTTTTGCCCAGTGTGTCTAAAGAGTTGCTTTCAAACAAACTAGTTTAAGGCGCGGAACAACACTCGCGTCAATGACGTGGTGAGCGACGCCTTTCAGATCATCAACATCGTCGACCTTTACTTTCGGCTGATCAACACGCGCGTCTCCGTGGTGTACATTGAAACCTGGGGCTTCGGCAATCAAATTGACGTCAGCGATGATGTCAGACAGACGCTGCTCAGCTTTATGGAGTACGTCTCGAGGAAGCTCTACAAGGTGGAGATGGATGCGGCGCATCTTCTAGTGTAAGTACTGCTCTTTTCACTTTTTTGTTTCTAGTGTTTACAAAAACAGATTTACCTCACACTCTCTCGTCATTAGCGTCTTCTCATTACGCATACAAAAGTTTGTTTTTATTTTTAAGTTTCTCTAAAACAAGGTTGAGTGCTTGGTGAAGAGAATGTTTTGCAGTGTTTTTTAGTCTTGCGACAGTGTAGCTCTATTTTCAATGAGCAAACTTCTTCTTCCTCCTCTGCTCGTGCTTCTTTTCAACTTTACGTCGACACGATTCCAATTCTGCCTCGTCCGCATTGCCGAAATAATTCGGCACAATCATATTTGCTGCTGTTGTCCCTTCTTCTTTTTCTGTGATTGAATGATGCACACACCATTGAAACAGAGTGGCCCAAAAGGGGCCCACAGAAGATGAGAGAGTGTGGAAAGAGAAAGAAGAAGAAAAAAAAGAAGGGCCGAGGGTCCGAGTGGCCACAGTTTGCAGGCAATAATTGAATTTGTCTGCACTTCGTCCTGCGCTGATATACTCTCTCTCTCTCCCTCTCCCTTCAATCTTCTTTTATCTTACGTTTTTCGCTCTTCCCTTTTCTTTCTCTTTCTTGAATGGCGACTTTCCCTTTCTCTGTCTTTCATTTTTATCTCACTGACTTCCTCTATAGAATTCCCATTTTGTTTAGCTTCTTTTCAGCTGCCGTCTTTATTTTGGTCAATTGCTTTCGTCTGTATGAAGTGGGAGAAAAAGCGATGCGAATATCTCTCCCTGGTACTCATTCTGCACTACGCAAATCTACTGACCAGTCAAAATATTGCCTGCCTTATATTATCATCATCCGTATTGATATTATAATCAAATTTCTTTTTGAGTAAATAGTAGCAGTAGAACAGCAGAACTGTGCTGTCTTCAGTTTTGGGCCCGGACACAAGCCCAGGCACACCGTTTTATTTTTTGAAAAGGTGCATTTTGTAGAGAGAGTTTTTTCAATTTAATTTTTGTTGCAATTTACAGCTGTTTTATTTTATACTTTGCATTTGATGATTGATTTGTTTTTAGTTTCCACTCAAAAAGCGACAATTTATCAGTTTAGTGCCGGCATTTTGGCACCAATTGTCATCTGGCAATTGAGGCTATCAGTATCAGCATACTGAAATATGCAAAATGCATTCTTTTGTTGCTTCAACATTCAGACAAAGGCTTGTAATTGTAAAGTTATTTTCCAAACTATTCATCGTTTTGTTGCAAACACTGATACTTTGAGTAAGGACATTGTGGCCAAGAAAAACAAATTTTTTTTCAAGTTTAAAGTGTATTCCATACTTTGATATTATCGATTTGCTCTATCCTATTTGCCAGTGTTTGGCGTCGGCATCACATGATGCCTCTGTTGGTTTGACTGCTGAAAGCCAGTGCTTTTTTCTCGTTTTCTACACTAAAGTCTACCCGTTCAATATATTTTCAAAAAAGCACTTGATTGCGCACATAGATTAAGATAAGAAGAGATGTTATGTTATGAGATGGATGGAAGAATTTGTAGAAAAGAAAAACTATCGGTACAGTATAGAAAACTAAGTCACTGCTGTTGCTGTTGTTTCGGTAGCTGTTATGTGTCGATGTCTCAAGACGCTGCTGTGAAACAGTTTTTGGCAATGCCATTTTGCTTGCAAGCAACATTTGCTAATGACACACACACACACCAACAGCACCAGCAGCAACAAAAAAGATGAGTGCACAGCTTTGCAGCGACAGCAGCAGCGGCAGCTTTAACGATTTTGTTTTGCTTTTTTCGATTTTTCAGCAGCTGATTTAGGCAACAGAATAATTTCAATTGTTATCATTTTGCTGCAAAGTAAAAAAAGTAAATCTACATCGAAGAAGGGGATAGTTTGGTGCTTCACTCTTTCACCACGCTTGTTTCCAAGTTTTACAAATTATATTTTGCTTTTTGTTAAACACACACACACACATTTGCACAAATGATAAAATATGTTGCCAGTGCTATTGTTTGTTTGTGTTTGCCTGAAGTAGATACTAACTATGCGCCAGGCTATTGAGAAATCATTTTACTCTGAGTGTTTGTTGCAGTAGCTGTAGAGAAAATGCTTTTTCCCTTTAGTTTGTCTGTATCCTCTCAGTCACAGTCTCATTTCCATCTCTGGTTAGCATTTCATTGATTTCCATCCATTCATCTCTCTCTCTCTCTCCTTTGGCAACGCTTGTATAATAATTTGAAAATGCAAAATTGAGCAGTTCGTGCTGAGTGGTGGTGGTGGCTCTGCTGGTGAACAGTAGAATTATTCGATCGAATCGACGTGTGGCTAAAGACTGACTGGGGTGCAGACACAAAAGTGCACAGTCTTGCAAGTTTTGGATGCTTCCTAGTTCAGCCATCGTTGTCGTTGTCAAAGCAGCTCGGAAAGCTCGAGATGCTGCACTGGCTGACGAATGAGTGAATGAGTGAATGAGTGAATGGTGCCTTTGGCCAGCGACCCACGAAAAGCCAATTTATGTACGTGCTCAGACTTGTTTATGCCCAGCCAGTGCAAAGATAGAAGGGAAGAGAGAGAGATGCTTAACGATATGATCAAATGCATTTAAACGGTTATGCCAAAAGAAGGAGAAGGAGGTTGGAGTGCTGAGAAAGAGGAAGAGTGCAGTATGCCCATTATGGTTGAGCTGCAAAGTGTCGCTTTGCTGCATTGCTGCCTGTTCTTTCTGCCATCGCTTAGCCAACTGCAACTGTCAAAGCGGATGTTCTCCAGCCGCTTTTTGTCCCCACTCTTCTCTGCTCATCTTCATCCTCATTTTCACTTAAAACTCGGGCAAATTTGTCTTGCTGTGCGCCGGGGCCCGAACCAAACTGAACCGAACAGAACAGCCTAAAAAATGATCGTCATTTTATATCACTTTAAAACAAAAGTTTATTCCTCTGGCTCCTAGTTTGTGTAGTACTTTTTGTATTTGTCAGGCAAATATTCATTTTCTTTCTCCTTCTTGTTCTTCTTCTCCCCTTTGCCGTCTGTCTGTCTCTTTTTTCATTTATTATCTCTGTTCACTCGTTTGTTTGTTTGTTTGATCGCTTCGTGACAAATTTGTCGTTTGTCACACCAGTTTTTCTACTCAACTTGCCTTTGTCTTGTCCTCTTAGCTGCAAATTATTTTGATTATTTGCTATTTTTTTTATTTTGTCAAGTTTTGAGTTTAAAATAGTTTATGTTTTTTCACTTTTTTGTTTACTTCAATTTTAAACTTAACAAATGCAGCTGAAATAGTTAAAAATAGACAAAACTTGTTTTAGGTTATTCAAAAATAATTAATTTTTTTAACTGCAAAATAATTTTTCTATTTAGATTCTTTAACTATTTTTTTCAGTTAAAAAATTATTTTTTAAAAGATTATATGGACAGTTGATTTGATTTTTAAAAGTTTGTATAGAATGTTTTAGTTTACGACCAAACAAGTTTTATATGATGAAGGTAAACTTTGAAAAAGGCAAAAACTAGTTGTTGTCTGGCACAAACTTCAATAGGCTTTTTAATTAAGTTTTGCTTAACGTTTTAGTGAGTCGATTATTTTCTTCTTCATCATCATCATCATCAGCATCTTTGTCGTCGTCGTCTTCATCATCTAACTAAGGTGTCTTTCTTTTTGTCTGGCTGATTTAGTCAAAAAATATTAAAAAAGTGAACAGCAGCAAGTTTATGAAATGTGCTCATTGACGTGGAAAAATTAATTATAAAATTTAGTAGACACACACTAATACACTTTCTTACTACATTGTTCACAGTTTCTGATTTTGTTTCTTTGATTTACTTCTTTCTTTTTCCCTCTTATCACAGTGGTCGACCATTTCGAGCGGGCGAGGTTGGCATGGCCGTGCCCGACAGCATCTGCACGGCGAAGGCAGTGGGCGTCAGTCAGGACAGCAACATCTACGAGCCACATCTCACGGCCAGCTCGGTGACGCACATGCTCGGCCACAACATTGGCATGGGCCACGATGAGGACGGCAAGGATGCCGATAGCAGGGGTGAGTAGGATGGAGAGTTTAAAAAGGCACACAAAGTAGTGATTTCCTCATCATCGATTCCGTGCGGTTTAACCTTTGAATTAATTAGGAAACCACCAAGTAATCAACGCAAATATTTATGCAAAATATTTTTTTATTTTTTTCAGCATCACAGTGCAAGTGCAACGACTGGTGGGGCTGCATCATGGCAAAGAACATCCTCAACGACGATCGCATTCAGCCGTACCACTTTAGCAAGTGCAGCATCGACGACTACAACAATGCCCTACAGATTGGCCACGGCATCTGTCTGCTGAACAAGCCGAATCAGCTGGAGGACTTTCGCTCCTGTGGCAATGGCATCATCGAGGAGGAGGAGGAATGTGACTGCGGCTCATTTGACGAGTGCATGCAGAAGGACCCTTGCTGTGATCCCATCACCTGTAAGCTCAAGGTCGAGGCGGAGTGCTCCTCGGGGGCCTGCTGCAAGGACTGCAAGGTAAGTGGTGGTAGTACTTGCTCGGATTTTTTAAAAACACTACTTGACTACTTTGATAATTTAATAATTTACAAAACGGAAGCACTGCTGCTGAAGAATGCCGTCTAGCTCTACTGTGCTCTAAACTCTTCACTACACTGCTTTCCCATGCTAAATTCAATTGCCATCGACACTGTGTAGAAAGACAGTGTAGAGAACGATCTACTTGATCGTTTATTCAGCCGAGAATTACCGAGAGGGTGCAACGGACGGGTGCTTTCACAAGTGGTGGAGAAAGGAGAGGAGAGTGCACAGGCAACTGAGCGGCAAAAAGTCTGCCTTTGGGACTTGGCCAGTAGCACACACTGACTGACAGAGAGACAGACAGAGACAGGCACTGAACGTGAAGGCTCAATGAAGAGTGAGAGGGGCGCAGAAAGCCATAAAACCACAAATTGACAAAGCGATAATATAAACTTGAAGTTTAGCCTGCAGCTATGCGCAGGCCAGTCGACTGCGATGAAAGCTCTTTCTCCCTTTCAGCTTTTCATCTATTTGGCATTTGCCGAGCACTCTTCTTTCAACTCTCTTTTCTGCCATTCTGTTTGCTTGAAAAATCAGTGAACAAGTGGTAAAGTTGTAACTTTGTTTTTGCTTTTTGCTTTTGGCTTTTGGTTTTTGTCAGTTTTTGCTCATTGACTCTAAGTTGAAAATTTGAAAAACTTTAACTACACATTGCTTGAAAAGCCATATTAACTCTATGCAGCAAAATCAAGTTGGCCTCACAGACATTTTTATGCATCTCCGTATATTTGTGACAGTGTGTTGCCTTGTTGGAATTCCCCTTGACGCATAATTGTTTGTGTGAGTCTTTAATTGGTATGGTAAATGAGCCAAAGGGATGAGCAGTCGTCAAGCAAAAAAGGTTCTTGTTTGGAATGCCACCAAAAACATACAAAGCTAACTTTGGGGAGCTGTCTGGCTACTCAAAGTTAGCTACTAGATTTCTTTCTCAAATTGGCACATTTGGTATGTAAGACCACAGGCAGCAGCAAGGGCAGCAGTTGGTGGAAACTGCCACCGAAAACACTGTGCTCGACTAATTTAATTATGATCGAATCGAGACGTTGCTAGTCTGCCAGTGGCGCGGCAACAGACGACTTTGTTTTTCTTTTCTTTTTCCTCTTGTTTGCTTCCGACTTTTCTTCTTTAGTGGACTTCAACTGCGTCCGTCGCAAAGACAACTTTTAGCAAATTAATTCAGAAGCAGCGAGACTTTGCTCAGAAAAAAGTTCCTAAATGAAGCATCAACAGCAGTGGCATTTGATTGCCACTCCTTCCCCTCTTTATTAGTTTAGCTGATTAGCCAAAGTAGTTAGGCCTGCTGTACTGTCGATGCGATTGCTGATTAAAGCTGAATAAACTGCTAAACTACGCAACAAAGTATATATGACGAATCCTTCTAATTGTTTTTATTTTTCTTTTCACCCTTTTACACAGCTAAAACGACTGGGACAAATCTGTCGGACGGCCGCTGACGAGTGTGATCTGCCGGAGAGATGCAACGGCAAGAGTGGCGAGGTATGTGAAATACTGCAGTGCTGTCCTGCACTGCATTTTTTTCTATTGGCTGTAGATGCTAGATGGCAGTGAAGCAAGTGACTGTCACAGTGTAGTCTCAGTCAGCATCCCCTTTCCCTCTTTGCCATGATTTATTAATCAGACAGCTGGTCGGAAAAGGGAAAAGAGGGAGAAGAAGGCGGCGATCAGTGACTCGTCTAATCGGCGGAGGGTCAGCAGGGTCAGCAAATGAGCTTGACTCTTGATTACACAGCAGCACTGTGTGTGCCTTATTTTCATTCTCTCATTTGTTTTTCCTTTTTTCTCAGTGTCCACCAGATGTGTACAAGAAGAACGGTCAGTCGTGCAAGGATGGCATCGGCTTCTGTTACAACGGCGAGTGTCCCACACTGGACCACCAGTGTTCAGTCATCTGGGGCACCAATTCGCGATCCTCGGAGGCAATCTGCTACTCTCAGTACAATGGCCAGGGCACCAAACAGGGCAACTGCGGACAGGACACCAACGGAAAACACGTCAAGTGCACCGCCGGGTAAGTTGGGGAAGAAAGGGAAGTAGGCAAAATGAAGGGGATACTTGCTTAAAAATCAATTCACTTCCTTTTCTGGTATGCTGCTGCAGTTGATGTTGTTTTTCTCACAGTTGGCCTCATAATTGAGAATCATTGTTGACATTCATAAGATTTTAATCAAAGGCAACTACTCCTAGTGCTTTTCTCTAAAGTTTATAGTTTCAAAAATTGACTTTTTACTTTGTAACTGTGCAGGGTGAGTTTAATTTAAAAAACTGTTTGGTTAATTAACTGACAAAGCAGGTTCTATTGCATAGGAAAAAAAGAATAGAAAAATGTACAAATGAATTTGTTTGTGGGAGGTACCAGTAGAGATTTTGCTTTTTCGGCCTTCCCAAATGATTCTAAATTTAGGAACTGGAATAATCTGTAGCCGATTGTTCGTTGTTTTGTTACAAACAGCTTAATCAAAAAGTCGACAAGTGGAAAGAAGCAGTAATTTATTCTGGAGAAAGTAATTGCTGACTCTTAAAGTTGCTTTCATTTTCTTTTAAATCTAAATCCTTTTTTTAAGCATAATTTTTTTATTACACAACTAATAAGACTCCAATTAGCTGTATTACAATAAAAAATTTCTAGTTAAAATTGTTTGAAAAATGTTAAAAATAGAAAAACTGCTATTTTTTTGTTAATTTTTTTGTTAAAACAGAACGCGTTGACTACATTTTTAATAAAGTGACATTTGACATTTGTAGTTTAACAATATTTTTAAAAGTACATTTAATTAAATTTGCCCAAAAAAGGTTTCTTGAAAACAATGTTCAATTAACTTTTTATTATTAAAAAAAATATTTATTTTTAGTTTTTGAAACCAGTCGTTTATTTATTGAGATTTTCGTAAGAAAATAACAGTAAATGAACCAGTTTTTTGGTAAAGAATAATAATTATGCCTGAGCAAATTAGTACTGCTGCTTGCTGAGCAGCGACAGTGTTGTCTCATCTACAGGCAACATTGCTGCCTTCACCATAATCATCATCATCATCATCATCATTCTTTGACATTTGCTGTTTTTCCTGTTTTACTTTCATCTTTTTGCCTCATCACTACCATCACCACCATCATCACCACAGTAACCTCATGTGTGGCTCCCTGCAGTGCCAATTTGGCAATCAGAACCCGCAGTTCAAAGTGCAAAATCCCGAGTACTCGCGGACAATGGTGTACACGAATGGAGCAGAGTACGAGTGCAAAGTTACCACGGGGACGATTCGGGCGGACATCGCCAACATGGGCATGATTCAGGACGGCACCAAGTGCCTGGATAATAAGGTAAAGTTGTTGTTATTGTTTTACTTTTAACCAAAATGAGTTTTGACTGAGATTTTTTCTACAAACCAATTTTTTCCCTAGATTTGCATAAATCAAACGTGCGTCAGCATTGAGGCGGTTATCGATTCGATTAGCTGCCCAACAATATCACCCGGTGAAACCTGCTCAGGACATGGCGTAAGTTGGGGGGAACCAGTTTTGCCAGGCACTTTTTGATTGCAATCGATTTGTCAATCACTCGAAGCCTAGAAGCTTTATTTTCTCTTGTAATGTTATGAATTTTCCTCTTTTTCTTTGACTAGACTTGCTCCAACACAAACACTTGCGCCTGTGATCAAAACTGGGTCGGACACGACTGTAGTGTGCCTCTCTCGGAGGCCACCTCAATGGTGGACGACGAACGCAGTGCCAACTCGCTCTACTTGCCGGGTAATCGTGACTCTAGCTTTGTGAAGAAGCCCACCTTTAGCTTCAGCCCAGTCGGGGCCACACTGGAGCCGATGGCTGTGATTCCAGTGCTGTCCAATGTGACGCCGGCGCCGATAGACAATCGCACCACTACCATGCCCTGGACAATCAACGATTACGGTCAGTGGAAGAAGGAGGGGGTTTTAAATTTAATTCAATAAAAGAATGTGTTATTGTTAATTTATTTAATTTATATACTGTTTTTGCAGATCCTGAGGGCAGGAAGCAATCTATGAGTGCCGGACAGCTGGTGGTCATTCTGGTGGTCATTGTTGGCTGCGTCTTCATCTTCTTTGCCTTAATGGCCATGTGCTATCGGTAAGTGCTAATCCTTAATGATTTGGGTAGAGTGATTAAAATTAGGTGTGTTTCGAGTATTTTTAATTATAGAGTTGCAAAGATTTTGGCAGTACTAATTAGTATAGGGAAAAATTGGCTCTACAGCTTTGATTTATACTTGGACAATTAAAACAGAGAAGGAACAAAAAGAAAAGAAAGAAAAGTAATGTGATGTGGCCAATCGGCAGTAATTAATGGCAGAAGAGTTCATGTGAAGTGAGAGTGAAAGAATGACACTGTCACGATAAGTCGTGTATTAATTTACAGTCTGATGATGGTCATATTGCCGCTGAGGAGATAGAGAAAGGGCGAGAGGGCAAACGATGCATGAAATTAATGTAACACATCACACACTCTCTCGTGCCAGTGATTGTTCTCTGTCGGAGTGGCTGGCTGCTGCTGCTGAGAGAATGAAAAAGTCGTTGGCTGAGGCTAACTTTTGCCCAAACGTCTTGTACCCGAAGATAACAACACTGTACATGGTGGGCCCAAAGAGGACTGAAAGTGGAGAGTGACCAGGCAAGTGATAATTCAGTCAACCCTTCACCCTTCCTTCCTTCACCCACCCAGTACTCGGCACACTGATGTTCTGTATATAGGAAATTATTAAATGGACTGAAAATGACGAATAACGAATTAGAGGCGCTAGATGAGATGGCCTAAGAATGAGAGAAGTACCCACAGTACAGGAGAGGGGACAAATGAGTTTCAATTATGTCGCAAGTCTCAATTAATACTAAACAGTGGAGACGACGAGATTGCTGCAGCAGACACAGAGTCACTCTTTTCCTTTCTCACTCTCACACTTCTGCTGACTGAGGATGAAATTGTCAGAGTGAGTGAGTGAGAAAAGAAGATACTCTGCTTTGTATGTGTTGCTTCTAATGACTCTTGCTCTGTGGGCCCAGTTATCATATTACTGCTAGCTGTGTGTGTTGTCTCTATTGCTCTACTGGGCACCATCATCAATGGGCTGCAGACTGAGTAGAGGCAATCCAGGCCCTCAGTGCCTACAATGCAATCTGTATTCACTGGTAATGGCGCTGAATGAGTGGGTGAGGGAAGTGAATGCCGAGAAATGGGACGAAGAGGGACGGGGAATGTCAAAGCCACAAATTAATTGCAAATTAATTCACATCACAAGTAATAAAGAAAGATACATTTTTATTTTTCTTCTTTTTTCTTTAAAGATGAAACAAAGATATAATTTGTTGCAAAACTATTTCAATAAAAGACGATGTTTTTGTTGCTTATTTAAAATGTTTATTGGCACAACTTTTATTCAAAAATGTGCACTTGTTGGAAAAAAAAGTAAATGACTCCTAATTTAGCAGCAACATAAGAATTTTAATTAAATCTTTAAGTTAAACAGCATGACTATTCAAGCAAGATATCCGGTTACAACAAATGAAATTTTGTTTTATTTATTGACAAAGTATGTAACATTTTGGAGTGACTTTATTGAAATTCAAAATGCTTTTTCTAAATAAGGTTGATTTATGCAAATACAGTTTTTGTTTTACTCTAAATTACAGTAAATCTCAGATTGAAAATCAGCTAGTAACATTTAAATCGATTTGACTTGTTTTGGGAGTGTGTGTTTTGAGTGAAGTACACTGTGACAGTGTACAGAGTTTTCCGTTGGTGTTAGCAATAAGATTTTGCAAAGAGTTCTCGAGTCCAATTGCAATTGGAAATCAATGCTTTACTCTTTCCATCGACATTTGTTTGCATTTGCCTGCACTTGCAACTTGAAAATAGCCCTAGTAGCTGAAGTTTTAAACTTTGCCGCTCGTTACTCTGTTCACTGTACAGCGATCTAATTTTATTATCGTCAAATGGCGATTTCGATCAACTGCCACTGACCTAGATGTTTCTGAAGAAAGAGAAAAACCTTATGTAGCTGAGATGAGAAAAAGTTTTTTACTGTAAAATTCAATTTACTTAGTCACGAATCGAGATTCTGTGTTGCACTGTAAATCTCAATCCTCTTTTCTAACTCTTGATTTGTTTTCAATTTGAATATTTTTTTGCTTTCTGTTTTTTGCTGTCTAAATGTCACTTTCAGTTGATTGTCTACCAGCATCAGCAGCAACTACAATGTCTACCAGACGGCTATAAAAAAGAGAAAGAGAACAAGAGTGTTCAAGTTTTTTTCACTTGAAAGTTGTTGCCGTCTGAACACTTGAGTGTTTCTATCTGCATTTGCATTATAAAAATTTTGTGTAAAGCAGACTTTGTTTCACCTTTTTAGATTTAAAAAAATTGTAAAAGAGAATGATAAATCTGTTTAGAGCTTTTTGCCTTTTTTAGCTTTGGTTCAACTTTAGTATCTTGGTGTGCTACTGATGTTTTTATTTTATTATTACATAAGTTAGTATCAATTTTTTAGTCAACATTTTGTCAGCATGTAATGAATAGCCTGTGTTACTTCTTTTTCTTTTTGCTTTTAAACACGGCTCGTTTCTTGAAAACATATCTTCTTTTGCTTTTTTGCCTTTCTCTGGTGCTCTTGAGGTAAAGAAGAAAAAACCTGCTGGTGCTGCATACAGCTCGTTCCTCTCTGAGTTGATGTTGTCATAATTTAAATATGTTTTCTCTTCTCAAGCATGCATATTTATCGGCGACTGAATGGAATGTTAATGTGCACAATGCTGCCATTGCCCACTGCTGTCGCCACCATGCTGGTGTGCCTTGCCTGCAGCCACGCCAACACCTCCTCAATCGGACCCGCTTCATTTGGACCCCCTCTTTTTCTCCTTTTCAATGAGAGGATATGTTTGTGTGTGTGTGTGCTGGAAACGAAGACAATCATTGGCATTTATCTGGCCGTAATGTGTGTGTGTGTGTCGTTTGCTTGCCTTTTGTTTTTGTATATCGCAAACAACGAAGTGAAAAAGGAAGAAAGGGAGAAATAGAAGGAGTTTAGCAAGTGGTGCGGCACAGGAAATTGCGAGCCGATTGAAAAAAGCGTCAGCGGCGTCGTCGGCCGAGGCGATTGAGTCAGCAAAAGAAGGAGGACAACAACAGCATCGACGGCGGCAGCAAATGCACACACAAACAGCCCACACTGAATGGCCAGTGGACGGCAGGCACTCTCTCATTGACAGTCCTCACTGGGCTGCTGCTGGGCTCTGGTATATCGTTACCATTATGCTAACGATAATGAGCCTCTTTGCTCGGCCTGTCGTTGACTGCCTGTTCTGCCTGCTCCTTTCCTCCTTTTCCTGCACAGCTTTTGCTGATGATTTGCCAGCTGTAGAATGAAGGCAGAGAAAGGCAAAAACAGATTTGAATTGATTTGCCTGAGCATGAATATGGCAATGGTGTAGGGGAGACTTCTGTTTGTGTGTGAAAGTGCTGGGAGAGTACTAGGTCAATTTACAATTTAAATGGATGTCATTCTCGTGTCGTTTTCTGTGTTTTTGTACGCCTGTCCCCTTATACATCTTTTTCTTCTTCTTTTTTTCTTTTCTCTAGACGACGCAGCCTAATGCCCGGAAAAGCTGAACGGATCATGAACAAGCAGGAGAATAATAAGATGCGAGCTATGGCCGAGTCGAGAGGCTTCCCGCCGGGCACCTTTGACGACGGCGAGGGACCAGGCGGGGGCGGGGGCGTCTTTCACGGCGGCGTCGGCTCCTCCATCAACTCGATGCCTCGCATCACCTTCGGCTCGATGCCCTCCTACCGCGACGAGAAGATGATCGAGATGAAGCACCACCAGCAGCAGCAGACCAAGGTGGCCAACCTGCCGCCCCCGCCGCCGCCCATGTCGCTGCCGCCGCACGCCGCCGTGGTCGTCGCCAACTCCGCCTCCCAGACGCCCACACTGTACGGCGGCAGCAGGGACAACCGCAAGGACTCGGCCACCTCACCGGTGGACCCCGCCCTCATGGACACCGATGATGAGCTTCTGCTGATGGATGACCGGGCGGGGGTGCCGGGGGCAGGGGGCGGTGGTGCCCGCTTTATCGAGCTCTCCCCCAGCAATTTGCCTAAGCTGTCGGTGAAGGACAAGCTGCTGGCGGCGGCGGCCGCGGCTGCTGCCGCCGGTGCCGGCGTTCACCAGGTCCAGGTACCACACTCCAGGGGTGGTTGGGCGTCGATGCTGAGTCAGGCGATGCCCCCACTGGGCGACCTGGGCGGTGGTGGTGGCGGTGGTGGGCCGGTGGGCGCCGGCGGTGCGGCGACCTCGGTGACGACGCCGCTGCTGCAGGACGACGCCGTGGGACTGCACCACTCGCGCCACTCACTTCACCGACAATCTTCACAGGTATGTTGAATGATGGGTGGGTTTTAATAAGCAAATACTAATCACTTTTTGTATTGCAGGGTACTGGATCTGCTCAGAGCGAGTCTCCACTGACAGAGGTGGAGCGGACGCTGAAAAGCCTGAACGGTTACCACGAGGACATCCTCGAGGCGCTGGCCACTGTTTCGCAGCAACGGGCCCACCACCAGAAGTCACTGGAGTCCATTCGCACCGGTATGGGCTCCGGCCCCGGTTCGGGAACCGGATCTGGTGGAGCGGGCAGCGGTCCGGGCAGTCTCGGTCGACAGACGCCCAATGACCTCGGCAAGAAGTCTTCCGCCTCCTTCCTCGACTCGGACTATGGAGGTAAGTGACTGAACAAAGCATTATTTGCTGCTGGGCGCTTTCTTCTCTTTTTTACCCTAATGCCACCAACACACTTTGCTGGCAAACGGTCTTTTCATTATTGTGAAGTAATAGCTGCAATGCCTGCGTGTGATATTGTGTTTCTAAAAGATAGGCTGCTGAGAGAGCAGCTAATGAGACCGGCTCGGACATTTCGATTTGGTAGCCATTGAAGACAACACTGCCTGCTTGTGTATGTGTGTGTGTGTGTGTGTGTGTGTGTGCTTTCCGGGCAGTCCATTAACTACAGCAGTGGCTAAACAATAGCCACTGTAAGTTTAGTTGCAGAAAATCTGTGTTTGAACTGTCCTAGTGTAGTGATTTGGTCCGCTAAAAGCCTTTGCTCGCTTGCAATTGTACATCTTTTCGGTAATAATTTGGCAAACAATTCGATGAACAGTGATAGCAGTGTGCGTCAGGCAATCGGGTACAGATTTTCTTTTTCTTTTTAATGTTTTTCTCGTTTTCACTTTGATGTTTGCCTCACTGCTGGAAAAAGATGCTAGCTGACAAATCAACTTTTTTTTCATCAAAACCAATCTAAAAATCAGACAATTTATTTATTTAAAACTGAGTTTTAAGAGGTTTTTCAATAATTACTGCTGCTGTTGACAAAGTGCAGTGATCTAGTTGTCTTATTTTTTGTTTTTAGTTTAATGGAGGGTTGAACTTTCTGCTGTTTCTCTGTCTGACTGTCTGTGATTTTCGTCGACTACTACTTCAGAAACTGTTTTCTTATCTTTCACTCTACCCTTGCCTCTATAATTATCGACAAATTCTGATTGAAACGAAGTGGAGAGAAAAGTTTGTTGCAGTTTACAATTTTTTAAAACTGTAAAATGCTTCTTAGTTCCTCTTTCTTTTGTCAGCCACTGCCACACATCTACACAGTTCTCGAGGTCGTCTACTACAGCATCAGCCGCCGACAGCCATTTGACATCGAACGGCAGTCTGCAATTAATTACACTTGGCCTCTCAGCTGGGCTCGCACTGAGATGCTGCGGCTGCTGCTACTACTGAAACAGTGCTGCCAGTTTGCTGCCTGTTGTCGGCTAATTATGCCTTGCTGTGCTAGCAACCATCATGTCGGTCGATTCGAGACGATTCGAGTTCTGCAGTGCAATTGCAGACGGCAATTGCTGCAATCTAACGACTGCAACTGCTCAGAGTGCACTGCACTGCACTACTGAAGTTTTTTCATTGCAAAAGTCTGCATTTCATTGAAAGACATCGATCCAGCTAAAATCCTGTAGCTGTCTGACAATGGAAACAATCCTAGACGGAGAGACTTTTTTTAACTGTCCCCATCTCACTCGTCACTTTGCTGATTGCATTCTAATTAAGAGAACATCCACAATTGAAGCAGAGCTTATTGAGCCTTTTTTGCTGCGTTTATGTCTTGTCTATCGCTGACAACAGCATTGAACTCATTTAAGCTCAATTAAACAACTGCTTTATCTGAGAGTTTTAAAGAAACCCTCTCACTTACATGTTCTACTCAGTGTCACTCAAATCGAATTCCTAGAAAATTGTGACAATCAATTTTGTGAAAAACAGGAAAAGAGGAGAATAAATAAAAAAAGATAAGAAGTAGAAGCACTTGTTAGAAAATAGAGTGCCTTTTCAGAACCCACTTTAGAAGGCACTTTAAAAAGCTTTGAAAATTAAAAACAACTTTGTGCATGTTTTTGAAAAATAGGCCCGTTTGGTGCTTGCACTAACAAACAAAAACAATTATGGCAAAGTCCATTTGAGCAAAGGAGGTAATTGTGAAGACAGAGAGCAGTAAGTGATCAAGTTGACATTTTACAATTACTATAAAACATTGTCACTGACTTTCAAAAAACAGTAAAAACAAGTTTGATTGATCTGCACAAGAAATGACTGGATGTCAACATTTGATGTCGAACATTACATGAACAGTCCAACAGCGGTAGTAATGAGACAAAACTCATTTTGCCGTCGTTTTATAACAGAATTTTGCACCCACACGTTTTTCCACACTGGATAACGATTAGCTATTTATATTATAAACACATTATTATTATGCATAAGAACTATACGATGTGGTAGTGATGATAAAGTAAAACCAGTGTACTCTGGCACTGCAAGGCAGAAAAAATGGAGTACATTATGGCCTGAACGCTGAGGACTGGAAGACACCAACTGCTGGTCTAGGTACTCCTGTAGAAGTAGTTGATGTATTCATAAATCATTACGGTAGTTGCTGGCATGCCACGGCATCAACCCGAACAGTGCAGTTTGTGCCAAGTGATGTGTTTATTAGCATATCTTCCCCTTTCGGTTCCCTCTTTCTTTCTCTCTTTCTTTTCTTCGGCTCTAGTCCCAGTCGGGTACAGAGCACAAAGCACAAATGATGGCCATCAAAGAGTGGTGCAAGTAGCAACTGCTGCTGCAGCAAGAACTGCACCACGAAACAATGGCCTCCCGTTTGTGGCGTCGGTAGAACAGCACAAACATGCACACACACACACACTAGTGGCAAATAATCATTTCCGCATCCGCTGTCTGTTGGACCAGTGTTGCCGCGGCACTGCTTTGCAGTCGTTCTTTCGTTTGCAGTTCTGAAATGTGCTGTAACGTAGCGTTTGTCTTCCCTTCGACAGTTGGCATTGTTTTAGAAAAACTTTAAATCTATATTTCATTCACTTAATTGCTACTGATGCTGCTGCTGCCACTGCATCTATCAGCGAGTTCTTTGGTTTCAGTTAGCTCTTTTCCTTTTTTCCCTTTTCCTCTTTCTGCTAATGTTGCAGCAGTGAAACAAATGTTGAAACTACCACTGTTGATGTTGTTGTTCGCTTCGATATATCGAGCCAGCAAATGTCACATTTCAATTTTATATCACTAGTTTCCCTCTCACTTTTGTTTTTGCTCATCGCCTTTAACTTTTTCGGGTAGTTGAAGTTCAACTACAGTTTGGTGCAAACTAGAGCAGTGCATCAGTGACACAAGTTGGGGCAACTTTTGCACACTAGTTGTCTAGTTGTATGGAGGGTGCCGCAACCGATTTTTTAAATTTTGACACGACAAACAGACAGCCAGACAGACAGACAGAGAATTGACCAGTTTTGCCAAGTTGTTGTGTTTGTTGGCTTGTGTGTCGCAGTTTGTGTGTGTCGGTCTGTGTCGTTGCTGTCGCCAAACGACAGACAACGTAATAATTAAATTTAATTTCAATTCAGACTGTTCTTTTGCATTGAGAGAAGAGAACAAGTGAGTGAGTGAGTGGGTGAAAGTTTCATTAGATTGTCCCTTGTGCCGCCATCCGCTCACGCTGCAACAACATTGTCGTCGTTTTTCTAACTCTGTCTTCTTTTTGAACTGTTGTGAAAATTAAAGTTTAATCTAAATTTAATTACATAAATTTAATTTATTTTTAATTTTCTTGTCGATAATGGGTGGTGCTAGTGAGGTGGTGGAGATGACGAGGACGATGATGATGATGTGTGTTGCTGAACGGAAAAAAGGAAAAAGGAATGACACTTAGAATGAAAAGAGAACCAGAAATCCGGGTGCAGAAAAGTACAAAAAGGACAACTGCTAATGACAAACGATTTTTTACCAGCAGAACAAAGTGAAAGAGTGAATTAATGAGCACCACAGCAACAGAACATACTTATAAATTTTAAAATTTTTTATTTTATTGGCTTGATATACAGCTGACAAATTAACACAAAACAAAAATTTGATTTTCTACTAAAACATCTAAAAAATATAAAACAATTCTGATCACAATTACAAGTGCACTCTGTGGTTTTTTTTCATTCAAAGTAGGCTCATTTGTTTTCTTAAAAAACAAAAAACAATAGCTTTTTTTAGTGCGTTATGATGAATTAGGTGCATCAAGAGCGGATTAGTGATTATACTGACCTGACTAGGCACACTAGCTACCACTACTGCCATTATCTTCACTCTGCTGTGAATTATTAATTAAGTGACCCTCCTTTGCATATTCCATCCAATAACACAGAGACTGGCTGACCAGGCTAAATAGTGCTGCTGTTGGTGGTAAATGCCACTGCTCAGATCACCCAAGTGCATCATCACCCCACAACACTGGCACTGAAAGTGCAGCACACACTTTCCCCGACTGCATTTCCGCCAGTGCCATTCTCTCTTCTGCATCACTGTTCCTTCTCAGCTTTTTTCCGTTTAATTCGTTGCCTCATTTTGCCCACTTTCTCTCTCTCTCTCTCTCATCTGCTGGCCTATGAACTCATTTGGCGGAGTTTGTTACGCTTAATTTGTTGCAAATTTATTTTCTTGCCGAGTGACGGGCTCGGGCAAGCACACACACATACACACAGTGTCTGAGTAAGTGAGTGTGTGGTGCCCTATCATAATTACGATGCTGATTATTATTATTATTGGTGAGCCATGATTGGCTTCCACTGCTGCTGCTGGCCTCCTCATTCAACTCGATGGACGTTCCCTCTTGCTGTGTGTTTGGCCGTCCACTGTGTGTATGTCTCAGGCAGGATTCAAGCCCAAATCCAAGCAAGCACTCAGCGTAGAGGCTCTACTTAAATTGCTTACCACTTGATTTCCTCTCTCTTCTCACTCTAATTGCGGCATTTTCGTTGGGTAGATTTTCTACATCAGTACAACCGCTAAATGGAAGCTGAAAAGGTGAAGGTCTCAGAAAGGTTTTTTATTTCAGTTTTAGTTTTGTTTGTAAAGGCAAATGATCTTTTACTTTCATTTAAATTGCTAGTGTACTGTTTTACAAATGAAAAAAGTAATTTAATTTGTTGCACGTCATTTACTGCTCAATTACAAATTATTTTAAAATTTTAAAATTTTAAATTTTGCTAAGTTATAATGTATTTTTGTGGGATATTCAATATCGTTTCTAAATTTCTAAATTTTCAAACACTGCAACTTTGTTGTCTGGGACTGTATTGAAAATGGAAACAACAATTCTCTGTAATCAAGTAAACTTGCAAAATTTCGCCAAATTTGTCATGTCTCTGCCGAGCATTTGTGAGTTGATGACTATGGTAGTGCCGGGAGTGAGTTCACTTTCACTTTTTTTCCTCCCTTCCTCAACTGAACGTATGTTTCTGACAGAAACGTGTCAAAAAGTTTTTTGACTTGCTCTCTCTCTTTTCCTATTGGCGCTGGGCTCCCACTTCCTACACTTTTTGTTGTTGTTCTTGCCTTCTGCCAGTCTTTCACTGTTTGAGGGTTTGCAAGTAGCTGCTGCTGCTGCTGATGCAGTCCAATTGGATCAGATCAGAAGAGGAGAAAAACTGGCAAAAAATAGTCAGCCAGTGAACGAAAGGGAGAAAGTGAGAGAGTAAGTTGAGTCTAGTTGCTCTGATCGGAAAAAGAAGAAGCTCCGGCAGTGCAGCTTTTTTGCCGTTCAATTGCACCACCACTGGTGATTGACATGATAGAGACACTCGCTCTCGTTCTACAGCATCAGCAGCAGTGACTGCACACAACTTCCCAACACTTTAGCGATGCAGTATAATTACAAAACAATGATCGGCATTTCATTTAAACTTTTCAAATTTTGTTCATCTCTTCCTTTTGCAGGTTTGCTCAAGATCAACGATCACTTTCAGAGCGTGTCGAGCGCAGAGGCGGCGGCTGCGGCGGCGGGGGTCAGCCATCCAAATGCCGCCTCCACCATCAAAATTCGCAATCTGGCGCATCTGCTGCAGCAGTTGGACGAACTGGGGCAGCCCATCTCGTCGACCAATTCGGCGGACGATGCGGACACTGACCGCCATCTGTACGGCGTCACTGGAGGTGGTGGCGGTGGCGGCGGTGGAGGCAGTCACCTCGGAGGCAGCAGCTCAGGACGGAGCATCACTTCGGCGGAGCAGATCAGCAGGCCTGGCGAGGGAGGCAGAAGGGGAGGAGGATCTAACAGTGGAGGTGGTGGTGGTGGAGGCATATGTCCTCGGCACAACATTGCCCCCGCTCTCAGTCTCGACTCGCAGTTGGTCGAACAGGACCTGGCGTACTTGCTCGCGGGAACGGGCAACGCTGGTGTCGGTCCGGACTCATCGCAGGCCTTCAGAGCGAGGCCCTCGCGGGCGTCCATTACCAGCGGCAGTCGAATAGGCATGCCGCCGATGTCTGCTGTTCAGAGGTTTGCCGGGAAAAGTGTTATGATTGATATTAAAACTAATTTTTGTATTTTCATCTACAGAAACACCCGCGGATCAGGGCAGATGGGACCTAGCGGTGGTGTTGGTGGCCCTGGTCTGGGGAATCACTACCAGACGCCGACGCCGTCGTACTTTGCGACGTTGCCGCCGTTGTCGCCCTCAACCACCACCTCAACGACGACGTCGACCGCGCGGGAGGGCCACGAGGACGAGGCGGAGGAGTACGACTACGAGGAGAACGGTAGCGCATTTGATTCTGACCTTAACGCTGACCTGAACTCGGGTTATTCGGGCAATGGCGGCGGCAATGGCAGCCAGCAGTCAGGCTGCCAGCTGACTAGGAGTGCAAGCGAGGAAGCGCTGCCTGTAAGAGCTCCATTCTACATTCTTCATTTACTATCATTACTGCTACTACTACTACTACTACTCTTTACTACTCCTTATTACTGCTACTTTTATGCCATACTTGATTTTGCTTATTTTGAGAACCCTTTTGATGCTGATGAACTAACAAATTTTTTTTCTTTTTTTTCAGTCGGGTTTACGGCGTTCGAACAGGCAATCCTTACCTATACATCTACCACAGCGGCTTTCCCAGCAGCTGATGCCGCAGTTTCACCAACTTCGGCAGCTGCAGCAGCGCATTCAGATGCAGCAGAGTATGGAGCGGCTACCGGTGGTGGCCAGTCTGCCCAACAACTACTGTACACTGCCGCGACAGTGGCTCGAGGAGATGAACCGACAGTACCAGTTTCAGCAGGCGCAGCAGTACCTCTCCGCGGCGGCGGCAGCGGCAGTGGGAGCACAACCATCGCAAGGTTTACGGTAACGCCGGTGCCGGAAGGGTCGGACGCTGAAGAGAGGAGGAGAAAAGACGGTGATAGAAGTGGTGGGGATGGTGGCGAGGGTACTACCACCACTGAACAGGAGTCCACAGAAGAGACGACCATCAGCGAGACATGCAAGGAGGAGATGTTTCTCATTGGAGAACTGACCAAGATGAGACCACATGAGTTTGAAGTGTCAGAGGAGGATGAGGAGGAGGAAGAGGAGGAAACGGGGGGTGAACTTCACCTACTACAGCTACCAGCTGGAGGTGGTGGTGACAGCGGCAGGAGAAAGCAGTCCACCACTACTACTGAAGCGTCCTCTACAACCACCTCTTGCTGCTCTTCCTCGACGGTGTCCACTTCGAATCACTGTCAGTTCTGCACTTCAGGCAGTCCCTGTGTGGCGCCCTCCTCATCGGGTATTGCCTCCGGCAATGAACAGGGCAGCAGTACTCCTCGATCGGGAACTGCTGCTGCTGTTCCTGCTATTGTTGGTGGTGGTGATGGCAGTGGTGCTGGTGCTCATGGCATCCCCTCCTCGACGACCTCCTCAATCACCTCCTCCGTCTCTGCCTCCTCCTCCTCGACGACGTGTCCCACCAATGGCACCTCATCTGCGGACGCCCTGCCGCACCAGCAGCTCAGTGTGAGCAGTACCATTAAGCTGTACCGAAAGCACCGACCCAGTTCGCAGTACCAAGAGTACAAAGTCTAGCCGCTAAGACTACTATTTAACATGCCGCTGTTGTACATTCCTGAAAATCAAATCCATTGTTTAATTTTCTTTTTCATTTCTACAACTTTTCATCCTTTTTTCATGAACAATCAAACAGGTCACATGCTAAAAATACTATACACAAAAATTTCAAACTTTGTAATGCCCATTCATCTGGTCCCTCCAACTTGTCATTCTGTCAATTTTGAAAGCAGTTTCTTTGCAACATGCTTTCACAATGTCCTTTTTTGCATTAGATGACATGATAGATGAATGCTACTTAAAATCAATCTTGTACAAAGCTAGTAAGATCAACAAATTATAACAATTAGCCCTCCTGTATCATATTTTAAAAATGTAACTAGTTTTTTCTACTAGTTGATTTGTAAATGTAAAAAATACACAAGAATCCAACACCTACATTAATACATGCGCTAAAAACGCCATTGAACTGCCCGCGATCTTTCACAAAGTACTAAAGCTGTAACGACTTCAATTTATCCTGAACTTCACTCTCAACAATTGAACAGTTTTAAGTGCTATCATCTTGAACGTTTACGTGTTTTTCTCTTTTTTCCTTCATACTTATGAATCTTTCAATTCTGTTTCGTTGTACTTATATCTTCACATAAACTCCCCAACAATTAATTTACAAATTGCAATCTCAAAACATTTATTTAAAGCCATTTTGACTTTGATTTTTAAACATTTATTCAATTAACTTTCTTGTTAAAACTCTCTTTTCATTGCCATAATTTGGCAATAAATCCCTCTTTTTCAAATGTATCTATGTAACGCTCTCTATTATATTTGAATAAATAATTGCAATTAAAACAAAACGGCTAATGATGATAACGCCTGCTTGCAGACACGTCTGGCAATGTACATTAAAAGTTTTTCATGTCTCATCAATCGACCTCACTAAATCAAATTTATATCGCTATCACCACTTGAGACAAGCACTCGCAAAGTGAACAGAGACATATAACAGCAGTTTAAAATGTTTTAGACGCATTACTGTTGCTGAGATAAGACAGTAAAAGGGCAGGTAAGGTTTATTAGAGTTGTGTCTACTACGTCTGAGGCTATCAAACAGTAAAGGACAGCAATCACGTCAGATGTTAACGATGGTGGTGTCAATCAACACCATAAAGATGAAAGAATGGCACAATGCCATTGTCTCCCAACCAGATTAGTTATCTCTGGTGAGCAAAGAAAAAATAAACAAATTAGTAAATCAAAGTAAACCAGCTGTTGTGAATCAGTGTTGTACATTTTTGGATTAGTGAACATTTTCTATTTGCAACGCACTTTGACTGTCGCCAGTTTTTGTAAATGATTCCCATTAATCCGCTGCTTTTAAGGATTAATTGCCGTTGTCTACATGCATTGTCTACTCATGTTATGAGATACTTGTGAGTTAGAAGTACCTGTTTTGTCATTGTCTAAAATGACAAATAATAACTAGATCAACGACTTTACCAAAAACCTGTTTAGTAGTAATTTACAATAAAGTGAATTTGTAAATAAAACAAGTCATTGAGGTAAATCTAATAAAAAGGACACTCTCAATGTTGCTGTTGCTCTCAAAACACTTTAACAAAACAAAAAAGAAACCCAAAAAGTAAACTGACTTTTTATGTGTTTTTTGACTAACTGACCTCATTAACTGCTCATTGGCAGCACATTCCACAGACACATTCCACCGGCAGCAATCACACTGATTGTTAACAAGAAAAAAAGTGTTGACCACACATCAGGCAAATCAGCAGTGTCAATGATACTGCGATACAACTGAAGAAAACCAAAACCATGCAAGGGAAACCCACTTCTCCCGTCTCTTAAGTGATAACCATCAAGTGGTGATCATCACTAAAACTAGCAAACCAGGATCTCTGTTTTAAAGTCTACAAAAATGGGTTGCTGAAAGTTAATAATCTTGCAGCAAATTTTTCAACGTGATAGGCAAGCCACGAATTTTAACTTGCACATTAGTTTGAAATGTAACCAATTTTTGTAGCTACAAAAACTGGTCATGTTTAAACTATTTAAAATTTAAATGAGTGCCAGTGATGTGGCAATGGTTTGCAATGTAATCACTGATCGCTAATCAGCATTTGTTAATGAGCTTAATTAAACGCTTAGAGCATCCTCTAAAACCACTTAAAGCACTGCGGGCTGCAGCAGCAGCAACATCAGCAGCAGCAGCACAACGTCACAGCATCACCACCAAAAAGCCAAGACAACGAGAGCACCAGTCAACCAACCAGAAAGCCACAGACACAAACGCGCACCTGTATGATTGATGCCATCAAGTTGGTAGTAGTTCCGTTGTATAAATGATATGCTGATTTGTACAGTCAATCAACTAGTGTTGAAGACCACTGATACTGCCATTTCATTCTGAAGACAATCGGCAATCGACATGCGTCGTTGAAATTAGCACTGAATTGACTAATTAAAAAAAAATCTCGCTAAAACCGGCAACTTTGCAACTTTTGCATCTGTCACTTTGTCTTGTCTCTCAACAGCAGTTTTTTTTGCCGTTGTCAAAAGTTGCACTGCCAGTGTGTTGTCAGCGGTGGCCAGCAGCACTGGTTTTGCACCGGTGTTGTTTCTGTTAAAAATAGCATCATATACTTTTTTCTCACTTTTTTGACGTGACAAAAACCCTCAACTCATCACATTAAAAATAGAGCCGACTGCCTGTTTTTCTCTTAACCGACTCCTAGTAACTACATTCTGGCTCAACTTTCAAGCATAATAAAAAGAATTGTTAATCGATTTTACAATCTTTTTTTTTGTTTTTCTTCACCTTTATCATCTTTACGACCTTTTCCATCACTTTCTCCCGCTTTTGGCACCTGTTGCTATCATCATTGGGTTCTCCTTTCCTAAAGTCATAAAGAGAAAAGATTTTGTGCTGTTCACTGTGTCGGCACAAAACAGATTATTGTATTATTACAACATTGCACCGTTCTGCCGAATTGAGCACTGCTGAAGTGGTTGGTGTCTTTCCAGCGGCAACTTGTTGTACAGTTGTAGTCTCTTATCTGCACTGATCGATTTGGCAAGCCATCACCGGCAGCACCAGCAAAGGCCACCTCCAAGAACAGACTGCTAATAAAAAGCACCGACAGGTATACTATTCTCCTTTTCTGTTATTATTATTATTAAGCGCATACCATAAAGTAATTTGTCGGACAATTAAACAGCGCAATTTAAGTGTCCAACTGCTGCTGCTGTGGCTGTCATTTACTGACACAAACAGACACTACAGTTACGTAGACTGGTGGTGATGTTCACAAAGTTGCAGTGCAGCCAGTGCATGTTTCCCAACCAAAGATGGTTAAAAAACCTGTTAAAAACCAGTGAGAATGATTTTGTGAACGCCAGCACACCGGTATCAGCTTTCAGGTACTCTTTCTTGCGCACAAATTTGATGTTTAGCCAACACATAGCTTACGCTAATTAAATCAAAACACAAACTTTATCAACCTGTTTTATGGCTGAAATATTGTCTAAAAATGCACTTTAAAATGCATGAAATTTGAGTTGTCTGCCAACTCGCACTAAACAACTCTACACCTGTACAGTGCGGTTAGGAAGGCAAGCACTTAATTAAACAGCATTTCTATATTAGACTGTTTTTACTGCTCCATTTGTTGATAATTTCAAAGTACGTGAGAGAAGACTTTCACTTGCACAGTAGGTACACTCCTGACTACCTGTTGAACGCACTTGAAAAAGCAAAGTTTTACCAATTATTGAATTGTGGTTTGTAAAGATCCATATTTAGGTACAATTTGCAATAAATTTGCAATTATGCTCAACAATTTAAAACTATTGAAAAATGCTATTTCCCATTTCCCATCAGACAGTTTCTTTTTCCACAGTATCCAACCATTATACTGACTCAATATATTGGTTAAAGGAATTTACTAGTAATTAAACTGCAATCCATTTCTCAATAAATATTTCATCTGCTGCCTAGTTGCACTTCATTTATTGCACCTGTTGCAGCTCAGTTTCAGTGTTTGGGATAGCCTGGTGAAAGTGCAAAATGCAGTAGCACTGCTGACGGGTAGCACAATAAATTGTTTCCAGGTGCAAATCAGATCTTCTAAGTAAGAGAAAGATTGCCGCCTCTTCGCAGTACAAAACTCCAGAGCAACCAGATCAGTCAGATCAACAGCAGTGCTGGTGTCCTCAGCGTCTGAAATGAACTGTATAAAAGTAGTATTTTGTGCTGTATTGTAGGACATTCTGTGGGTGCATTTTCAGAAATGCGCTTTACTTTCATTTTAGTCAGAAACCTCAGGTACACCCCCGGTGCTTGCTGTCAAAAAGTACAGCACAATACTGTCACTGAGTGCTACCATTCACGCACAAATCAAGTGGTGAAACGGTATTTTTTTATTAGTTGATGCTACGTGACTGTAATGTGATCAATTAGAGACAAAAAGATAGGCATTCTGGACTAAAGAAAAGTGTTAACAGCCCTTGCGGCGGCAATCATAAAAAAGGTGTTGGGGAATAGGAGAGAGAGATAAGAGTCAGAGAGAGATACATCGGAGATTGTCCGCTTCTGGCTTATCTCGGGCAGTCATTTGGTAGACAATGTGTCACTGTTGTTGCTGAGGTTGTTGTCAACTTAATCACAGGTAGATAGAGATAAAATGAAGAGAAAGAGAGGAGCAGCAGTGCTGATTGAAAGCAAACTGAGATAAACTGAGCGTGCACTTCGGCGAAGTGTATATAAGAATGTAACCAGTGCCATTGTCTCTTTAGCTGAAGCTTTCCAGTTTACCAAACAACCTGAACCTACAACCTGAAACAGTTACATCAACTCATCAACTCCAGAAAATCACCATTACAAAAATGTACAAAGGTCTGAGCGCCAAGATTCTGGGGCCGATGATCAGCTCCGGCGGCCGGAACACCGCCTCCCAGCTGACCTTCCACCGAGGGGTGGTGCTGGCACTGACCTTCATCGTCTACGCGACGTACCACGCGGCCCGTCGGCCGCTGTCGATTGTGAAGGCGGAGTTGCACAAGAACTGCACCGCCACGCCTGCCTCTGCTGCCGTTGACAGTCTGCTGAGCAATGACACCGAATGTGGCTGGGCGCCCTTCGACAAGGAGAACGGCAAGGAGCTGCTGGGCGTCATGGACAGCTGCTACCTCTTCCTCTACGCCTTTTGCATGTTCGGCGCCGGTTACGTTGCTGAGCGCAGCAACCTGCGCGTCTTCCTTTCCGTCTGGCTGGTGGTCTGCGGCGCCATCAGCATCGCCTTTGGCATGGCCAAGTTCTTCAAGATTCACTCGCTGTGGTACTTTGTGGTGCTGCAGATGGCCGCCGGTGTGGCGCAAACCTCAGGGTGGCCGGCGGTGGTCGCCGTCGTCGGCGAGTGGTTCGGCAACACCAAAAAGGGCCTCATTCTCGGCCTGTGGAACTGGCACACCAGTGTGGGCAACATTATGGGTGCTGCTGTGGCAGGTAGGTTTTGTTATTACTTTGTGTTTTGAAACTTGATAACTGATATTCACGTTTTTACAGGCGCATTTGTCGAAGATGATTGGGGCCTTTCCTTTGCCGTTCCCGGCCTGATCTGCTTTGGCGTCGCCATCTTGGTCTTTTTCTTTCTCATTCCCAGTAAGTTACTGAAATGATTTGTTTGTTTGAAAATCAGCTGATACAACTTCATCTCTTCTTCGTTAAACTCTAGAGCCAACTTCTGTGGGACTGCACGTTGACTTTACGCCCACTGAAGAGGAGGCTGTTGATGATGGGCTGGAAGAGGCCAACTCAGCTGACAACAACAACAACAACAACAAAACTGGCCGCAAAAATGACAAGAGCGAGGCCGGTCAGTTCCCAGTGGACGATGGCATGTACACTATTGCCTTGGGAGAGACGCAGAGTTCCAGCAAAGAGACACTGGAACACCAGCCGCTGGACCACGGTGAGGAGGCGATCACCATTTTGAAGGCAATCCGCATTCCTGTAAGTTCATGATAAAAAAAATTCTGATAACTCACATTGCATCATCATCATCATCACTCTTCCAGGGCGTCATTGAGTTCTCGTTGTGTCTGTTCTTTGCCAAGCTAGTCAGCTACACCTTCCTCTTCTGGCTGCCGCTGTACCTGGAGGAGACCAGCCACTTGTCTTCCTCCTCTTCGGCCTTTCAGTCCATCATGTTTGACATTGGCGGTTGTCTGGGCTCCATCGTCGCCGGCTTCATGGCGGATCGAAGCGGCGCCAGCGGCATCACCTGCATCATCTTCCTCACGCTTGCAATTCCATCGGTAAGTAAAGAGTTGTTGTTATTAACATTGTTTCTTTACCCTTATTTACCGTTACTTTTTCTCCTCAGCTGTACTCGTACTATCTTTGGTCGGCGACGTCCACTCTGCTGAACCAGGTGCTGCAGTTCATCGCCGGCGCCTTCGTCAACGGGCCCTACGCGCTGATCACCACGGCAGTGTCGGCGAATCTGGCCTGCAAGGTGCCCTCTCAGGCGGCCATGGCCACCGTGTCGGCCATCATCGACGGCACTGGATCGATTGGCGCCGCCGTGGGCCCGCTGTTGGCCGGCGTGGTTTCCGGGAACAAGCAATGGATCAACGTCTTCTACATGTGCATCGCCGCCGACGTCATTGCCACGCTCGCCCTCATTCGCATCGGCCTCGAGGACTTTAGACGTCTTCGCGGCAAATAGTGCTTCACCCACTTTATTATTTTTTTGCCTTAGTTAATCCAGTTCAGTGTAGAGCGATAGTAAGAAATCTCATGCAGTCAGTCATCTGTACAACATCACCCAACACACCCACCTGAACATCTGATCATCACTTTTTGTTGACCTGTTCACAACCAAAGACCAATCTGTGCTTCGGCAAGAACATTCATCATCATCATTATTTTTTAGGTTTTTTTTCAGTAATACTTTTTTTGTCAAAGCGTTGTCAAGCGCTTGAAGGTGCACATGAATAAAATGTTTTAACTTTTTTAAAACTGTTTTAGAGTTAGCCTTGTAAAAGCCAACAAATTGTTAGAAGCGTAAAAAGCTTAAAAAGTAAATTGCTGAACAAACAGCTTAAAATATTCAAACAGTAAAATATTGGTATGTTTGTTTAGCAGAAAAGGCACTCCATTGAGTTGAAACAGCTCACAGCTGCCCTTGTTGTCGTCCTTCATTAGCCAAAAATGATATAGGCAGCAAAGAGGGCAACCAGCAAAACGCAAAAAGCAGTGAGCAAATCAAAAGTTTGATGATCATCTGGATTTTCATCTTTTTTAGTTTGCTGCTGTTGTTCGCTGGCCGAAGAAGCACCTGAATCTTTGTCTGGAGCGGTTTCATTTTGTTTAGCTGAAGAAGCAGCCTCCTCATGTGGTTTGACATTCGATTCAACAGGCGGTGACTTCACTTGCTGTTGCTGCTGTCCTGAAGCATCAGGATTTTTGCCCAAAGCAGTTTGAGGCTCCTTAGCTTTAGGAGCTATTTCAGACTTCTTGTGCGGTTTTTCTTCAGAACTCAGTGAGCCTTGCTTTAGGGGTTGCTGTTGTCCTTTAGCAGAAGAATTTGAATCTTTGCCTGGAGACATGTCAAGCTGCTGGGCTCTAGGAGCAATCTCCAACTTCTTTGGCGGCTCTGCACTGGATTGAACAAGTGTCTGCTTTTCTGGCTGCTGTTTAGAATCTTTGGCAAAAGAATCAGCATCCTTGTCTGGAGCAGACTCGAGTTGCTTGGCCGGAGAAACAGCCTCAGACTCTTTGCCAGCAGGTTCAGCAGCCTTTTGCTTCGGTTCCGGATATTGTTTTTTAGCAGGAGAAGAAGGAGGAACAACTGATTCCTTGCCTGGAGAAGCGGCAAACTCAAACGCTTTGGAAATTCTAGAAAGCAGCTTCTTGGCGGTCGAAAGATTTTCCTCTGGCGGCTGCTTTTCCACCGGAGAAACTGCTTCATTCTCTTTGGTGGTTTCAGTCACATTTCCATTAGAATCCTTTGCGGCCGATTTATCATTAGAAGCAGTGGCAGCAGTAGGCACAACATCACTTTCAGTCTCTTTGAAGGCAGTTTCCTCAGCAGCAGCAGCAGTTTCTGCTGGAGCATTATTAACAGGTGAGCTCGACTGCTGTTCCTCAGACTGCTGCTGCTGTTGACCTTCAGTGCTAAGCATCTTCTTTTCTTTCTCACGCAACGAGCGATAGGGTGGCGGAGAGTTGCTTTTGGGCTTCTTTGCCGACTCGTCCTTTTCAGGAGCAGAAGGAGAAGGAGGTTGAGGAGGAGGCTCCTGAGTGTCCTGTGTGTCCTCGAATGATTCCGTCGTTTGGTAAACCTCCTTGCTGTCCTCCTCTGGCACCGCTGAATCAGGCTGCTTAGGCGGCAATTCAAAGCGACAGGGCACTAGCTTCTGCTCAAGAGGGCCGCCCTCTTTGTTTTTGGGTTTCATCTAGTGGTCAGAACACAAAAATTCTTCTGTTGTTTTTAGGCCGATCTAAAATGCAGTTTTTTATTACCAGTGAGTGTGCGTTGTCAGCAGGAGAGGGAACCTGGTAAATCTCGCGCCACTGAAGTTGGAACGCCTGTTTTGCTTTGAGGAACTTTTCGAGGGCGCTCTCGCTCTTCGTTCCCTGGAAGGTGATTTTTACGGGAATGGTCTCACCGGGAGGAATCAGGCCACTACTTGGTTTCACAGTGTACCTACAAGGCATTTGTGCAGTTAGTAGTACTTGATTTACAAAATGTGATCACTTACATTTTTGGCTCCATAGTCCTCACTTTGAAGGCCAGGTAGTGCTCAGCTGAGCTGTTCCCAAAGTTGACCACAGCTTCGCTAGCTTGAGTGTATGAAACTTCAAAAAAAAGGTTTGCGATTAAAATAGCAGTTCTTATGTTAAAGGTAAAAAATACCATTAAAGTGAAACTCTTCGCTCGAAAGCGTAAGCAATTCAGGAGAAGTCATGTTTCACTTGTTGACAAATCACAAGCAAAAACTTTTCTAGAACGACAAACAGTTTTTTGCACTTTTATCAAATAGTGAGTCATTGTTCTGCTATTTTAAAAATTTCGAACAAATTCACCAGGGTCAGTATCGTTCAGTATCGTTCAGCATCGTTCAGCATCGTTCAGCATAGGTCAGCATCAGTCCGCATCGGTGTGTATCATCTGCATCCTCTGCATCGGTCATTATCGCTTAGTATCGGTCTGCACCAGAGCTTATCTAACTTTTTAAAAAAATGATATTTTTCTGTTTCAAAAGATGGCGCATTAAATTGAAAAAATTTTTTTTAAAACAGTTTTTTATTCAAAGAATTAAAATTGAATAGACTAACAAAAAATTATTTACACATTTAACATTAAATGAAGCGAAAAAAAAAGTTGTTTAACTTAAACCGCAGATAATTTTACATTTTAGATTCTGATCACACAGAATGATTTTGTCACATGTGTTCAAATAAAACGCCCAGAAAAATTGACTAATAAAGTCGACTAAAGCTTAGAGACGGTGGTCAGAGGTGTACTTGATCTGACCACAGTGTCTTTGTTCATCTTTGCCGTTAGCGGTTCTCTTTCTAGCTGCCTATTACTGGCTGCCGTAGTCACCAGATAGGCACTTGGCAGCACATTGGCCACATTGGTCAGCGTTCCATTGGTGGCGTGCTCCATACTGGTGCCCTTCTTGCAGCGAAAGAGGGCAAAGAAGTGACGACGAAAGCGCTGGTTCATAAAGCAGTACGTTATCGGATTGGTGCAGCTGCTCATGAAACAAATTCTGAAAAAAAATAAAAAAGAGTGTATGAATTAAAACAGTTTATTTTCATTAAAGCAGATCACTTACAGGTGACAAGTGGAGATGAGATCAATGCCAATCCAGTTGGCCAGCGTGTTGCTGCTGCTGTAGACGGCCTCCGGTGCGTAGAGCGCCATTGTGTCAATGCAGAAGATGGGCGTCCAGCAGAGGAAGAACTCGACGACGACGACGCACAGCATTACCACGACACGCCGCTGGCGAGCCTGAATTGTCTCAAAGTTGGAGTTGACGCGCAGTGGCTGATGCAAGCGAGTGCTGGTGGTTGATGATGCTGCTAGTGGTAGTGCTGGCCTTTTTTCATTCTCCTTATTCGAGAAGGCTACTACCCTTGCTGAGTTGAGCCTAGTTGCAGTGTTCTCATCCCCACCACCACCACCACCATTACTGCCATTTCTGCACAACTTTTTGGAAGCGGAAAGGCTAAGGAGATCACGGAAGTAAGCTTTCCTTGTGCTGGCGGTGGCATCCTCAGAGGAAGCTAGCTGTGCTGCACTGGTTGGCTTGGTGGAGGAAAGCGTCGAGGCAGTGGATGATGTCGAGGAGAAGGGAGAACTTCGTCGAATTTCAACAGTTTTATTGATCATTTTCTGCGCCGTCAGCTGCGTAGATTCCACTCGGGTGCCAGCACCATTGCCTGCATCATCACAATCTGCTTCTTCATTTTTTGTTTCCTTTGTCGTTGTGGTTTCTGTATTGGCAAAAAATAATTTGATTAGTAAGCTGATGATTGAATTTACGTAATTTCATTGAGAAAATCAATAAGGAAAGTGGTGGCGTTGGTCAAATCAGTTTGTCATTTTTTTCTATATCTAAATAGAAGAACATTTTTTACCTTTAGATTGATTTTTTCAGAATGCACCGAAATTGCTTTAACTCTGCCAAAATAAACTTTCTCTTTTTATGTAAGCTGCTTAGCAGTTGAGTTTGGCAGCCAACTTGAACATTATTGACAATTTTTTTTGGCAAATATTTAGATTTGCCATGCTGCTTCAAGCACAGTTCACCAGTGCATCTAAACCGATTACCAGTTGTCAATTTGTTTATAACGCTTTTAGTGACAACTTTGTGAAGCGCGACTCAACGTCAAAAATGAGTAGTGCCATCAAACGCAGATTTAGATTTAGAAAAAAAAACTTGAAAAATGAAGGATTAAAAAGCTTACGTTTTGACATCTTTGTGCTGGCACTGCTCGAGAAGCCACTGTAGGCAGAGGTGTTCTGGTGTAGACTTTGTTGCAGCGTGACAGCAATGGCACTGTAGGTGAGAATCATCACCAGCAGCGGCAGCACGAGGAGAATCAACAAGAGAAATATAGTGAACGCTTCTCGGTACAAAAAACTAGGCCACGCTTCGCGACACTTGAAGTTTCCTGTAAATGATTAAAGAAGACCAGTTGTTGAACCAAAAATGAGTCTTTTCACACAAATGAACCTGGCACTCACCAGTCTGTTTGATCATCTGCAGCTCGCTGACAATGGCAGTGGGCAACATGAGAAAGATGGCCAACGTCCAGACGAGGCCTAGAATGCGATAGGCATGACGGCGAGTCTGGCGGTGTTCCCGGCTGCGAAGTGGCTGACAAATGGCGTAGTACCGCTCAACGGACATCGCCACCAGCGTCCACACGGAAACGGCCACCGAGACGGCTAATGTGCAAAAAACAGAAAAAGAAAAAAAGAAAGTTGAGAAATGTATGTGATTGTGTCAACAACAGCAAAAAGCACCCGAAACTGCCAAGTAATCAATGCCATTCTAATCAAAATCATCGGTTGTATTTACTTTGCATGTACGAGATCAGATGGCACATGAAACGGCCAAAGATGAAGCGTCGCAAGAGAACGCCGACCAGGGTGGCGGGCATGCAAAAGACGCCCAGCAGAAGGTCGCTAATGGCCAAATTGAGCAGGAAGATGTTAGTCACTGAACGCATTGAACGGTTCAAGGTGAGCGTGATGATCACCAGCAGATTGCCCACTACGGCTAGCACAAAAATGAGGCTGTAGGGGAGAATAAGCGTGAGGAGGACGTCCCAGGTGAAAATGGAACTGCTGATGTCAGAAGCTGCAGAGTCGGAGGTGTTGTTTGGTAATGCTGGTGGTTGTTGCTGCTGAGATTTAGGCACTGAAGTTGTCGACATTGAAGGCGTTTCAGAATGTTTAGAGTGTGCACTTAGAGAAACGTACAAAGATTTATGTAAACTCTGTTGTTGTTGTTGCTGCTCCTGTTGATTGAAGCTCTCATCGTCAATAAGGTTGGCAGAAATTGGTCCCCATTTTGTGGTCGTCGTTGTCCCTGACAACTGGTCCAAAACAATTGATGAATGTTGAAGCTCATCTGCCGTTACTAAAAACTGGCTTTCAGCGCCCATCAACAACAGTAATAGGCAAATGGGTTTAGCTGGCCAGTGCTGAAGATGGCAAAAAGGCTCTGGCAACGTGGGGCACCGGAAACGGGTACTCATTTCACAGAGTTTTTTCTAGAAAACACTGCTGCTGTTGCTGAAGCTTCACTGGGCAAATAAAGCGAAAAGGTAGTGTAAGAAGAAGGAGATCAGTGTAATTCGACGTCAGTGAGAGGGAGGATGAAGGGGCTGCACCAGAGATGGGACAACTTGCTGCTACTGCTGTTGATGCTGTCATAGTGTTTGTCTCTGAAGCGGGCTTACATCGGAGGCGGACAGGGCTTTACTGATTTGGTGATTGTCACACAGAGTGTCAAGTGATGGAGCAGGCTTAGCAGTGCCTGCCTCTGCCTCTGCCACTGCTGTTGTTGCTGCATATGACTGCCTATTCATTATCATGCAGTCGACACAAAAGTCTGCAAGGAGAGAGAGAAGAAAAAATTTATGGGAAAGATTGTCAGTTGGGAAAACAAAACTTTAAACTGAGTAGATTGTAGAAACAGTAGTAAAGCTTGTGTGTGCGTACTGTAAGTGCAGCATTTTTCTCACAAGAAAAAGGGTTGATCAAGGAAGGAAAAGTATGTGCGATTATAAATACTAAGTAGTTGTACGCTGTCTTCAATGTGAGTGATTGATACCTTGTCACTTTCAGTGCCAGTAATCAATTATTTGATTAAAAGTATCATTATCGCTATTACCATCATTAGAGAATCTCATTAGAGGCTGGAGGGCTTTGGACACAATATAATAAAAAAGAACCACCGTGCAAATACTTCTCATCAAATTGCTAGCTGCATCTGCTTCTGACTGACACGATGAGGTTTAAGGCCATTCGTTAACATCGATTACTAAAACAAAAAACGCTAAAGGAAAGTATTGCCAGGAACAATTTTCAAACGAAGCAGCCACAATCAAGCAATCGTTAACGCTTGATTACAATTTTTTTCTAGCTGCAACAAACTTGAGCAAATTGATTTTTTTGTGCCAAATAATCAAAATCAATTTAAAAATACATTTTTGCACAAGACAAGCAAAAATGAGCAAAAACACAAAAACAACATTGGCAAGTGCTTTTTGGGAAATTAAAAAAAACATACTAAACTACGGCAACAAAATGGGCATCGTAGTAGCTGATCTGTCTGGTTATGCGCCAAGTCATCAGAAAATGTATTTCAAATGTAAAATTTTTTGTTATTAGAGTAATATCATTCATGCATAACAATTGAACTTCTTTACACTTTTTACTTTTCATCATCACAAAACATCTTTCAACTTGGTTTTGCGTGACTTTATACTTAATTAAAAACTCACAAACGTTAATAATATAAAAGTACTTTTGGTTTTAGTTAAAGTACAACATTTTAAATAGTAGTTTTCAGTTTAATTAATTGTCGTAAATGACATTTTTGCTTTCATTTTTAATTTTTATTTTAAAGCAGAAAGTACAATTTTTTGTCACAAAGCTTTCTTTCAATATCAGTTTTGTTAATTAAAGCAATTGATTTTTTCAATTAATAATAAAAATAATGACAGAAAACAGCAAACAAATAAAGCGAACACCGCCACTATTATTCTAGTTTTGGGTTACCATCAATCAACGGTTTAATTATAAAATTGGTTAATTGAAACGAATAAAAAATAAAACGGCAATAATCTAAAGTTTGTGAATGCGTTTAGCTAACAAAGTTAAATTCAATTTTCAGTAAAATTTAATTTAAAATAGTTGTAAAACAAGCATAGGAGGCAAAAGAACCGTCAGGCAAATTCTGGGAAAAAACACTTTGCTTTGATTGTTGTCTCTTCAATGTTGCATTTTCCCTTCAGGCCAATTTGAAATGTATTCATTTGCTGATGCCGTCGACAGAAAGCCGTTTGAAGTGGCCAATAAACAAAAACATACTAAAAGCTTAAACAAGCTATTTTAATTTTGCTAATTTTCAATATAAAAAAGAAAATGATTGTTTTGCTGATTGATGTGCCAAAAGCTGTTACAATTTTCTCTATCTAAAGCTCAATTAAAAAAATGATCAATTTAAGCAGTTTGTTTTTTTAATTTTATTTATGTTTTTTATAGTCTAGACACTTGACTGGCATTGAAAACAACAATTTAGAGTAAGTGTTAATTTTTACTGAAACGGTATCAGAGCCAACATAATGTGCGCTTCAAACAAATCATGTAGTGATGAAAAGCAGACAACAACAGAAATAATAGCACAAAATGCTTTTGCAATTTCTTATTTCTTACTCTGTTTAATTAAAAATACATAATGAAAATCTAAAATAGATTCAAACTGACAAACAGCCAAATAATTTTAATGGAAAAAAATGAAAAAAAGACATTCTTGACATATTACTACAAAAGAGTAAGTGTAAAGAGACTGTTTCTATTCTTAATTTTAGCAGTGTTAAAGTTTTCAAACACCGTCAACTGCGTTTGTATTTTTGCCCAACCAATTAATGCAAAAAAGAGAAATTTTATCAACGAAACAAAAAACATCAAACATAATTCTACAATTTAAAAATATAATTAAACATGACAATGCAGTGCACAAAAAGCTACTTGTTAAAACTGTTTTTCGGCTGTCTCTACAGTTTAATTTTTTCCAAAAAGTCGTTAAAAATATTGTACGCTTAATTTATTTACGCACAATTAACGTAAAATGTCGTTTTAAAATGGTCAGCGGTTTGTGCTTTTTTACAAAAAAAAACTTTTGTCATTTTCACAAAATCACTATGTTTATTACTAACATTAAACGTTTAAAACTTTAATACACAAGAACAAAACAATATTGTACTTTTGCAGTCACTGTTTCTGCAGTTTTAAAATCATTCAGGTTACTAGTTTACTGGCAGTTAATAATGAAACCGTCAAAAAACGATTGGCAGTGCTAACACTAACAATTTGAGCTTTCTCAAAGTAAACAAAAGAATCAAAAACAAATATATATTTTCTAGTAACTAAAAAAGCAATATAGTTGCATTTTTGTAATAACCCAAATGTGATTTGTTTAAAACAAACGAAAAAAATGTGCACTTAAAATTCATTTTTGAAATCAACATTTGAGCTTAGAACAAGAAATCCTTTTGGTACTATCTAGGTAAGCTTTTAAGCTCAACTAAATAAAGCTAAATCTGGTTGCAATGTTTTTTGGCACAAAATCTAGTTTTTCTAAGAAAAACAATGTCAAATATTTGGATGCTTGGAAAAAAGAGAACAACTGCTTATCAGGGAAAAGTAATATAAAAGTGCTTACTGAGCATATTAACAATATAGATAGATAGATATACGATTGAAAATGGCAGCAAAAAATAATAAAAAGCGTGAAATTTAACAGTACAAAGTAAAAAATACTCATAAAAAAATTGAACAAGAAAAAGTCAATTTAAACAGTTAAATTCTTGATGATGAATGAATGATCGTGGTGTGACTAGAAAAACAGGTTAAAACTCCAGAAAATTCCGGAAAATTTGATGCACGTTGTAATACTCTCTAGTATTGTCGCATGTAGATATTCGAAAAAAGAACGAGAACAAAAAGTGGAAAAAGTGAAGTTGAATTGAAAGAGCTTCAAAAGATGGTCAACTAGAAATAGAAATAGTCGCTTTTTTAAAAAACTTATATAAATCAATCATGCATAGAGAAAAAGAGGGATTGGCATTGAAAATGAAGATAAAGCACACACAAAAACAGTCGATCAAAGAGTTTGTTGAGAGGGGGCGTGCACGAAATTGGAGATGCTTACTGCATCTGCACAGCAACTGGCGTCAGAGAAAAAAGTGTTAACAGAACACCATCAGGTTTGCAGGCAAACGCAACACACAGTTTTGAAGAACAAACTTTGAGCCAGCAAAAAGAATTCCGAAAAAATTGTTGTAGTGATGTGATGCACACGTGAAAGCACTGAATGAAACAAGGCCTGCCCAACAGTTGACTGACGTAAAACAGAAGCAAAAGCATATAAAGCGCGCCAAAATTCTGACAGTAAAAAATGAAAAAGAAGAGAAAACAAATGTAGAAAAAAAGTAGAGAAAAAAGAACAAAAAAGAATCAGAGGAACCTATCAGTAAAAACAAAGATGAAAACAAAGTGAACAGAGCACCAAACGAGCATGTACCAGAATGAAAAGGGAGCCTAGAAAATTCAGTGTTTGGTGTTGAGCGACTACAACTGACTAAAACTAGCAGCGTGCGCACTCGCACACGATGTTAAAATGAATTCGGCGACCGTCGTTCTCTTCTTCTTTATCCTCAGTTCCGCAAACTGGACGGTAAACAGTGATGACAGTGTGGTTCGGATGATGGTCATGATCCGGCATTGAGCCGAGAATTTTACGTCAATCTATTTTTGTTTGCGGAAAACTATTTACCCATTGGCCAGAGCAGACATTGGGGCAAGCAGGCACCTAAACAAGCGTCCAATAGCTTTCCGCATTCGAAATGAGGCAATGTCACGCGGTGCTGACTGCAGCTGACTGTCAGTTACACTGGTTGCACTTCCCATTGCCATTTCCAAATTAATCCTCTAATCTTCACAATTTGAAAGCAAGACTAAATAACAAACAAACAACATTTTGATGCATCAACTGCAGTGGCCAGTGTTCACCGAGCAAACAGCTAGCAGCACCTCGTATAGCCAAAATGCTAGTTAAAAAGTAAGTGCAGAGAAGCAAACACTTTTTGGCAAAACAGTGGGCAACGCATCCAGGTCAATTTAGAAATCTGTTTCTTTTTTAGTTTTCAACACAAAACCATTGATGTAAAGGGTTGCACTAAAATGCACTTAGAAGAAAAGCACTTTTGAATAGATAGTAAAAATGAACTAGCTTTGTTTACCAAAAACCGAAGAATAAAAAAAGAAGACTGCTGGGTTGAGAGTAAGTTTTGTGTGAACAGACATTTAAAACAAAACAAAGAATGGCACTGAAATCTGAAAAAGCGGATGGTGCTGTACAAAATGAAAAGAATGCCTACTGTTTTCACTTCAATGCAGACAAAATTACGGTTTTTTTATATTCCACACTACAAATGAAGGTCTAAAATAAAACAGACAGAAAAACAGACAGAAAAACAGAAAAGTGCATTGATTACCCTTGGTCAGTTGTATTTAACCCATTTGCAAATTTATGTTGACAAAGCAAAGTACTTTTTATGTGGCAAAATAGTATTTATAATACTTGTCATTTTTTTGTTTAATAAATTCATACTAATGCATAACTGTTTTTTTGTGTTGTTACTATTAAAAATTTTTTTGGTTTTCATTTGTAGAAAAAAAATGCAAATGTCTGGTCACCAAAAATGTGACAAAGAAAAAAATGTGTGCTTTGCCAGTTGAAAACCAAACACAATGCACATCATCCCGTGTGACATTGGCCCAGAAGAATAGCATAAAATTTTTCATTTTAAGTGCAACTGAATCAATACTGGTAGTAAACTTGCAACATAAAGTTTTAAAAATAAAAAACCAAGCAATTTTAAAACGCTGACAAAAACTTTTTAATCTTTTAAATCTGAGTTAAATAGCACCAATCAGGCAAAATATGGTTCTATTGTTTTTACTACTGCAGTTCACATAAGTTGAAAATCAAAATGTATTTTGTGTGCAGTTTTTTATTTTTGCAGTTGTCTTCCTTACTACTCTATATTCTCATTTTTTTAAAGTTTCTTGCCGATTTTAAAGTGCTTTTTAACAAAGTAGATTTCTGCAGATCAATTACGTCTGGGTGATATATCACTTGCTGCGTTTGGTGCTACTAGCATCTGTTAACCAGTTGGTTCAAACCAAGCAATTGAATAGAGCAGGCAAAACATGATCTAGATACGATGTGCAAACAATTTACTCGATCATTGCGTTAAAACTTTTCATGTGACCTTTTGCTCATCAAAAAATGTTAAACTTAGCTGTTTGAGTCAGCCAATTAATTTGCTAACAAAAAATTGGTCAGAAAATAAAAACTAAAAACAACTGTTCACAATTTAACACTGTGCAACAATAGACCAGAAATGAAAAGAGAAAAACTGCATTGTGAAAAAAAATCAGTGTCCATAATTTTAATAAAGACTTTATCAGTATAAAAAAGGCTAAAATTGTATTGAGACAAAACCAACCGGAAATTGACAATCAGTAAATGCAGTGTCAACAATTGCAACCGCAAACTGAAAGAAAAACAGACAGCTAAAAAGGAAAAGTGTGACAATGCAAAATTAAAGGCATTTTAGATGAAAAATCACAATGTGAGTAAAGAAACAAAAGCAAAAGCGTGAGAATGATTTCCAATAAGCAAGAAGATTTCCTTTAAGCAGACTCTGTCAAATATCAGTGTTTGTATTTTTCTATTGTATTATGACAATGACAGCAGTAGCTAACTGTAATGTCGTTGACAGCTAGGCCAGCCAACCAGTCAGACAACCAGTCATCTGTAAGTGGCAGTGTCGTCAAATGAACAGTGCAGTCAAAGTCAGCAAGGACAAAGACGATTACAAAGGTACAGGATAAAAACTGCACTGTAAACTGTATTCAGTTGAAATTAAGTACTGCCCACCTTAAAAAACAGCGATTTTTGGCCAAATGTTAGAATTTTTTCCTTTCATCTAATATTGTGATGCTTTTGTAATGGACTGTTTTGGTCAGACTGGTGCAAAATTAAAAACCGCTGCAATGCCAATGTTTATGTTTAGCAACAACAATCGCTTAAAAATACATTTAAACAAAGTAAGTGCATACTTTATCTAAATGGAAGTTAGTTTAAGTTTCAGCAATTAGTTAGAAAGACATTTTAAAACACTTCAAAATTTTGTAAAGTGATTACACTGACATTAACACCTGGCTTTTGCACATTTTGTTACCTGTTCACAAAAAACGAAAACACATATCAAATTGCTGGTATGAAAATTAAGGCACAAACAAAAGCAAAAATAAGTGTAGAGTTAACAAATTCCATTCCACTAAATAATATGAAACTGCATTAAACGACTATAAAATATTTTTCTAAATATTCCACTGACAGAAAGAAGTCAGCAAGGGAAAAATAAAAACAAAAGCAATGCTAACAGCAGAAACTATGCAAATTCATCAAGAATTCAACAACAGCACTAGCAGTTGACAGCTGTAATGGTAATGAGTAAACAGTAGAATATTCTGCATTTGCAAACAACAAGCCAATTCTTGGCGATGCATTGATTTTGCTGAAAAGAACTAGGGTGTCACCCATCACTATTTTTTTTGTTTTTTCTCGTCTTCTTGCTCTCTGTTGGCCAATTTGTCACCGACACAAATTGGCAAAAATGGTATTAAATCAACTTTAAATGCATTTATTGGAACGACAATCAGTCAACTGCAATTTCTGCTCGGTCGAACAGTCCGACAGTAAATTGGTTTTTGGCTGCTAAATGTTTGATGCAATAAAGGTGCCTAAGCTAGATGAAAGTTGTTTTCTAAAAAAATTGGTCGTACATTAGTGTTTTTTGCCAAGTGCTAATGCACTACAACATTTTTGCTGTTGTCAGTGTTGCAAATAAAAAAACGATGTTTTATAATTAAAATTTGCATATACAGAACTAGCAAAAATTTAAAAACCAGTCAATGTACGCTCAAATCAGTAAATTTACATTTAGTTTATGCATCATCAAAAGTGAAAAAAAATAAAATCATATAAAATCATATCATTTTAAAAACAAGGCAGATAACAGTGATAGGGCTGATGTTAAATTTATTTTTCTTTTTTCAGTAATAAAACTAGCAGCCAATGGAACTCTAAAACTATGTGGTTTTCTTATCAACACATAATGTATTCAGTTTCAATTTATATTACCATATTTGTAATTTATGGTCCCTGCCTGTCCACTAAGAAATGCACCCATTAAAAGTAGTTACTGTAAATGCCACTGACCATTATGTCATTTTATGATTGTACTTTCCTCTTGACTGACACTGGTGACTCGAATGCCAATTAACTGCAACACCTTTGTGTGAGCCAAATGCTGGTGTGTACTTTTTTTTATCACCGCTAAGAAAGTAAAACAAAAGAGAATTTGAAAAAACTTGTCAAGTTTGCTGCACCTGCTTTGTTTTTGCTCTTTTTATTGTTTCTTCATTGCAAACTACAGTTTCTAGTAGCGGTAGTAGAAACACACTATTGTTTTAGACCCTGACATTGAACCTGATTTAAAAAGAATTTGATTGAGCAATTGGTGCGTGTGTAAGTAAGTTGTATTTCAATCATTTATCAAATAAGCTTGTTTAATGATTAAAGAAGAAAAACAGATTAAATGACTACTTACTTCTTTTAAAGATAGCTGCATGCAAAGTAAGTGGCAGCAATTACTGACGTAATGATGAAAAAAAGGAAAATGGATACTCAGTAGACCGGCCTGCTTATCAGATCAGCAGATAAACAGTATCAGTAGCACATGCACTGTTTCAACCGAAAAATACCCGGAAAATGCTTTGTGTACCATCACAGGTCAAGTGTACACAAGAAAACAGTGAATAGTCGGTTTTTCCTGCTGCACAGTAGGACACGGGCATTTATCTGGGTAAACTAGCCCTGAAAAGAACTAGTCACTTTCCAATCAGCCGTTGGTTCACATCGACTAATCCATTAACGAGAAAGTCTTTTTTCTCAAACAAAAAAGAAAGGAGCATCTCAATGCGCCTGAACTGGGTTAGTTAATGAATAGACAACAAAGAGAGTAAGGGAAGCATTCAGCCGATTCAGGCTGACATTGTAATTGACCGTTGTGTACACATGCTGTTGTCCTCTTGCGAGAACTACTGAACCGGATCCAAACAAAGCGTCCAGTGGTCTTAAACTTTAGTCAGCTTGCATTTGATCAGCTAAAGCCAGCAACTCAGTGTGTTGTCTGACAAACCAAGAAATGTTAATTGAATTGTTTTGCTAGTATAACTGTAAGTAATTTCTCAAAGAATTGTCGCCCTAAACTAGGTGAACATTACTTTAGGAGAAGCATACAGTAAAACTATTTTCAAACAAAAAACATGTGAAAGCACAAAAAAAGGAAAAGTAAAAATGGCAGCAAATCAGTTAAGTGTTAATCGCATTAGCGCGGAAGTACAAAAACAACAGAAGATAAAAATAAACGAAAAGAAAACACTTTCAAACACTTCTATTAGTATTTTAAAAAATAAACTAAAAGTAAAACTCATCTCTTTCATGGTTCACTGAAAACGTCGGTATAAGCTACAGCACCAAGAGAAGCAATCGCCAAAATCATTTGGAAAAAGTGAAACTCGTTTAAAGCCTAATAGAAGCAATAGTAATAATCAGGTGCTGATGATGGCAAGTAAAGTTGTCATCAGCAACAGCAGCAGCAGTCAACGGTGGATGATGATCGGCAGATGTGCCTCGGCAGAAGAAGATAGGTTCTGGCGTTGACTGATTGATTTAGAAGTGCTCCAAGTGCCCGGTGACTGAGGTCAGAAAGACTGCACCTATAGATAGCCCGAAAGATTGTGCCGCCATTGTCGACCATGACAAGAACGGTCACGGTGACGCTCATCTGTCCATCTGATCATCTGAAGAAGGAGGAGGAGAAAAGAAGAGAAAAGGGGAAAGGCGTCAGTGTGAAATGTCATTTCGATGAATCGGTCAGCAGCAGAAGAAGAAGAAGAAATCTTCAACCTGTCGTCTGCTATTGACGCGCAGAGGCACATTTGATTTGAGCAAACACAATGGACAGAAAAAAAGAGAAAAAAGTGAAGACAGTGAAAACGAAGGCAAGTGGTGGCAAGTGAGATCTTGAAAAAAAGAACAGCAGTCAAAGGTGGGGTGAAAAGGTAATGAAGGCGAATAGAGAATATCTTCACAATATCGAAGAAGTCTCAGCAGCAGCGAGAGCACTTTTGTATCCGAACAGGCGAGATAGAGCGAAGTGTCCTCTTCAATCAGCAGGTTCAAGATACCGAAAAGGGGAGGTGTACAAAGGGGAGGAAACAGCAGCAACAAAAACAGCAAAAGTCTCTTCTTCAGCAGCGGAGGTGCACTTTTCGAAGCGGTCATGCTTCGTTGGCTCTAATGGTGCGCGACAAATAGCGGCTTCTTCTTCGTCGTCGTCTTTTGCTCAGTTTTTTGTGTTCAAACACACACATGACAGTCTTCTGGCAAATCTAAGGCAAAATACAGATCTACTGATCAGTAGGCAGATATGCTGGGAGAGAGGGAGTGTGGAGATGGCCACTGGTTCGACAGGTCTCTTCTGTTCTGTGCACTACTGTTACTGTTCATCATCAGTCAGTGAAGCGGCACACACGGCTGAGGAAAGAAGATTGTGCTGTAGCTGGCAACAGATTTGTCGCGCGACGCAGCACATCACACGAGCAAGAAAGTGCTTGTTCAAATGCCTACCCAAATGTTCAGTCAAAAAGAAAAAAAGAAGAAAAAGTATTAGGTGTTCAAAAGGGAAAACGAGTTTGCGGAGAGAGAGAAAGATGGCAAAATGTCAGCCTGAAGACGACAATATCGTCGATTGGCGCGATGTGGTGACAATACAAACTTTCACTCCCACTCAGTCTAATAAGCCAATCACCGTAATGATGACAGGCGACCAATTAGATCAGCAGGCGGGCAGGTAGTCGCTCAGTTAGGCAGTGAGAGTTATCGGGAACGGGGAAAGGTGAGAGAGAGAAAAGGAGAGAACTCCTTTCTTTTTAACCAAAAATACTTGCTGGGGGAAAAGGAACTGTCTGTCTGTCTGACAGCTTTGAGCGTTGATGAAACCCTTCAGAGTTTAAAAAGAAGGAGAAAAAGAGGCAGCATTCGACAGCCAGTAAAATGCATATACACTTCACTTTTTTTCTTTTTTTTCTCCCTTTGACAGCGTCTCAGAGTGTCAACGAGAGGAAAAGAGAAGTGAGAGACAAAAATATAACCGAAAGCGGCTGATTGAAATCGGTACATTTAGCGACAAGTCGTCGTGAAGACCAGTCGTCCGTGCTGATTTCGGCACTGTTTTCAGCAGTATCAGTGACTTGGTTTCACATTTGCCTCGGGTACACCTGCACACCGCTGTGCCCATTACCGGCCAATTATCACCGGGCAATTGGCAATAACAGGTGCTGCTGGTAGTGACGGTGGTGGTGATACTCATTATCCAAGTGTTGTTTCATTTTCACCGACACATGTCTCAACAAAGCTGTGTGTATCATCAGATGTGATCTAAAGTGTGTTTCTGCCGTTTGCCGTTATTGCATCATCCGAAAAATCCGAAAAACAGAAAAATATTTCCACATGTCTTCAGGCAGCAGCATCAACCACCACATCGAAGCATCATGTCAGCAGTTTTTCGCAGTCAATGCAGAAGAAGAAGAGGTGCCATTCATGCTCCGAATCGACAACCTTCAGTCAACGACCACTTCCAGTGCCAGCAGAGCAGTGCCATTCAGTTAACAGCAAGCTCAAAACACATCAACAAGTGGTTTTTGAAACCGCATTTTTGCTGGAGGGCGGCACTGGTGGAGGTAGTGGTGATGATGATGATGATGCTGTTCCTATTTAACCACATGGCAGCCGGTCAGCTGCTGCCCCCTCCAAAGAAGCTGCACCGCGTCATAGCCGGTTTCTACGCCTACCACCCCAGCTATGACACCGACAAGAAGGCGCCCATTGCCTCGACCAACAAACACTCGCCGACCGTCGTTTCTCCACCGCTGTTGTACGACCAACCACAACCACAACAAAAACCACGACCATCACCACCACTTAAAACTCCATCACCCCCACCTCTACCATCACCCTTTCCACCGAAACTGGCCACTCACCAGAAGGCCGTCCACTACCACAGCTTCCAGGCTGAACAAAATCACGGTGGTGATTACCGCCACCATCACCACCACCACGACGACCACCTCGACAATGACCACCACCACCATCGTCACCACCACCGGCACCGAAGACCACCGAAACACCACGGCGACCATGGCTACCACCACTACCAGCTATCGCACGCCTCAGAGTACAAAAAGGTGAAAGAGGAGGAAGAGGAGGAGAAGGAGTACTACAAGAAGACGACGACCAGCAGCAAGAAGGGCTACAAGAAGAAGAAGAAGAAGAAGTACCACAAGAGCTCCCGGCAGAAGTACCGCCAGAAAGGGAGTGGTGGTCACTTCACCACGGGCGGCTTTACCAGCGGCGCCCACTACCACGGTGCGGACTGGCCGTACATCTCCCGCGTCTACGAGGGCTACCTGGTGCTGGCGAGGAAGATGGCAGAGTACTACGGACAGAAGTACCACTACCCGCCGCATTTGCTTTATGTAAGTACCACAACACACATCCGCGTGTGGAGCCAATTTGGAAGTGCATAAAACTTGACGATAATTTTCTCATTTTCTCCCCCCTTCCAGTGGCAGATAATTGGAGTCATGTTTGAGCCATGAGAGGAAGAAGCCAACACACTTACGACACAGTCAGTCATTTTTTCAACAACAGTCATACTTTAACCAATCTGCATGTTTGTTTTTTCGTTAATTAAAGTTGATCTTTAGTGCTTTTTAAACAAACAAAGTTTGTTCATCCGGCAACTTGGTTTGTAGTGGAAAAGTGTGTTACACACTGGGGCGTGTTACAAGTTGGTTACAAAAAGTGGGCAATCATTGAGCCAAGTGAGGAAGGGACATTTTTTGCGCAGATAAAAAACTTGTTCAAGTTGTGAAAATAGGTAATGTAAAATATAAAGACTTTTCATGCTATGTACAGTAGTGTCCATCCGACATGATTACGCTTTTAAAATCCGTTACACCGAGATAATCATTCAACAAGGCCTTTGGCCGATGGGGACGAGTCGCTTATTTGGATGACGTTGCCGATACTAAAAACACAAAATGGAAACTTGAGAACCTGAACGTAACAGGACGAGATTTCCGAACTTACCGATAATGATGATAATAATTGCCAGAATGACAACGCCAATGATGATGTTGATTTTCATGTTCTGCCACCACATCTTGCGCGAGATTCGGCGAGCCCCAACTCGAAATTCATTGGCATTCGATGAGAGCACCTCAGATCGGTCTTCCAGGTAGTCCAAGTTCTGGCCACGCTGCATTATCTTATCAATGTTCTGCGACATGATCTGCTGGACCTCGTCGACATGTTCCTGCAGTCTGCAAGTCACAAACAGATGAGTATCACACACAGTAAATTGAAGAAGCCTGCTTACCGTTCAATCTTAGGGTCATTAGCACTTCGTGTTCTGTAGACAAAGAAAACAAAAGTTATCAAGTGGACGACAACAAAGTGACATATCAAAAGAAAAACACTTACGGAGAGGTGTCCTGGCCTCCAACCTGCAGGGAAGGTAAACAAACACAAAAAGTTACACCCCATTTCAAACCTCTGTGCACTGTCTTTATCCCAAAAACTCACATTGACCGCCGTGTAGTCTGAATTACGCCCATTTCCCGACATGTTGATGACTCCTGTGAGGTTGGCGACTTGTTGACTGGACTGAAAATGCTAGAAAAGAAGCTGGCGAGCACAACCGGAGGGCAAAGGCGAGATCAACGATCTACGATCAGCTTTTACGTCTTTGCACAAATTGCACGACTGAGCGAGGGTGTCTAGTGGTAAAGTCCAGAGATGATGAGCAAGGAAGAGTAACAAGAGGAGGACTGTCAGTGTCAAGCAGTGCAAGAGAGTGAGTGGGAGAAACGCATCAGCAGCAATGGTGATGATAACGACGCATCGATCTGGCATCCAGTCATTCAGCCAGGCCAGCTTTGATGTTTACGTTTTACCATATCACCTCAGCAGAGTGCGCCAGACGTCAGCAGATGTCAGCAGCAGTAAAAATCAAAAGCGAAAAAATCCGCCATCGAGCGGGAAACCAAGCGTGAGTCAAATGGTTCAAAGGGTGATTGGAAAATCACCGATAAACACCTTCCTTGTGGGATTTATTATTGTGAATCATTGGCAAACACTGACGGTGAGTGGGTGAATGAGTTACTGGTCAAACTGGAGGAAAATGGTGGAACGGTCAACCTCTCAAAAAAAGTGGACGAAAGCAACGGCAACAACAATAGTCATAAGTTTTCGAAAGCGTGCTACTGATCACCTCGGTGTACCTTGGCACCACTAAAAAAGAGATAAAGCTGCTACAGAAAATACTACCAAAAAAGACAAAGACGTTAGCTAGTAAAAGTGGTCGCGCTTGACGGCCAGACCGCGCAAAATGTCTCGTGGATTGGCCCGGGGGTTCTTCTTGTGGTTCTGCTTCTTCTCCAGCTGTCTGCTGTTGCCGGCCAGATTCAACGCCCACGTTGGGAGGAAAGACGATGGTGCTGCTGCTGCTCCACCTCGGCTGAGAAGGTACCACCGAGAGGAGGCTCGAGGTACGTCTGAAAAAGAATAATTGGAAACCTTTTAAAATCACCTTTTCTCGATTAACAGCGAACTCGCCTGCTCTAATAAATGCCGGCTGCTGCTGCTGCAAGCCAATCTCATCTGAGAAATCATGGCCATTGTTTGAAAAGTCGGCCATCACCTTCTCAATCTGCTGCTGCTGCTGATCATACTCCTGCTGTGGCGAAGCTGCTGCGGCAGCAGCCAACTTCGAGGGCTCAAAGATCTCGCCAGCGAGGACCACACTGGCCAAGAGACCGACAGTGATGGAGGAGATGAAGAGGAGAAGTCGTTGAGGGGTCATTTTGTCGCGAAGGAGAAGAGGAGAGATCTCAAAGAAAGAAAGTAAAAATGAAATAAGAAGTATGAGATCTCACCACTGTGGTCGAATGGAAGCGAATGAAGTCGAGGAGAGTTCAGTGAGTGGCTCTTATAGCCAGTGTTGTAAACCAGACCGCCGTCAGTTCTGCCGACCGGTAATTAAATTACCTTTGACATTACAGCATCGTCATCTTTCTTTCTTGAGCACACCGCCTGGAGCAGAGGAAACACTGCCACGGAGGAAGGGTGCCACCACCACCACCAGCACTTTGTTTGTCTCCGACAATGCAAATACCGCTGCACTGTACTTTAATTAGATTGAAGAGAAGCGAGATGCTTTCTCGGCAAAATTGAGGAGGAGGAAAGAAAACTTCGAAAACCTTTTTCCAGCCACCGCAGATCATCACTTATTCATTGTCCCACTCACCCCATGAGACAAATTAAAAGAGGAGGAGGAGGATTTGTGCAAGTGCAATCCAAGTTCAATCAACCAAATGGACAGTGGCCAATTACCGGGGATCGAAAAAGCTCTCAAATCTGACCAAAAATAGCTTTTTCTGTTGTCTGAGTCCAAATCTGGTTCAAGCTGCTGCTGAGAAGAGCACCTGTTTATCCGTCGGTTGAATATAAGGATGGGCAAACATTGGTATCATTTGCCAACCACTGACTTTCCATTTGCTGCAAATGTTACCTATAGAGTGTGTTTATTCTTACTTAGAGTTATTAACTTATTCACCAGTGAGCTCACACAAAGTTAGAAAAACATAAGAGTGTAGTCTTAGAAAAATAGAAAGGCGCTTGTGTTAGCAGAGGGAGGAGAAGAGTGTACACAAAACATAAAAAAATTGAAAAAATAGTAGCCAAAACCAAAGAGTAAAAGAAGGATACAAAAAAGCAAGGAAACACTCACGACGAGTTAGCTATCTCTCTCTCTCTCCCTTGCTTGCAGATGGCCGGCTGGCTTAAGGCGCTTTTCGGTATTTACACAGTGGAGAAGACACAATCAAGCGAGAGAGAAAGAGAAAAGATTGAACTGGGGTACTCGCACACTTGCCGGACAAGCATGTTTGTACAGTATCATAGTGATAGTGTTTGTTTGGGTTTGTGTTTGTTGGGCGGATGACGCAGAAGGTTTGGAAGACCTGAGGATGGCAATAGCGAAAGGGTAGTAGGCAAAAGAAGTCCACTGTGGTTTGAGCATTGATTAAAGTTGTAGGGAGATTAGGGAGGAAGAAGAAAGGGGTTATTGCTAGTGGTGTCAGATGCGAGATGGAAAAGTTCCCTTGCTGAAAGAATTTGGGCCAAGTGGGTTCACTCATTGTAATCATTAGGTACAGCTAAAAGAGCAGTGTACCACCATGATTGGTCAGCTGAGAGTAAACAAAGGAGCTCACACTGTGGGAATCTTAAAGGACTTAGCAAAGAGGGCTGCCATTGCCTGGTTCTTGTCGCCGTTAAAGGCATCCAGTTCGGCAATCACCTCCTGACGGGTGAAGCCGAGGCCCATCAGCTCGGCAATGACCGCCTCGGGGTGAGCAGGTCTTGAGGAGGAGGAGGTGGAGGAGGATGACGTGGATGTGGACGTTGATGAGACGACACCTAAATGGGATGAAAGCGTAAAGCATAAGTATTTAGCACTCAAACTCTGGGACATCATCATCATCCATACCCTGAGACCCTGAGCTGCTGCCGTAGTTGGCCGAGGTTGAAGCTCCGCTGACTGAAGACTGAAGTGAGCTTTGAATGGCGCGCTGAATGTCGGCGTCCTCCGAGGTGACGGCCGCCTCCTTGTACTTCGGAATCTCATTCTCATGGAGGAAGGTCGTCTCCGTGCCGGTAGTGCCAATGCGCAGCACGTTCTTGTGGAGATCAATGGTGCACTGGTAGCGGCGGAGCATGTCCAGGCCGAGCAGCATCTCCATCGGCTGCTCCTCCAGGATCATGAATGAGGTCGGGATGAAGATGCCGTTAATCTCCAGCTGCACCAGGTGAATGCGCCCGAGAATCTTCTGCGTGCCGACGCCCCGGGCGATGCCCTGGAAACGCTTGTCAATCAGGCGGAGAATGTTGCACCGCTCGGCGCACGCCTTGCTCATGATCGTCGACTGGGCGCCCGAGTCAACGAAGGCCTTGATGGGGTTGCCGTTCACCTTGCAGTTGATGTAGAGCATCGTCACCTCGCCGAAGCTCTCCGGCAGGTACTCCATCGCGTTCTCCATGTTCGACTCAATCTGCTGCTGGCGAATCTCCTCGGCAATCATGTGCTGCGCCTCAGAGTCAAACGGATCCGCCATCATCATACGGATTCGCCGCTGCTCCGCCTGAATGCGCGCCTCGTTCTGCTCACTGAGCAGGCTGATGAACTCCTCCAGGCCCTTGTCGTAGGCGTCCGCCAGGCGAGGATTGTTGACGCGCAGGGAGGCCAGTCGTTCGGGGTTGGTGCGAAGTGCCTCGAAGATGGGCGTCACCTCGTCGCGAAATGCCTGCCCCCGCATGCTGTTTGCCAGTTCGGCCAAGTTTGGAGGTACATTTGGAACGCCCATGCCTTGATGAGCACCCGCTGCGGACTGCTGTGCACCACCGCCGCCGCCGGCGGGGCCGGGCAGTTTTTGCACGAGCAGCATGTCGCCATCGTGGATGCCATAGGCGGCTAGCGTCTTTTTCGTGTCCGTCAGAATATTGCCATTGAAGAAGACGGCCATCTGCTCTGCCGCAATGTTGGCCTCCAATGAGCAGAGCGCCTTAAAGTTCTCCAGCTCCATTTCATCGTTCACCTCAAGGGTGAAGACGATGTCAGTCAGAGTGGTGATGGTCAGCTTCATGGTGAGTTGCCGCTTATAAAAAAATTTTTCACTGACGAAAATAAATGCAAAGTTCTCAGTCAACAGGCTAGAAAAACAAGGAAAAGATTAGTGTTCGAGTTTATAGAACACACAGAGAATGTAGAGCGCAACAAATGAATATTTGAGTGCGCGTGTTGAACTTACCAAGAATAAAAACACCGGAGAGAAAAGCTGCTCTTCAGGCTGAATCAGCTGATGGCAAAGCAAAAAAAAGACTGCGCTTGTCAGCCGATGACGATGACGCACTTGACAATGAAAGAATGAGCGCGTCTTGAGCAACTGGCGGCAAAAATGCACTGCGATGCAAATGTCATCCGAGTGCGATTACCTCGGCACAGGGACGGCAGGAGGAGAAATGGAGTGCAGTAGATCACACGACCACTACCAGCATTGTGGGTTGATGCTGCTGCTGATGATCACCAGCTTGAAGACACAGCTCTTCAACACTTTTCACTCAATCCGGACGCGTAGGCGAGAGTAGTAGGCTTGAAGTGTATATTGTGACACCGACACGATTGAGTGGTGATATGAACGCTGGTTGGTGCGTGCTGGACGAAGAACTTGCCAGAAGAGAGAGTGCGAGTGTGAGTGTCTCTGTTGTGTGTTGACGAGTGTTCCCGGTAGAGTTGGCGCCGCTTACCTGCCGGTGAGGATTCACACCACTTGTCAATGAGGCAGAAGGAGGAGGAGATGGCGGTGACAGTGGACGAGGAGTACCCGAAATCGCCCTTCGACAATAGACATCTTTCTGAAGAGGACAAGCAGGAGCAGCAGCAAGGTCAAAGTTGAGCCGTCGTGGTCGTCAGCAGTGGCCAGCCCACCTTTGCCGTCGTCAATATTTTGGTGTTATCACCGCCGCACGTCCTCTACGACCGGTCAGCTGCAGTACACTCACATTTCGCCGACTAAACACAAGTCGTCTCCAAACAATCCGAGACTAGTCGCCTCACTGCACCTGCGATCGATCCAATTGGAACTGTGCTCACTTTCTTTCTCTTTCTCTTTACCATTGTTGCCACTGAGGAGCACTGCAGCAGCAGAGTACCGAGCAAGGGAGAGCACCTTTTGCGGTCTCCGGCGGGCGCCCACCAGTAGTGGCTGCGCGGTGGAACCACCAATGCATGGTCACTCTCCTCTCCAGAGAGCGGCAGTCCAATTAGCAACAGCAACAGCAGCAGCAACCTTTTTCTAAACACTAATCAGGGTCAAGTCAAGAGTGGAAGAGTGGAGGCGGATCTGCACCACCACCACCATCACCTGCACCATTGCTCAATCTTCTACTATCTTCTAAGTCATCACCACCACCATCACCATCATCATCATCATCTTCCGAACAACAACAACAACAACAAAGTCGCCACAACAAACAGCATCACTACTACCACTACCAGAACTATCGCACGGGAACCGATCTTCGGTGTGTGTGTGTGACAACTACACCGCCGAGGAGACACCGCTGGCACTTTGAGCGCGTGTTGACGTAGAATGTCGAGTCCCAGCTACGTCGCGACGACGGACCACGGCAACGGACTCGGCGACCAGTTCGGCTCCACCACCACTAGCTCATCTGCAGTGAACGGCACCACCATGATGTCCGGCGACCAGTCTTCGGCGACGATCATCGGCGCCATGAAGCCCTATTCCATTCCCAAAGGCGAAGAGAGTGACAGTTACAACGACAAAGTGAACAACAGTGTGCAGGTGTCCACGCTACCGACCTCCTCTACCACCTCGACCATCACCAGTACCAGCAACAACAACAGCAACAGCAATGCCGCCTTCTCACCTGCTCCCATGGGCAACGGCGGCGGTAGTGGAACTGATGACGTGTGTCGTGATTTCCTTCGAAACATGTGCCGCCGCGGTAAATCCTGCCGCTACAAGCATCCTGACAATGAAGGAGGAGGGGGCGGAGGCGGCGGCGACAGTATGATGATGATGTCGGCCAACAACGCCGGTGGCCCGAACATGGGCCAGATGGGGAACAACAACCGAAAGCAGGACAACTTTGTCTTCTGCCACGACTTCCAGAACCGCGAGTGTCGCCGCGAAAACTGCCGCTTCATGCACTGCTCCAAACAGGAGGAGGAGATCTTTCGCAGCACCGGGAAGCTGCCCAATAACATGATCGGCATGGTGCCCCCGCCGCCGGCGGCCATGATGTCTCAAGGCGGAGGCGGTGGCGGCGACGGCAAGGACATCAACACGCCCGTCTGCAAGGACTTCATCAACGGCATTTGCAGGCGCGCTCCGGGTCGCTGCAAGTTTCGCCACCCCGCTTCAAATGACAATTACAACCAGTCGCCCTCTCCTACCAGTTCTCGTAATTCATTTGACGGTCGCAATGGCCAACGAGGAGGAGGTGTCGGAGCCCCGGTGGGCAACTTTGCAATGAGTCCAATGAACAACTCTCACAGTCTCGATGCTTACGGCTACGGCCGCCCTCACGGCGTTCCGGGCGCCAACATGGGCATTTCCCCCAACTACGGCTACGGAAACGACCAATTCGCCGACAATGGCAATCCGAACAAGCGCAAGCGATACGACCCAATGCCTTACGGTGTTGCAAACAATGCAGCAGCAGCAGTGCCTTACGGTGCCGGGGCGGCTTACGTCACCGAAGCAATGAATCCAGCGGTGCACGGTTATGCGATGCACCCCAGTGCAGCCGCCAGTGCCTACTACGGCGGAGGAGGAGGGGCCGGCAACGGTGGCGCCGTCGGTGGCATCGGAGTCGGCGGCGGCGTACGCGGCGGCGGCGGTCCAATGGTGGACGGCTCGGGGCGTGGGTCCTTCCTGGAGGAGGAGAACGCCGCCCTGCGCCGTCGCATTGACGACCTGAAGAAGCAGGTGTCGGAGCTGCTGAGCACCAACGAGTACCTCATGGAGCAGATCAACAACATGCGCGCCGGACCGGCGGCGGCCGTCGCCGTGGCCACCGCCACCAGCGTCGCCTCCCTCCAGCCGCCGCAGTCCTCGGCGGCGGCCACCGCCGTCGGCCTGAGCAGTCTGTCGGCCAGTCAGCTGACCCAGTCGCTCAGTCAGCTCAGTCAGGCGCAGCCGTGCGTCGTCTCGGTGCCTCCGCCGCCGCCGCCGCCGGGCACTGCGGTGGTGGGCACTCCGGTGGCCCATATGGGCCCGGTGCCGCCCAGCTCCATCGTCTCCTCGATCGCCTCCATTTCCCTGCCGACGGTCTCTGCGCCGGTGACCGCCCTGGTCAGCTCCTCCGGTGCCACCTCCCTGGTCAGCTACGCGCCGCTGCACTCCACCAATGCCTGGTCACTCAGCGTCGATCAGTGAGGGCAGGGGTGGGGGCAGAAGCAGCACTGTTTCTTCTTGACCTTCCTCTTCTCTTTATCAAATGGCCTTTCAATCAATCACCACCACCACCACACACCTTCACACACATCCAGCACAGCACACACCCAGCAAGACATGCATTATCGTCTCATCGCCAGTCATTCACCACACCTTCAACACATACACACCCACACACACATCGTCACCCATCACTCCTCTTTAGTCCCCTTTTTCCAAATTGCTAGCCCTTTTCATTTTTCATATCACCTGTGTTTGTGTAATTATTATCTCTCTCTCTCTCGCTCTCTCTCTTATTCAATCCAATATATATTCTACTATTATTAATTTACTCCTTCTCTTCCACCTTCACCTCCACCTCCTCAGCCTCGGGGGACCAGTCCGACCAGTGATGCCAGTGCAGTGCCCCCTTCCCGGCGCCACTTCTGTCCTGTTATTCTTCTTATTACCTACAATCCCTTTCTTACTTCTCACACAATCACACCCACACATTCACACATTCGAGTATGCACTTTTAAACAATTAAAACGCAAATAATATATATTTATTATATTACCAATATGTCTTCAACCGTTTTGTTGTTGAATGTTTTACACCACTGAACTTTACCAGACGCCTCTTCCAATCTTCCACCTCTTTTCTACTCTCGATTGTTGTTTCACAGACACTTACACACTCTCTCTGTTGTTCTCGAGTATCAAACTTATTAAACCACAGGTAAAGTGTTTCAATCACCCTCACACATCCTGATTGAAACACACACACCCAATAAAGACCAGTTCAATTGACACACTGTGATCACGCATCAATAACCTGATGCAGTACTGCTAATTCTTGTGGGCAACTAGTTTTGTCACTTTGTGATTGGCGGAGGGTATTTTCCGAATCGAACTAATGCACGCCAAACACACAGCCATGCATCTCGTTGCCAAGGTCACCGAAGAAGAGAAAGAAAGAAAGCAGCAGCAGCAGCTGAAGAAGCTGTTGCCACACTATCACCGATAGCCTCCAGCCAGCTTGATAGGCATCGCAGCAGGCAGCAAAAAATGCGCCTCAAAACTGATCAGACGGGATAAGAGAAAAGTGGAAAGTCTATAAAAGTCAGAGCCATAAAGTCAAACACATCGGAGATGCACCGAACAGCTCAAACAAAACGCAGCATCATCAGCAGAGATTCAGCGAGAAGATGGGAAGCCAACGGAAGATTGTCGAATGCGTTCCCAACTTCTCAGAGGGCAAAGATCGAGAGGTAACAACAGTTGACAAAGCTGAAATTATTAACTTCGACTTGACTAAAACACCAATCACAGGTAATCGAGGCCATCGCCTCTGCAATCAGGGCCACTGCTGGTGTCTCCCTGCTGGACGTGGACGCGGGCGCCTCTACGAATCGCACCGTCTACACCTTTGTCGGCTCGCCGGAGGCGGTGGTGGAGGGCGCCCTGGCCGGCGCCCGGGTGGCCGCTCGCCTGATCGACATGGCCAAACACAAGGGCGAACACAAGCGCCTGGGTGCCCTGGACGTCTGTCCGTTCATTCCGGTGAGCGGCGGCGTGACCATGGAGGACTGTGTCCGCTGTGCACACCTCTTTGCTGGGCGGCTCGCCGAGGAGCTGCACGTGCCCGTCTTTCTCTACGGATACGCCTCCAAGCAGGAGTATCGGTAAGTGCTGTAGAGTCAGTTTTCTTTTCGAATTCATTCAACCTCTGCCAACTTTTTCGAACAGCAAAGAGGTGCCGCAAATTCGCGCCGGAGAGTACGAAGCACTAGAGGGGCGGTAAGTGATGCCGAGTTTGTAACAAAATATCACACAATCTTTCTTCTCCCTTTCCCCTCAGCCTAAAAGACCCTAAATGGGCGCCCGATTACGGCCCAACCGCCTTCGTACCTCGCTGGGGCGCCACCATCGTGGGCGCACGCAAGTTCCTCATCGCCTACAACGTCAACCTGATCGCCACAAAGGAGCAGGCCCACCGCATTGCGCTGGCCATCCGGGCGACCAAGGCGAACGGCCAGCCAGGGCGTCTGCCGGCGACGCAGGCCATGGGCTGGTACCTGGCGGAGGCGAACATCGCCCAGGTGACGGTGAACATACTGGACCACGAACAGACCGCAGTGCACACCGTCTACGAGGAGGTGCTCAAGGAGGCGGCCGCCCTCCGCCTGCCCGTCACCGGCTCAGAGGTGGTCGGCCTGGTGCCCCGCCAGGCCCTGCTCGACGTGGCCGCCCACTACACCGCCCGCGAGTCGCTCTTCGTCCTCGAGGAGGACCAGAAGATCCACCTGGCGGTCAGTCGGCTGGGCCTCAGCTCACTGGCGCCCTTTGACCCTGCCAAGCGGGTCATCGAGTACATGATCAAGGAGGAGGGGGAGGATGGTCCGACGAAGCTGGTCAATCAGACGGTGGCCAAGTTCACGCGAATGGTCGCCGACCGGACGGCCGCTCCGGGCGGCGGCACTGTCGGCGCCTGTGTCGGCGCTCTCGGTGTAAGTTAAATGTGCTGATTTGTGAAATCTCTCCTCCTTTCAATCAAGAACTTTCTTCCTTAGTGCGGCCTAGCGGCAATGGTGGGCAAGCTGTCCTACGGGAAGAAGGCCTTCGAGTCGACGGACAGCCTGATGCGCACGCTGATTCCCCCGCTGCACCACACCGTGGAGCGGCTGCTGGCGCTGGCCGACGAGGACACCGACGCCTTCACCGAGTACGGCCTGGCGGTGAAGCTGCCCGAGGGAACTACCGAGGCGGAACGGGCGGCCAGACAGGCGGCCATGGAGAGTGGCCTGCGCAAGGCCATCTCCGTGCCGCTCAGTCTGATGGAGGAGGTGACGAAGCTGTGGCCGGTGCTGGAGCGCCTGGTGCCCGTCTACCACCGGCCGACCACCAGCGACCTGCAGGTGGCGGTGCAGTGTCTGCGGACGGCCGTCTACGCCGGTGCCTACAATGTGCGCATCAACTTGAAGCTCAAGGAGGCAGTTCACCTGAGGGAAGAGGTAAGTGAAAGATGTGAGGCTGAAAAGCTGACCTTTCCTTTTACCCACTTTACCGCTTCATTTGCACAGATCGCCCCCAAAGTGGAGGCCCTCATTCGAGTGGCGGAAGAGCAATCGGCCAAGCTACTCAGCTCAATTGAGGAAGCGGACGTGTAAACAAGTGAGACAAAAGAGTGTGATGATTTCAGTGTTGTTGTCTTTCTGATTGATTGAGAAGACAGCCCATTTTCTTTATTTCACTTTTGTCAAAATAAAGTACCATCATCAGTGTCGCTTTGATGTTGTTGTTGTTGTCGTCGTTGTAGTACAGTGGCAGCGTTGTTGACATCAGAGTTGTTAAGTGTGTGGGTAGTGTTGACGACCGTGGTCGTTTTCCGCACCGCCGAAACCAGTGTTGAGAGTCACAGAGTTTGAAGAGAGATAGAGAAGATTCATCCAAGTGTCAGTGTGTTGAGGAGAATTTAGTGAGCAGTGGCTGCTAAGTTTGCCGAGTAAAAACGGAAATTGTGTGTGTGTGTGGTTAAGTGTTGAGGAAAGAAAAAGAAGGTGTCTATTCATAAAAGGTGAAGAAGCAAAAAAGTAAAAGTTGTCTCTAACTCAACTTATAACTACAGAGTGTTTTGCGAAATAAAAAGAGTGAGCAAGCTAAGTGTGTCACCTAAAGTAGAGAGAAAGAGAGAAGGAAGGAGTTCACTAAGTGAAAGGCAATGTGATTGATGAAGCAAACTATCTAACAGAAAGAAAGAAGGGGATAGATGAAGGGTTGTGACTATTTTTGAGAGATTGATTGAGATTGAAGGAGAGAGTGTGCTGAGTATAAAGGAAGAAGAGAGAAATTAAAATGTAGAGAAGGGGTAGTCAATGAGAGAGTAATTTAAATCAGTTTTTAGAAATTCTCGAGCCGAAAAATCACACTTGACTTTCCCTCCTCTCTAGAGGCAATTTTGCAAAAGAAAATGTGGTGGTGGTGGAGGTTGTTGTAGGTTATTGCTGTGACATCTGTTACCCTAGTGGCTAGTTAGATGAGTGGTTGGAGCTCGAGTGGTTGGAGGAGCTCGACTTGTGTGACAAGGTGGGAGAGGGGTTCGGTGGGAAGTTTCGTTCAGCTCCGATCACTGCAGGGGTGTCAGAGGAGTTCTTAGAGGCGGTGGCGGAGCCGCCCAAGGGATAGGGAGAGCCAAGCGGAGACCAGGGCGACTTGCCGCCAAACAGCTCAAAGACCGAGCTGCTCGGTTCAAAGATGACATTTCGGGCAGCGTGATCAGATACATCGCCAGCGGCGGCAGCCACCGCCGAAGAGGAGGTCGCGGCTGAAGAAGAGATCGGCTCAAAGAGCCCCGATGATGGACTCGGGTTGAGGCGGCGGTAATCGTCGAACGGTGACCAGGAGCGGTTTTCGCCGTTGCCTGCCGAGGAGACACTAGCGCGGCTGGCAGCGGTCTCAAAGGCGCCGGCGCTGCTCGGCGGCGAGGGCCAGTTGGCAGCAGCTGCCGCCGCCTTGTTGTCGCCAGAATTGTCCATCGCCTTGCTGCTCTGCTTCTGCGGCGCCTTATCGAAGGTGGCCCAGTTGGAGGTTGGCGAGGAGGAGGAGCCCCAGACAGAGGACGGGTCAGAGGGGCCGCCAAAGTCAAAGATGTTAGTGGGCGAGTCGATAGAAGTGGCCTTCTTCTTCTTCAATCCGTCGCCGATTGCCGAGGTGGTGGGGGCGGCGTTCCAGCTGGAGAACAGCGAGTTGAGCTTGTTGTCGTTCAGAGTGGACGACGACTGGTGGTGGTGGTGGTGGTGGCCAACACTGCCACTGCTGCTATTTCCGCCGCTCGTCGGCTGCATGCTCCAACAGTCAATGTCGGAGAGAAGGCTCGACTTGAGCGAAAAGTTGGCGTCCAGGGGCGAGGGGATGGCGTTAAAAGCGTCGGAGAAGCTCGCCGACGCCTGAGATCCATTGCTGCTGCTGCTGGTGCTGCCAAACAGCCGAGAGGTGGTGCCCGTCGTCTTCGCCGATGAGGACACCGAAGAGGAGGAAGCGGCGCTGAACGAGTGTCCGACAGCAGCAGCAGTTGGTTGTGGTGGGTTAGGGCGGCCAATGACCGGTGAGAAGGTGGAGGAGAGTGACGAGGAGGAGGAGAGCGTCGTCGATGAGGCCAGACTAGAGTGGGTTGAGGAGTGGTTGGCGCCGACCAGGGCGCTGCCCGGAGCAGAAGGTATCGAGCCGATGACGGAGCCCAGCGGGTGGCCCACTGGGAAGGCGCTTTTGAAGCTGCTGCCGCCGCCGACTGCGATGCTGGGGCTGGCATTGCCACTGCCGCCGCCGCCCCCTCCACCGCTGTTGGCTGCTGTTCGGCCAAAGCTGTTGGCCATACTGCCGCCGCCGGGTCGTCCGCCTTCAAAGTCCTTGATGCCCAGGCGGCTAAAGTTGCGCGACTTGGCGGCCGCCTGCTGAAACTGCAGGTCGCGAATGGGATCCCCCGTGGAGAAGTAGCTGTTGGAGGCGCTGCTGTTGGCGCCAAACTTCAGATCGCCAATGGGCTGCGGCAGCTGCTGCACCGTTCCAATAGTTCGCGACTTAAGGGCGGCTCTTGCGTTGGCATTTGCCAGCTCATTGCTCCACTCGCCAATCTCCCACTTGTCCTCGCTGAAACGCGTCATGTTTGCCGAGTTGTTGGAGTTTGAGCTTCCCGAGTCGTGTCGCTGGTGTGCCGCCGGTATGGGCAAGCCTGGCGGCGGGGCGATGACCTTGCGATTAGCCAAACCCGCCTGACCCAGCAGTTGACGAGGGTACAGTTGGCTGCTGTTTGAAGCGCTTCCAAACTTGCCGGTGTCCGGATCGTTGGTGGCAAAGGCTTCCGTTTGTTTGACAATCATGTTCATGGCTAATTCTGTAGAAAAAGTGCATCAAAAGTATGTTAGAATGACCGAGGGAAAATGTACATCACACAAACTAAGCATTACCCGAATCAAATGATGTAATGGGCGAGTCCCAAATATCTCTGCTGCTACTGTTGTTGTTCGGCTGAGCCATGTCAAAGTAAAGCTGACTGGGGGCGATGTTACTGCTGTTGTTGTAGGCAACTGAACTGACGTCGGGAAAGAGCTTTGAGATGACGTTGCTCTTACTGCTGTTATTACTGCCAACAGCAGATAAATCGAACTGCGACTGTTTTCCCAGCACCGTTGTTGGCTGCTGCTGCTTGTTGTGGCCTGATGAAGATGATGACTGTTGCTGTAATTGCTGCAGCTGAAGCAGCTGCTGCTGCTGTTGCTGCTGCCTTGTTTGTGACTTGGTGACGACGACATTGTAGCCCGCTCGACCATTCAGCATATCAAAGTGATGACCACCACCAGACATATCGGACTGAGAGATAGAGACGTTTTCCGGCTGACCACCACCACCACCACCGGGGGCTCCTTTTGAAGTCAGTGGCAGGGTGGCCGATCTCGCCTTGGTAGCAGCGTTGTTGCCAGAGTCGATATTCGGTATGAAGTTTAATGATTCGGAGGATGATTTGGTGGAAGTGCCGCCGTCAACGCTGGCCGTCTTCTCCAGTAGCTTCGACGAGGAGGACTTGTCGCTTCCTTTGCCTCCTGCCTTTCCACTGGCAGCCTTTGAGCTGTTGTTGTTGCTGCCTCCCTTCTTGTTCGCCTTTTTGCTGTCCAGTACTTGATCTGCCTTTCCTCCCTTAAGCTGTTTGGCATCGTTTGAGATCGATAATTTGGCAGAGGAGGTCCCTCCTCCTCCTCCTCCTTGTTGTAAGGCCTCGGTGGATGAATCGGTGGCCGACTTGCGCGAGCGGTCCTTCATCAAATCGCTGACACCATCCGATTTGTCAATATTGTTCCGACTGGAGGAGGTCGATGTGGACGTGTCCGTGGACCGCTGACTGTGCTCGCTCGAGTTGGAATCCTGTCGAATCAGCGCCTTCTTCCTACTCTGCAGAGTAGTATTTGTCCAGTCACCCGTTTTATCACCATTGTTCAGCTCGTCGTCATGCCGACTGGCCGAGGATGTTGAGGGATGCTCATGTTGTTTGCTGGCATTGCTGCTCACCGCCGGTATCAAGTTGGACGGTCTGAATGAGGACTTGCCCGAGTTGGTGCTATTGCTGCTGTTATTACTGTTGCCACCGCTGTTTCCATTTGAGCCTTTGTTTCCCTTTCGATTGCGAAACTTTGTCGACTGCTGTTGTTGCTGCTGTTGATGATGACTTTGACCTGCCTTTCCGTTAGAGGTTGTTCCATTCGCATGCCCATTATCAGTGGACTTGCGTGGCACTGAGCCGTTTGAATGGCTGTTGGCCAGAGTTCCATTGCTAGTGGATGCTCCTTCCTCAGGTTGCTTCTCCTCCATCATCTGATTGTACAAATCGTCCTGACTGTTCTCCATCTCGTAGTAGGAGGTAATGCGGTGCGCATCACTGATGGCCACCACAATGGAGAGAAAGAGCACAAAGAGGGCCATGGTGACGAGCATGTAGTAGATGACGTTCTCCCAGAGGGGCCGCGGCAGCAGCTCCAGACACTGCCGCAGGTATTTCTGCGGAATCTTCGCAATCAACTGGTACTTCTGCCCGCCGGGGAAGACGTCATCGTCGACGAGCACCGTCAGCTCGTGGCTGACGTAGGGCGTGGTAAAGTCCGGCGAGTAGACCATCTCAATGTCAAAGGACTGGTTGGGCGTGAGAAACTGCGGATCACAGTGGCTGATGTGGAAGCCGTGGCCCTCACAGGGCAGCCCGTCAATGAGGAAGCTTCGAATCTGCATGCTCATTCGACCGCTGTTCACCACCGTAAACTTCTGCCTGATCATCAGACTGCTCATGGTGGTGGTGACGGCGGTTCCGGCCACCGTTGAAGGCACCTTCTCCAGGGCGGTCGACGAGGCACCCCCCGCCTTGAGCCCGCCGGCATTTGCCACGCGACACTTCCGCTCCAGCTGCTTCTCCGTAAACTCAAACAGCAGCAGACTGTGGTCAGTGTTGGGCAGCTTCGAGTTGAGCTTCAGCAACCCTCGGCCGCCCTCTCCCCTTAGCATCACCACGTCAATGACGGTGAGGTTGTTCCGCAGCACCAGCAGCGAAGTGAAGTTCCTCTCGTCCTTGGGCTGGAAGGTGATGGCCAGGCGCTGACGGGCGCCCGGCGGCAGAATCATCGTGTAGGAGTTGGCGTTGGGCGCCACGCCCAGCCACTCGTTGATGCGGTTCGAGTTGGAGGAGGAGGTGGCGGTGGCACCGGCACCGCCGCCACCTCCACCTGCCGCCCCCGCCGACAGACCACTGCTTGAGGAGTTGACAAAGGTGAACACCGCCGAGCGGTTCTTGTGGGCGCCGCTGCGAATGCACTCCTCAAACGACTCCAGGTCGCCCTTGGACCACTGCTGGTGGAAGAAGTGGTTGCTCATCATTGCCAGCAGCACGTCCGGCGTGGGGTAGTCCACCACGTTCAGCGCCTGAATGAGAATGGCCCGGTCGGCGGGGTTCTCCACCAGCAGCTCCTTCGTGGTGGAGCGGCCAATGCGCACGGAGGGAAAGCGAATGGAGAGCTTGTTGGAGATGCGCGGCCAGTAGAGCTGCGCCTGCGCCTCGGTGATGAAGCTGCCGAAGCCGTCCACCTGCAGGCGAATGTTCACCGCCGGCGACTTGTCCGAGTCGGTGAGCATCGTCCACTGGTTGCGCAGCAGCCGGTACAGCTCCCGGTCGATGTAGGCCGTGTCCGAGTAGAGGCTGGTGCCCAGCAGCCACAGGTGCCCCACCTCCTTCTCAATGTCGAGGGCGGTGTAGCAGGTGCGCTGCAGGCAGCCCGCAGAGGCGTCAAACTGCACCAGGACGTGATTGTCATCGCCCGGCTTGATCATCATCACCGGCTGCTGCTGGTGCTCGTCCCCGCTGCTGCTGGTAGTGGTAGTGGGCAGCTTAATTTTGAATCGCTCATCCTTCGGCTCCACAAAGGCGCCCTTCAACCGTATGGCGCTGGTGTAGTTCGACTTGACCTGCAGCATCGCCGTGACAATCCGCCCCGGAAAGGTGCGCGGCAGAATGACCTTGGAGGCCTTCAGACTGCCGCGCAGCACCTTGAAGCGAAGGGGCACGGCCAGCGACTCAAAGGGCGTCGTGAGGGTGATCCGCCCGGCAAAGGGCCCCTCCTCCGCCAGTCGGTTGACGTGCACGCGAAAGACGGCAAAGTGCTCCGGCGCCAGCAGCGTCGCCTCCGAGCGGCTCAGGTTCTTGGTCTCCTCACTGACGCGCTGCTGGTTGATGGCGCTGATGTTGCCGTGGCTGGTGCCCACAAATTCGATTGAGACGCTGGGCAGGTTGCACTGCCAGTAGATGAGCTTGATGCCGATTGGATTGTGATTAGAGACGACAAAGGTGGCCGACTTCTGCTCGTTCAGGCCCACCAGACCGAGGTCCATTTGCGTCTGGTCAGCGGAGTTGGGAATAAACTAAAGCAAGGAAGTAAGTAAACACAAAGAATTAGCGAACCAAAAAGCAGACTGTCAAGACAGAGACTTACCAAGTCAAGCCGACCACGGTAGGCAAAAAGCGGCAGCTCAAATGAGCTGTAGTTGGTGAGCAGCCGAAAGACGGTGGAGAAGTGACTGAGCTGCGGTGAGGGCGTGAACTCGAGGCTCAACAGGGGGTAGGGCTTGCCGACGGGCAGGACGATGGGCATCGAGCGGTGGTGACGGGGTAGGGTGAGCTTAAAGTAGGGCTTCGCCTCGTCGGGCAGCTCAATCTCGTGGACTAGCACCGGGCTGTCGAAGCGGTTCTCCACCGTCACCGGCCGCTGTTCGGTGGTGGAGTCGTCGCTGATGAGAAAGTGAGACAGCGTCGAGTTGAAGTAAAGCTCTCTGGAGAGAAATATGAGTTAGAAGTCTGCAAACTTTTCCAAAGGACTATCAACTGACCCTTGAATCATCCTCGCGACAAAGGGTATCGCCAGCTTGTACTGATTGTTCTTCGACTTGACGAGCACCTTGCCGACGCACAGGCCACTGCAGGTGAACTGCTGCGGATCGAGCACCAGGTCGGCGATGTGGGTGGGCGAGGAGGAGCGCGGCGGCAGCTTCACCGGCCCTTCGAAGTTCTCCACGCTGAGGCCGGCGGAGAGCGGCGTGACAACGATGTTGTGCACGTAGATGTACTTCATGGCAGCGTTGATCACCTGAATGGGCAGGACACGGGGTGAGTCGTGCTGCGAGCGGATGACGCCAAAGTCGAGCGTGTCCAGGGGCGTGTAGAGGCCGGGCGAGTTGCTCACCTCTACCTCCACCGGCAGCATCAGCTGCACGTCAGAGGCGTTCGTCCGAATGCGAATGTAGGAGGTGTAGTTAGAGGCGATCCGGGCGAGAAAGTGCGCCTTCATGATCGGCCGACTCTCGTAGGGCGGCACGTTCCACAGCGAGCTGGGCGCTTCGTACTCGTTTTCGGGCAGTTCGAGGTGCAGGCCGCCGCCTGAAGTGTACATTTCAGTGAGCTATTGAGGGAAACGAATGGATGGAGAAAAGGTAATTAAAAAACTAATTTTAAACCAGGAAAGTGCTTGCGGAGTGTGTCACATGGCACTTCTAATAAACGGCGGTTATTATTGAATACATACTTGAAGTGGCGTTGAGAAGGGATTGTAGATGTAGATGAGCGAAGCAAAGGAGGCATTTAATGGCACTCGGGCGCCGATGAGCGGCCTGACGCGAAAGGGACTCGCCTCGCCCACCGCCGACACCCGGTACATGAAGGAGCCCACTGAGCTGTGGATGTAGAGAGTATTGTTGACTAGGCCCTCCTGGCGGGCGAGGAAGACCACCTGGAAGGAGGTGTTCGTCCCCCCGGCGATGAGCTTCTCCTCGAAGAAGGAGCAGTGAAAGTGCTCCGTGTTGCCGGATATGCTCAGCAGCTGAATGTTCGCCTCGTCGGGCCGAACATTCTCCACGTAGACCGTCTCGATGACGGGCACGCTGATGGGACTGGTGGTGGTGGGTGATGGCAGTAGTGGTGGCGGAGGCGGAAAATTACCCGCAATGAGAGAAATATATTTTTGGTTAAAAATAAAGCACGAAACGACCGAACAGTGTGCGGTGAAAGCGAGTGAGAGCGGCACTTACTGGTAACCAAAGTCGAGTGATTCTGGCGTGAACTTTAAATAGTCTTTATAAGGGTTTTCCTTTGCCGCCTTTTGATCAGTCATTATTGAAGATGGTAGCGATTGCTCAAGCGAGGGAGCCGCCTCTTGGGCGACATCATCGGCAAAGGTCGATGCTTGGCTTGATGCATGATCTGTGTGTGTGTGTCATTGTGGGGAGAGGTTTAGAGAATTTAGAATACACCAATGTGTAGAACAAGCACACTTACCAATATTGAACTGCTTCGCCAGCGTGACATCAGTGAGAATAGGCCATAGAAATGCAAGTACCAGGATAGAAGAGAACTCAATAAGGTATCGAAGCCAACGGATTTGCATCTTGCTGTGTTAGTTGTGGTGGCGTCTGCTGTTGCTGCAAATGTTGTTGTTGTTGTTGTTACTGTTGTTGCTGTGTCGACGAGGACAGGTTTGTTGGTTGGAGCAACACAGGGCTTCAAGGTGATCATCAGCGAGTGATCATCAAACATCAATACAGTTGGTACCTATTACGCGATCAACGGCAATCGATAAGTGTGGTGTGTAAATGGTGTAAATAGAAGTGAGAGCACCCGATAGAGTGTGAGAGGGAGGGAGAGAACTGCTTACTGATAGAATGATGATGATGAAGCCAGTCTTCTTCTCCTTCTCTCGACGATGATGTTGTTGATGGTGATGGTACTGGTGTAGTGGTAGTGGTGAGTGTGTCTTGTGCTAAGCACTCGCCGATATCACATGTTGTGTCCTCCAGTGTGAGCAGTAGTCAAGTTTGGTGCCCGGACACCTGACATCCGCTTCACGCAATGCTTCGCTCCGGATCCGGACTGTCTTGTTTCAGCTGCTGCTGCTGCTACTTTGGGCCCTGGTAAGCTGGAGGCTCACAATTACCGAGTGTGTGTGTGTGTGTGTGTGTTTAGGAATCTCCTGGTGGCAGTGGTACGAAAGGTAATGTTTGTGTGGCAGCAGCCTTACTTGCTTCCAGCCTTTTGTGGTAGTGTTGTGGTGTGTGTATGTTCTGTTGCCGTTGTCGTTGTGTTGTTGCTGCTCTGGGCGCCACTACGCTGCTTCGATGGCTCCCACACTACTTCGGTAGTGTAGAGGCACAACAGTGGCAGAGCGTACAAAGTTAGAACACACGGCGTCTCTTCTCAGTGGTGGTGGTGGTGGTGGTGGTGGTGGTGGTGGATCACTTGGTGGAGAAGTGAAGGGAATCTCGGGGTTGCTCGCTCTTGCAATGCTTGCACAGAATCTTCTCCACCGTTCACACAGCTTCAGAGACAAAAAGCGTTTTCTCCAGCGCGGAAAGCGCCAACTCTGCCAGTGCTTCTGTCCGTCCGTCTGTCTGTCCCACTCTGTTGTACTCTCGCTGCCTCTATGTCTATCAGTGCTGCTTCTGCTGCAGCAGCGCTTGAAAAACGTTTTTCTGAACCGTCCTTCTCTGTCTCTGTGCGCGCGCGTCGTCTGTCCCGTTTCTTTCTTTCTTTCTTCTTTCCTTTCTTCGCCGCTGTTTCCGACCGCCGGCCGGATGATTGAAACACTGGTGGTGGTGGTGGTGGCCAGATGGTCAGAGAGGGTGCCTGTTGGCCTTGCTCGATTGTTTAGCAGCGTCGATTCTTGTAGGAGGTGTTGCGTATTCAGAGCGCCGGCAAAGTTCTTGCTCGGTGTTTCGCGTTGCACAGACTTGAATCGGTCTCGAGGGAGAGAGAAGACGCTGTTGCCCCGGTGAGTGAGTTTGTGCTTGCTTGCTGCCTCTCTGTCTGTCTGTTGTCAGGGGCAAAGATCATTCGAAGAAGGAGTTGTGCAGGCAGACGATAAAAAGGCTGCATCAGCTACCAGTGAGTATCCCCCCGGCAATGGTCTCCTTTGTGGACCACAGAGGGGAGAGATTATGCAGCATTTACATGTTTGTGCAACAGATGAGACATGAGAAGGAAAAAGAGACGGCGTCCTTGAAGCGCAAACGTCGCCGTCATCGTTGAATAAACAAACATCGCTAATGAGTGCAACGCTTATTTTTGATGCTATTTAATTAAAAAGATGAGCGCTTTAATTAATTAAGCTGCATCAACACGTACTTTGCGTTTGGCTTGTCCGCAATTTAAAAAAAACTTTTTTAATATGTTGCCCGCCCTATCTGTGGTGTTTATTATCATCTGAAATCAGTCGCTCTTATCAAGTCTAGTCAAATGGTTTTACCACCAAAACAGATTATCAATCTGCCTCTGTGGCAAGCAGTGGTCAAAGTACTTTTGCCATAATCAGCAGCAGCAGTTCTCTCTGATTGCCACTCTTTTTACTGTGAAACCGCCGGCGCAGCAGAAACATTGATTTTATCAGAGTCGATATGTAGGATACTAAAAATCACCAGATTTTTGTTGTCTATCAGTCATTGCTTTTAAATTGCATCAGTTTTCGCGCTAAAACATCTTGATATAAAACACTTGTTCTAAAAGACTTTGTCTCTTTTTCTAGATGCTCTTTCCTTTCTTTTTCGAGAAATGTGCCTTCTTTGCCCAAGTACAACCGGGCGGTATAGGCGGAATGAGGCACTGAGGTAGTGGTTTTGGAACAATGGTCTCTTCAGACTGCTCTGTGCTCTTCGGAAGCACCTCCTCTTCACCTGCTGGAATCTGGTAGACGTCACTGTGATCCCCTGACACCAAATGGGGTGAAAAGTAGCCAATCGATGAAAGCTGAAAAATTGATGCCAATGTTTTTAGTCAGTCACGAGGAAACATCAACAAAAGAGCTTACAAGCTTGGCTAGCTTCTCATTGAAGATGGCCAGTCGCAGAGTCAGTTCACTAGAAGTATTGGCCACCAGCATTCCCTGAATGTCCTGCTCCCCTCGACATACGCCCGCCATTGGCTGCAGTCCAGCTTCCTTTAGGTTTTGGTAGTTTGTGTTCACACAAAGGTACCCACCACTGCAGTGGAAGACCTTCATCGTGGTCATCCTGGCCTGGCGGAGGTTGATCAGCGTCAGCACGCCCACTGTTTCTCTGTTCTCCAGGATGATCCCCTGCTCGGTGATCAGCTGCATTGGGATGGCCCCGCTCACCAGGGGCACACTTTCCACTGTGGTGTCGAGCAGCTCGTGCAGACTTCGTTTGTCGTAGTCCTCATCCTCGAGTTTGGGCAGTCGGACCGGGTTATAATGGCTTGCAACCGGGGAAGATGGTGATGATGGTTTGGTTTGAGGTGAAACAGGGAATCCAGTGCTGGACTGTGCTGGACTGATGTTTTGTGGCTTATTAACGGTGAAAGTTTTCTTCGTTTCATTTGCTTTCTCTAAGGGAGAGATTTTTGCTGATTGGCAAGTCGCCTGCTTTACCGGTGAACATTTGGTGTCCGCTTTCAGCGGTTTAATTAGGGCCAATTGGTGCGAGACATCGCCTACTTCTTTTAAAATGGCCACATTTTTTGCCCCAGTTGACAGTTTTGGTACAGCTTTGGATAACTTGCCTGCTTTCTGTGACATGATTGTACGTGAGAAAAAAGCTGCAAAAATCTGTTTGTCACAATATCTCTTTTTCCAAACATGACTGACCAATTTCGAACTTTTGGTTTCAACTGCTAGCATCAGTTTAGAAAAATCTTTTACATTTGCACACACATACACATTTTGGCAAGCACCAGTGTGAATGATGACTAAATCATGCGAATCATCGAGCCACCAACCATCGATGCCACCACCGCTATCGTCGCTTCAGAAACAAGGCCAGACGGCTGATGGCGCTGAAAAGTTCAAGTTCTTTGCCTCATCTGAACCTCCAAATAAAACCGGCAAAACTGCCAATGTCTTTGTCCGCACCACCCACCGCCCTCCCTTCACCCCCTCCCTCCGCCGTGAAGTGGTTCGCGTGAATGAAATCATCAAGCCTGCTAGCGACCGCCGCCAGTACCGGGCCCTCATTCTGCCGAACCACCTCCGCGTGCTGCTGATCAGCGACCCCGAGACGGACAAGGCTGCGGCGGGCATGGCCGTCCACGTCGGCTCCATGACCGACCCCTGGGCAAGACAGGGACTGGCGCACTTTCTCGAGCACGTCCTCTTTCTCAGCACTGAAAAGGTTTGCCAGTGGTGTTTGCTGGTATTGATCATTGAATTTAACTTTTTATCTCCCCCTTCTTTCAGTACCCCGAAGACAACTTCCTGAAGAGCTTCGTCACCGACCACTCGGGCAGTTGCAACGCCCAGACGCTGACCACTGACACCGTTTTCTACTTTGACATTGCGCCTGATCATCTCGGTGAGGTGCTTCACCGATTCGCCGACCTTTTCGCCGCACCTCGCTTTCCCGCCGACAAGGTCGATCGAGAGCTGGCCGCCATTGACTTTGAGCTGGAGGCCCAGCTTGCTGATGATGAGGTGCGGGCAGAACGCGTCCGTCAGCTCTGTGGCGATCCAAAGCACGTCTACGCCAAGTTTGCCACCGGAAATCGGCGCTCGCTGCTCGGCAGTGAAGAAAAAAGCGAGCAACTGTTGACTGAGGTGAAGAACTTTTTCATCGCCCACTACTCCGCCGACGCCATGGGCCTGGCCGTTCTGGGCAAACAATCACTGGATGAGCTGGAGCAGATGATCATGGGTCAGGGCGATGGTTTCAGCCGACTGCCCAATCGCGGCAAAAGCAATGCCTCACTGCTGACTGGTGATAAGAGCAATCAGCAGCCGGCGCACCCCTACTTCCCTGCGCACTGTCGACAGCTGATCAAGGTAGTGCCTTTCAAGGCCTTTCGCCGGTTGGTCCTTTTCTGGCCGCTGCCCAACACCTACGCCGCCAACGCCCTCGATTATGTGGTGTTCATGCTGTCGCACGAGGGCCCCGGCGGACTGCTGGCCGAGCTGAAGCGCCTCGGCTACTGCACTTCCATCAACGTTCACGCGCCCTTCCACCACGACTTTGGTTTCCTCAACGTCGAGCTCGACCTGACGCAGGGCATCACGCGCAATGAGGAGATCACCCGTCTGCTCTTTCAGTACCTCCGCTTGCTGCGCGACCACCCTCAGAAAGCGATTTACGATGAGATCAAGGCGGTGAAGGACATCAAGTTCCACTACCGCGACACGGTCGAGCCGCGCACTTACGTCTTCAACCTCTGCTTCAACCTGCACATCTCATTGCAACGGGCCGTCCTCGGCCGGGCTTTTCCGCCCTTTGTCCAGGAGGACATCACCTTTGTTCTCGACCTGCTGACGCCGCAGGCGCTCAACATTCAGGTCATCAGTCCGATCTTTGAAGTAGAGGCAAAGAAGAAGAAGGAGGAAGGTGGTGGTCAATGGAAAACCGACCCCGTTTATGGGATTCAGTACTGCACTGAACGTATCAAGCCGGAGTTGGTGAACGCCTGGTCCGCTGTGGAGCTCAATCCTCGCTTGAAGATGCCCGAGCTGAACAGTTTCATTCCGCGGGACTTTGCGCTGAAAAGTGAGGACACTTTATTAGCAAGCAATCTTTATCCGGTGTGCATCTCCGCCCCCGGCGCTCGTTTGCGCCTGTGGCACCGCACCGACAGCAGCACCTACCGCGCCCCGAAGGCTTTCATTGGCATCTTCTTCCGCACCGGTCAACTGTACAGCAGTCCACTCCGCCTCGACCTGGTCACCCTTTTCAGCCGACTCTTCCTGGAGCACGTCAACCAGCGCCTCTTTTGCGGCCGCCTCGCAGGTGCCACTTTTAGCTTAAGTTCCCACCGCTTCGGCCTCGAGTTGACGGTGGGCGGCTTCAATGACCGCCTGGCGACGTTGGCGCTGATGCTGCTCACCGAGCTGCTCTCCTTTCGCCCCACCCCCGACCGTTTCGAAATTCACCACGGAACGCTGGAGAATGAGCTGAAGGACTTTGGCGCGTACTACGCCCGCTACCAGCTCAACTACCTCCTGGAGACGGTGCTCTGCAGCGGCGGCGGCTGGTCCTACGACGAGCAGCTGGCGGCGATGGGCGAGGCCACCTCGGAGGCGATGCTCCTCTTTCTCGCCTACGTCTTTGAGCACAGCCCCGTGGAGGTGCTCACCTACGGCAATCTGACCAGGAAGGAGGCGGTTGACCTGGGCAGAGAGGTTGAAGAGCGATTATGGCCTCGCACTTCTACTTCTTCGGGTTTTGTTCGCCCATTTCCTCCAATGGACCCGAAGACCGCCGCCCTGCTCATGTACGACGCCTACCGCGACATTGAGCTACCCACTGAGCGCGTCTTCGAGCTGCTGGTGCCCAACGACTACCTGGCCAGTGGTCACGGGACGGTGCTTTACTACCAGGTCGGCCTGGAGGAGGACCGCCTGAAGGCCCGTCTGGAGCTTTTTCACCAGCTGATCACCTTTGTCTGGTTCGATCAGCTGCGGCAGAAGGAGCAGCTCGCCTACGTTCTCTCTCTCAATCTGAAGGTCACCGTTTCGGGGACGATGGGCCTCACCTGTCTGCTGCAGTCCTCCTATCCGATGGCTTTTGTGGCCACCCGTTTGCAGGCCTTTATGGGCGGCACAGTGCCTCGGCTGCTGGGCAAGTTGACCGCGGAAGGACTGCAAAAGGCGAAAGCTTCAGTGCTGAATCGACTGGAGGAGAAGCCAAAAGGGCTGCACTCGGCGGCCACGGCCCACTGGGGCGAGATCACCTACGGCCAGTATCGATTCGACCGCAGTGAGAAGCTCGCCGAAGCGGTGAGGGCGATCAAGGAGCCACAAGAAATGCTGGACTTTTACAATGTGAGTGATTGAGATGATCTGAAGATACACAATAACATTTCTTTTTTCTTTTTGCTAGGAGTATTTCAAACCAGGTGGTCCCCAGTGCCGTCGACTGGTGATTCTCCTTAAAACGAGCCGGTGCAAAGAACTAGCTTCTCCTGCCAAAAACTCCTCTTCTGATGAAGAAGCTTTGGTCCTGGAAGACCCCATCAAACGTGTCACCTTTTCCAACGTTCACCTGCTGCAGTGCTCCACCAAACACTGGCCCGTTCCGGCGGTCATTCTCGACAATTTTCAGTGAGCGGGTCTGCTCTGGTCTTGTTCACACTTTGGTACATTGGTAAATTGTGTCACTTTTTGTAGTGTGGAATAGAAGTATAGTGGTTTTTGTGTTTATTAGAATCACGGAAAGTAGTTGTAGTTTCTACATGACAGTGTGTCATTTGTTATCACTAGTTTTGTATCATCATCAAACGTTAATATTAGAATAAGTGTGTCAGTGTTATATTTTGTGTAGTGTGTGTGTTTTTCATTAATAGTTTAGGTCAAGGATTATTTTGTAGTCACAGATTGGTCAAAGCAAATGCTGTTTTTTTAAATCACAAGTGTTTGTGGGTGTGTGTGTGTGCTGGAAAGTGCTCTCAGTGTTTTACTTCAACTGTTGTGTTGCCCCAGCTGGGAAAATCTGAAGAGCTCAGCTTCTACTGCGAAAACTGCTCTTCCCGCTTGATATCACGAATCTCCTGTTTGTAGACGAAGTAGTAGGTGGGCGTTCGCATTCGCTGTGAATGCACGTATGAAATGATTGTTAATGAGATTTCCTCTAAATTTACAAACGTTCAATGAGCACTCACCACATCGCGGACTGCCTTGTTGGCGCCGCAGTGAATCAGAATGCGACCAATCTCCTCCATCTTGCTCATCGCCATGGCGTAGTGCAGCGGAGATCGGCCCAACTGATGAAAAAAGTAGAAAAATTGTTAGTAAATAATACAATTAAACGATCATTGTGACGCTTACATTATCAGGCGTGTTGACCGCCTTGATGTTGGCGTTTATCAACGCCTCAATGATGTCCAGATTGCCAAAGAGCACTGCCAGGTGAAGTGCCGTTCGACCTCGTTCACTCTTCGAGGTGACCAGCTCGCCATTATTCTCCACCAGATTGGCTACCCCCTCGACGTAGCCGTGCCGAATGAAGGTGTGCAGCTCGTCGCGGTTTTTCTACAAAAAAAAATAAAAAAGTACGCAAAAATCAGCAAACTTCTTCATCTCTCTCCACAACAAACAAACAAACCTGAATTTCCGCCAGCTCGTGAATGAGCGGCTCCATGGTGGTGATGCTGTGCTTCTTCAGCAGCGCAATCACATCGTTGCCCTCCGCATCGACCACCGTCAGCAGCTGACTGTAGCCCTCGAGCATGAGCATCTTCAGGTAGTCCCTGCGCTCCTTGATGAAGCAGTCCAGTATGAACTGGTCAATCACCTGCAGGTTGTTCTTCAGCCCGTTGAGGACGGCCGTGTCGCGCACCGTCCGGTACTTGGCGTCCCGCTCCGCCACCAGGTAATCGGCCTGGGAGAGCATCTTGTAGAAAAGGGTCCGCTTCTGGTCCTTGGCCGCCGCCAGGTGGAGCACCGTCCGCCCGTGTTCGTCCTTGATCTGCGTCAGGTCGTGGCCGGTGGCGGAGAGGCCGTTGCTGATGCGGGCCGGGCCACCTCCGCCCACATTAGGCCTGGAAGCATCCTGGATGCTGTCAATGACGCTGCCATTGCTGCCGTTTGCCTTGATCACATCGGTGCTGCTCAGCTGCCGGTCAATGGACTTCTGCAGGCGAATCTTCTCATTGCGCAGGGAGCGACTGAACTCGTCGGACATGCTCTCGAAAGTGCGGTCGCCGCCGCCACCGGTGGCTCCTGTCGCTATTGCATCACCGCCTTCTTTAGAGGATTGTCGACTCGACTTGTTGCTGCCCTTGCTCTTCGAGTCACTCCGGTCAAATGTGCCGCCTCGTTTGACGTTGGTGGCGGTGCTGGAGGCAGCAGCAGTGTTTTTAGAGTTTCTGGACGTCAGTGAGCCTCTTGTTGTTCCTTTGCGAGCTGCCTCTGTTGGGACGGTTCCATTGGCGACGACTCCGTTAGCCATCTTTGCGACACTTGCATTTGGTGCTTCAGTTTTGCTGTTCTCTTTTGTTTCAACAGCTGGTTCAGATGGTTCAGCAGCATCTGCAGCTACTGCTGCTGTTGCATTTTCTTCCTCTTCACCACCACCTTCCACTGAGTAGCTTCCGGTAGTACGAGGCTCAATCTGCAGTATCTGCACTGACTTTTCAGAGTTCTCTGATTTTATGGCTTCACCTTCATTTTTGTCGCTATTTTCTGCAACTTCATTTTCTGACATCATCTTCATCGGCTCGCCATTTGCAGTCGACGGAACAGAACCAGTGTCGGGAGTTAGCTCTAGAAATTCATAAAAGTTAGTGTTAGTTGCTACACTTTTGTTTACCACCACTATTTCTCCTCTTACGTGAGATAATCTCCGAAGTGGGCGGCCGCTCCCAGAGGTCCGCCTCTTGATTAGCATCCTTTCCGCTGTACTTGATCAGCAGATCTCTAATGGTCAGTTTCTCATTGGTCAGGTAGTCGCGAGCCGAGTAGCCGAAGCGGTCCTTCGTGTCTTTGCTGGCATTGGCCGTCTCCAGAATGGTGTAAATTTGGCGATTGCTCTCCGGCAGGACGGCTGCGTACATCAGCGGCGTGCGGCCGTCATTGTCCGGGCCGTCGATCGTCTCCGGAAATTGGGTGATAATGTAAATGAGAATGTCGACGTGCTGGTGGAGCACGGCGAGGTGCAGCGGACTGGCGCCGTACTGGTCGCGACAGAGGGCGAATCGTTTCCGCGTCAGCACCTTCTGCACCTCCTCGGTGTTGCCGTGCGCCACGGCGGTGTGCACCGCCCTGATCTTTTCCATGTAGGCCGGCACCAAATTGAGAAAGTCCTGCACCTGCTTGTCCTCCGACTTCACCGACAACAGGCGGTCGCCCTGGCCGGCGATGACGACGTGCTCCAGACGAAGGAGGTCGCCCTCCTCCAGCCAGTGCTTAATTAGCTCGTTCAGGCGGTCGGCGTTGCGGTGGGCTTTGGCTGGTTGGGAGAGTGCTGTCGGTCCTCCTCCTCCCCCTTCTCCGTTCTGATCATCGGTGGGATTTTCTTGCTGATTGTTGGCTTCATCTTCGCTTGCTGAGGCCTCAATGATTTGCTCCAGTTTGTCCTCTTCGGTTGGCACTCCCTCGTCCTCCTTGTCGACCTCGTCGCCTTCTAGGAATTGTTTATTAAACAATGGTTAAATTATTTATTGGGAACATTTTTTTCTCTACTCACTCTGCTCCATCTCCTCAACAATAGTCTCCGGCCAGGGTCCCTTGTCGGCCTTGACGGCGTTAGCCATCTCCTCTAGCTGCTCTTTATTCAGTGTAACTGTTGTAAACCAAATAAGCATATTTTAATAATAAAATTTAAAAAAAATTTGTTTACAACCTCCACCACTTTCCGGTCGCTTTGCGGCCATCTTTTTCACAGTGCTCTCGTCAGCCCCTTTCTTCATCGCCGAGTCGGCCGACTGACTGAGCGGCTCGTTCATCACGTAGCGAGTGTTTGCCGAACTCTTTCGTCCCTCCCAGTTCAGCTGAGGATCAGACTGACTGCTGCCCACTTCGGTTCGACCGGCCGAGTCGGGTTTTGGCGTCCAGCTGCGCTTTCGCCTGGTGGCCTCGTCATCCAGAGCGGGCGCGTCACGCCCATAAACTACCTGCATCATCTGGCCGGCATCACCATCTGAAGTTGAGGATTTCAGATCTGCCATCCTGGCAATGATGCTCTCCTTTGGCTCTACGCCCTTGAACTGCTGCGAAAGGGCTCGCTCACTGTGGTCGCCGGCTGCGGCGGCCACTGCCTGCTCAATGACGTCGTCTGCCGGCTTGTTCCATGCCAGTGATTCATCCCCTTCCTCCTTTTCCGCTGTAGGATAACCACCGTTATCGTCGCCCTTTACAGCGTCACCACCATTTGTCTGACTGGTTTCCGCCGCTGTTGTAGTGTCTAGAGCAGCATTTGCAGCTTCATTGGCTTCATTTATCACATCACCGCCATTTTCCATTGTTTCTGATTTTGTTTCTGCTGGTGCTGATGGCTCTTGCTCTTCACTGGAGTCCTCAACAGTCTCCTCGGTGGCAATTAGAGCAGCAGCAGTGGCGTTAGCAAACTGATTAATTGCCTCACTGGCCTCATTTGTCTCATCCTCGGCTTTCTTCTCCTCATCAAACTGCGTCCACTGCTGGTCTTCTCCTCGTGAGTAGACGATCACCCGTTCGGCTGATGTCGGTGCTGTCTCGCTGACCGCTGCCGTCACCTCCTCTTTTTCCTCTGTCGCATCCTTGGCCATCGATTGCTGAACACTGTTCTCCATAATGGTCACTGGCTCCTCGGCGCTTTCCTCTCGAGAAAGTTTGTTGGTCGATGACGCCACGTCCTCTCTTTCTTCTTCTTTTCCGTCCACTGTCTGGCCATTTGGTTGTCGCACTGTCGCATTCTCGTCGCTTTCCAGCAGCAGCTCACTGGCAGGAAAAAAGGAAAGTAAGACAAAAGCCGTTAATGATTAATTAATTAAAAGCAAATATTAATAATTGTCTCTATTAGTCCCTGCAAATTAGTTTGCAGAGAAATAGTTTCTGCACTGGGAGCACTCAGCTCCATTTTAGCCATGATTTCAACTGATATCTTCATCTACCCTAAATGGACTATTTGGTTACATTAAATGGAGAATGCTATTATGATTATTTGCTCTCACTAGTAGTACACTGCGGAAACGGAGCAACTGAAAGACAACACCAAACTGGCAGACTCACTGACCACCACGGCACTATTTCTGCTGTTGCTGCTGCTGCTGTTGGTAAATGGCATTCCCAGTGGAAACCATGTGCACTATTGTGTGTTTGTTAGCTAGTTCTCTTCTCTTCTCTTTTGCTTTTCCTGTATCACCATCGCCTTAAACCGCCACTGTGCGATCGATCGCGTAATGAGGCAGTAGTTAATTGGCCAGATTAGGCACCACACACAGCTTATTCTATTCTTGTGGCCTCTTTTAGGCAAGTAGTGCTAGTGGGCAGGCACTGCCAGTGCAATTATGTGAAGACCAATTTGGCAGAAAAACAGCAATGTGTCTGCGTTCACTACTAACGAAAAGAAAACCCAGACGGAACGCGATAAGACACGACAAAGGGTATTTAGTTCATGAGAAACGGTTCATAGTAGGGAAAGATACTTTGAAATATATGGGCTGAAAGCTAAGTGCACTCACACTCGGCAACATCCCCTTTTTCTAAACTATCAGTTTTTTTAAAAAGAGAATATTTTAAAAAATTTGTAGGAAAAAGCTAAACGTGAGTGAATATAACATTGTGATAGAGTAATACAAACAAACCACCCGTGATATGAATGTAGGAGAAAATAAGTATTTGTGAAGTGACATGGTGACAAAACTTCTCTTCACCTATAAGTTATACACTAACCTTACATTTTTTACTGTTAAATTTTTTTTTGTAACTGACTCAAACACAATCTAACATTTGTTAAGCATAATAAAATTTTAAATTTAATTTGAAACAAAAACCACAAGATGGCAGACGATCCAATTTAGATGATTCAATTTTTACAAAATTTTAAAAAACTAACACAAATAAATGTTCTGCAGGGAAACCCCTATTTATCAAAAACTGCTTTTCACCAGATACTCGAGTGCTGCACTCGATTTCTATTGTATTTAGCTGTTTATTGAAATTAATTTCACCGGCTGTCCTTTTAAAATCAAGATATATTTCTGACGGGGACATCAAACTCTGTCGATGGCAACGTGTACTGCAGCACAGAGTAAGCACAGTGAAGCACACAACTGGCATTAATCATTATTACAAGTGTGTTTGTGTGTAATCGGGTTCTGCTGTAGTTGTTGCTCAAATACAAGTTTTAACTAAAAACAGTGTGTGTTCAACTGGGATTGGTGTGAGCAAAAAATGTATTAATAAGCGGGTGGAAAAAAGGCAGTGTCGCACCCCACTGATGCTGCTGTGAACCCTCTTGACTTGGCACCACACGAACTGCATACCGAGTGGCCAATGTCCAGCACAAGTACCAGCAGCAGCAGCAGTTACTGTGCCAGCACCAAAGATGACCGAATTGTCCAGCAAAATCTTTTCAGTTTTTTGTTTTGCTATTTTTTCTACTACACAATTCTTTTCTCTGATTCAGACAGTCAAAAATAATAATAATAAAGTTAGAGAAATGAGAGTATGATTTAATCGAATGCTGGTATGGTCTGAATGAGAGGAAAAGTCATGAGTTGTCTTAAATAAAATTGCCTCTGTTGCCTTTTCTGCAGCATATCTCTCCAAATGACCTCTCTCCCTCTCTTTTCCGCCATTTTTAGCCACAATCTAGCATTGGGACATTTTTCCTTCACAGAGTGCGTAGTGGTCTTCCCTTGCAAATCGCAACAAGAGACCATCAGAGTAAAAAAGGAGAGACAACACAACTCTGCAGTGGCTACCAATTGGCAGCATTGTCATAATGCGCCATGTACAACGGCCATTTACAAATGTTGTAGAACAGGGAACGGAGAACATCTTGAAATTGATATCCCCAGTATAAATTGAATATCATTTTCTTGATTGCTAGCCCCACTTCCGATGATCAAACTTTTGGCGACACATACACGCACACAGGCTCAAACACAAGTGGTCACTGCCTCTCTTTGTAGACGTTAAATCTAAAAGAAATTCTTTTCAAACTGGACAAAACAAAAAAAAAGAAAACTGTAAAGCCATTTGCAATGGCTCAGTGGCGAATATATAACTGTTTATTTATGGGACTCTCTCTCTCTCTCTCTCTCTCTCTCTTCGTGTACGTCGGTGTAATAGGCAAGCCAGAGATAGCAACAGAAAAGTAAGAGCACAAAAGAAGCCAAAAACTAAGCAAAGAGCAAATCACCAGAATGGCAATTGAACAGTACAAAACTGCAGTGTTGTATTGGGCAAAAAGAAACACAAAGACCAAAAAGGCTTTGTCTGTTCAGCGCCCGTTACCCATTATTGATGGTCAATGTGGCTCAATGTGCTACAGTTGGGGAAAAGAGCAGAAAGTTAGGTCACCACAGCAAAAGGCCAATTCACCACAGCCACACACACATTTGATCTGCTGACTAAAAACAACCAAAAAGCAGAAATCGACTGTAATGTTACTAACTTCAAATAATAATATCTTTACAAAACAAATTAAATAAAAATAATTTAGGATCAAATGAAAATGTTCTTTGATTTTTGCTTTTGGTAGTTGTAGTGCCTGCGTTACAGTGTCGCAGTAGCCGCAATAAAGAATCGACTTTTGAGCTCTACTTGGAAGAGCATCGATCCAAGAGTCAATATTAAATTGGCCCTTTTAAGCTTTTCTCCATTTGCTTTTTTGGACTATATCTATGGTTTATGCTCTGATTAATGCTTTTAAAGTAAAAAACACCAAAAAGACTGCTAAAAAATTACATTTTTTAAAGTGAGTGATTTTTAGCCAGACTCTTAAAAACTGCTACTCTAAAGTGCCGGCATACTGACAAGCAGACATCTTAAAAGCTAGAGACATCGCCAGTCAATGATGTCTTGATAGCAGTAGTTTTTCTTTCTGACAGCTAAAGTAAACTCCTAATGCAAAAAGAGTTCTAATTGTGACGTAATCAATGCGTTAGAAAGAAGGGTTTTTTCTAAAAAAATTTTTGTCATTTTGTATGCCATTAAAATCCGCTGATCTAAGGATAAAAGTTGCTGTTCCTGTTTTTAAAATGCATTGTCAAGTCAACCCCAGCCAGGCACCTGTCAAATGATCATTATAACTCGCAGCAGATATGTGGTTCTAAAAACTGAAAAATGTTTTTGCTGTTATTGTTGATGATGCTGAATCAACAACATTGCACGGGAAATAGAAAATGTTGCAAAAAGAGAAAAAAGATTTGCAAGCCGAGATTTTGCCTGTCACAGGCGACTCAAGCAACCATCATGATTGAACATCAGCACGCCAGTTCTTTATTTAATTTTATCTGTTTTTGTTGTTGTCAAAAAGTAAAAACAATACTCAAGCAAAAACTAAAAATTTTGTTTTTTAAAACATAAAGAAAACTGCAGGCTAAAAATGTGAAAATGTAGGCTGGCTGTTATCGCCTTCAGTCATCTTTTTTGCTTTCTAAAGGACGCATTGGAAAGACAAATAAAACAAACAAGCACAGTGTGTGCTAAAGTGATTTTCTGCAGTGTGTGTCTAAAAATGAACGTTTCCGGTTTGAAAAATTTAGCCACTTCAAAAGAAACCGAAGCAGAAAAACAGTGCCTGCATTTTTGCAACTTTGAGAATTAGGAGCAAAAAGCAGTAGTACTTTGCCTAGCTAAAAGCCCAAGTTGAAGTAGCAGAAGACTTATCTGCCACTAATGTACAACTGCCCTTTCTTTTCTCTGTAACTTCTTTTTTTCTGTTTTATTCTTATGGACTAAACTAAACGCCAAAGCACAAAGCACCACAAACTTTGCGGTTGCAAAAGCACACAAGTTTGAAAAAATAATAATAATCCTGTGAATGAAGTCACAAACAGCTTGGCAGCCGGCAAGTACACAAGCAAGTGCATCAGGCTTTGCCAATTGGGAAGCATTGCCGACTTACCAACTTACTGTTACACAAAAAGTTGGCAGTTTTAAAAAAGAATAAGATAAAGTGAAAAAGGAAAAAGAAATTGCGCTAACTGTAAATTCAATTGATTCTTCTGCTTTTCACAATGCTTTCTTTCTGTCTTTTCACTGCTTGACATGTGAATAGAGTTTTGATTTTGTTTTTGAACAAATTCTTCTTTTTTGTTTTTTTTCTTTTTTATTTCCTCTCCAGCTCAGTGCATGCCAACTTGCAAAAAACAACAAAACTGCGCGAAAAACCAAAAACAAAATTTTGTTGCAAACACTCAGACACTAAGACTGCCAGCAGACGAGTTGCTGCATTAATTTTACCCCATCAAAAACAACCACTAAAGCAACTTGCCCTTACTTTTTTTAGTGAATGTCAATTCCTGATTCATTGTCAACTGACAAACAAAAGCACAAAATCACTTAAAGGACAAACGGCGTCAGTGCCGGCAATAGTGCTGACAAATCGGGTTCGGACTAAATCAGTTACAATGAATTTGTCTGCTGATTAGCTACTGCTTCCAAACTGAGGACTGATTTTCTAAATGTCAAGCCTCTCTAATAAAAAAAGTTTTTGTTTGAGTTTGCGTATGTTTGTGATGTCATATGACGACAAAAATACTGTCAATTCAAATGTCAAGGTCAGCAGCACTTTTCTCTTTTTTTTCTTTTCAGGTTGGCAGAAAATAACAGTGAAAATTAGTTTTCTGAGAAAAAGATTAACGCAAGCGTTAGACAAGAATCTTGTGGTTATGATGCTGCATTTCCGCATCGCTTTTTAGATTAAAACGCGTAATTATTTAGCTGCATTTGACACCAGAGAGTGATGCTAAGCTTTGTCACGCCACCAGCAGCCAAAGTGGCATCCGTAAAGCAATACATTGAAAGCAACTTTTTTCTCACAGAAAACAAAAACTTTTATTCTAAAAACACACTTCTAATCTGCATGCACACACACATAGACATATTTTGCGGCCATCAATCTGGGCGTCCTCCCATAAATTAGCTGCAAAAGCAAAACAACGCAAACACGCAAATTTTTCTCATTATTTCTTTGAATGAAACGGTGCGAGTTGGAGATAAATAATACGAATACATGACATGAAACATAAGAAACTGCGCAAACATGTCAACGGCAAACCCAAACGAATAAAGAGTAACGAAGAAACTCAAATAACAGCAAAACGACATGACGAGAAATATAAACAAGGAACTGCTATTGGTCGGTAGTAGTCGCCTGTGTGTATGTGTCTAATTTCGTATTAATAAATTGAATTTACCAGTGAACAGCAAAAACAGCGGTGTGTTAGACAAATCAAAATAAATGCCGCTAACGCTGAAAAGGGAGAAAGAGATTTTAAAATATACAACTTGCTGGTAATGTTATTATGAGCAAATAAAAAACAGAAATTGATAGTGAATTCGGCCGCTCAAAATTAGGACTGGAGAAATTCTACAGAAATAGAGAAAGCGGAATAATCACTTATATGAAATGTAGAGAAGTTGAAACACTGTTGACACTGCCGGTTACGAGGAAATGGATAAGGCAAAAGGGGGAAAACCCTACTCAACTTTTCAGTTCAAATACATAAATTAAATTAACACACTTGAAACACACACACTGATGATCTAGGACTGGTATTACACTGTTGCAGTGTTTGTAAGTTGGCAAGCACCACACTGACGAACACTGATTTGCAACTAACTAAGTGATTTATAAGATAGTGTACATAACTATTAATTTGTTTAATTAGAGAGAAGACAAGACGAAAAATGAAAAAAAGATTGAGAGAGGGTGGGTGATCAAAGAAATAATACAAAGAATACTAAAGAATACAAAGAAAGAAAAAGAAGCTGGGTGATCAATGAGCAAACTGAAAACTAAACAGTAGAAAGTCATTTTAAATTTAATTTAGTATAGTCTGCCATTATTATATAAAAAAGAGAAACGGCGGCGACAACACTCGCCAATTAATAAATGAGGCAAACTTGAATAAATGAATGAGCGAGTGAAGTGGGTGCAGTGTTTGCATTCACAAGTGAGACCACATGAAGGAAAAATGAACAGCAAACGTGCAAAAAAGTAATCTCTGTCACCAAACAAAAAGTATTACCGACTGGTGACTGTGACTGATCACTGCCGTCTGCCAACACACACATTGTCTCACAGTGAGGACAGTGGATTTCCATTCTTTCTCGTTCAGTGCAATCAAGCACAAGTCGATTAACGCTGATGCTACAGCCTCTGCCTCTGCAACACCCTCACACACTGGAGCACAATACTAATGAATCGGGTCATCAAAAGATGATAAAGTATTTCAAAGAAAAAGGAAAGACAAAGCAAAAACGAAAAATGATTGGAAAGGAACAGTTGAAAAGAGAAAAAAGTTGCCTGAGAAGACGGCGACGTCGATCGACTGCGGTGAAGAATTTAAAAAGCAGATTTTTTTTCCTTATTTTTTTGGAGTGCAAATGCCAAAAACAAGCAGCAGCAAAAAGATGAGGAAAACGAAAACGTCTCAAAGCAAAGCATGAAGAGCTGCTTCACGCGCTATGGTCCTCTTCAGTGCACTGGAAGTACAACTCAAAAGTGCATTCAATTTCAATCAATTCTTCATTCTCCCATTGTCATTGCATAACTGCATAGACACGCGCGCGCGTCTCTCAATTTCACTTTTCGTCGTTTTCCTTTCGATAAGTTGGCATCCCGGCAATTCTATCAAGTGTGATTTATGCGTGCAGTGCCGGCTGATTCTGTCGATTTAATTTGCTCACTGCATCCCTCTTTTTTTCCAGTCTCGGTTGCATCAACAGCATCAGCATTGATCCACTATGCAGTCTATCTGAACAGCCAAGCAGCCGTTGCCTGGATTGTCTCTGTGCATATCGTCTGACGTGCCCTGGCTGGCCAATTGTTCAACATTGCAATGCTATTGGACATTTGAAGGATTATATTATCCTCAACCGCCGCCGCCACCGCCACCGCCACCAAACGTCTGTCGCTCAAAAGGGAACAAAATAAAAGGCAATAAATAAATAGGGCGCATCACTTCCTCTCCATATTGGGCATGGGAGATGCGGGCAATAACTGCAATAAATCTCGCCAAATAGTTTTAGAAACGGGAAAAGTCTAATCCAAGTGAATCGTGCAACGAGCACGACGGCGGTAGTATTCAGAGAGATAAGAGAGTGCTAATGCTAATGCTGCGACGTGTTGCATTGATTGACAGAAGCAACGGCAGTAAAACTAGCAGAGAAAAAGGGGCAGACACAACTGAAACAGGAACAAAACTGCTGGAAAGCTGTGCCTGGGGATAAGGGAAAGAAGTTTTTCATTGTGCTGGCGCAACCAAGTGTGCAGCCAAATCTCTCTCTCTCTCTCTCTCTCTCTCTCTCTCTCTCTCTCTCTCTCTCTCT